>JAAUXU010035261.1_pt1 | contig 10003 bp, 8 predicted proteins | sample 7278151 | NCBI WGS metagenome assembly JAAUXU01 (sample SAMN14350113, study PRJNA611818) | marine sediment metagenome | isolation source: surface marine sediment (1.8m) | place: French Polynesia: Moorea | collected 2018-08 | reverse complement strand
CACTCCCCGAAATACTCGTGAAGGGGAAGAAAGGGGGGCAATTACAGAAAGAGAAATGGGAAGGAGGAGGATGGGTCCAATTGCTTAGTTCGGGGCTCCTGTGGTAAAAAAAAGGAGAGCTAAGAAGTCTTGAGAGAGAATATTTTTCTGCCCGCCCGTTCACCACTTCTTCTCTTGCTAGAGGAGGAAGATGCCGCCCTCATAAATTGACAATTTGCCGTAGACCAGGTTTGGGTTGCAACGCGTGGCTTAATCTCGCGAATCGAGAGCGAAAAAAACAAGCGTCGGGAACAAGTTGTTATGGTCGTTAGCTCAACTCGTTCCTGGCTTGGTTTTTTCTCTTTTTTTCTTTAAAAAACCCTCGCTGTCCGCCAATTTAGAGTGGGCGTGCAAAACTCCAGCATCTTGTTTTTTTCGGACCAGATCTCGATTTATTGGCGGCCTCTAATTAGCCTCTCAGGTAGCTTATATATGTAAGCCCTTTCCCCTGGCAACATGAAAGGTACGTACTATCGGGGCATGTACTGCCTGTACCCGTATGTACGCAACCCCGTCTGCATTTATTGCAACGGTGACGGCATGACGGGGGCTGCCCTTGCGTCATTCCCTCCCGTCTAATCTCTCCCCCTTTTCCTCCTCTTCCTCCTCCGTTCTATATCTTTCGGCACAACACTGTCCAATCTTCTGCCCACCTTTTCTTTATCCTTTTTGCCGCCGTCAGCAGGAGAGGGAGGGCGTCTGACGTTCGACCTTCACATCCGCCGCTGTAGTCAGAAAACGCTTTCGATTTTTGCCCCCTCACTTCTTTATAAACACACTCTCTCCGCCGCCCACCTTGTGCTTGCCGGAAGTTGAAGCGCCGTCGCGGGGGGTGCAAGACAGAAAAGCGAAGAGGGAAAACCAAACGTGCAAAAGTCCGCTTTCATTGGCGAGACGATGGGTCCTCCAGCCTCTCGATCCTTGCTCGTCTCCCCGCCAAGGTCAAAGTACCACTGCTGTACCTTTTGCTAGTACTTTGCACTTAGAGAAAAGATGCACAAAGCCCCTTTGTGCACGGTGGGGGCAGGATGATTTTTTTGTTCTTCTCTGCCTGCCGCCACAGCCAGCCATGACAAGCGAAGCACGAGAATTACCGCTCTTCGCATTTTCGTTCCTCTCACATCCTCTCATTTCGCGACAAATTAAGGTCAGCGGTTGGAGGGTTCAAGAGGGTTCCTCTCTCTCCCTTTCCTCTCCCCCATATTCCCAAATCGAAGGCGACGAGTGAGAAAGGAATAAAACTCGATCTCATTTTAGGCGAGAGGCCGACCGAAAAAATTGCTCTTGGTCCGGATCGCCGATGCCGTTCGTCCTTCCGGGAATCGCGATCTAAGATTCTGTTATTGACCTCCCTCCCTCACTTCGCCGCCGCCGTTTCTTAGCACCCCATTTCCCCCTCCTCCCCCTCCTCTTTTTTAAGTCGGCGCAACACACACAACAACACTCTCCACAGAGTTTTGGCCTCGTTTTCCCTGTTGCTAAGCTGTGAATGCGTGTAGCGGCTCTTCCGATCGTGAGGGGGGCGACGGTCGACCCAAAGAGTGGGGGACAAAGTTTTTGTCATCCTCCTCCCCTCGGGCAGCGCACATGCTAGTCATGCCGAGGCTAAATCATCTGTGGATTTTCGAGGAAGTAGGAAATGGCGGAATATGTTCCGATCTCGAGGAAGAGGCCTGACTTCTTTATTATGGGGCGGGTGCGTGAGGTGGCGAGTGACGGCCGCCGGAAAATAATCGTGGGTCAGAAAAGCATGTATCACACGTTGTGCTTTGGCTGAGCTGCCGTAGTCATGTGCACAAAGCTCTGCCTGGTGCAAAAAAAAGCCTCTTGTATTTTTCTTGAGCACAAAAAAGCCCTCCCACACTTTGAGTGGAGCTGCTCAGTGCGCAACCGCCACAGCTAGGAGGGAGGGCGTCGCCTACTCCTCCTCCTCCTCCTCCCGGCGGACGGTCGCCGCTGGAATCTGGAAACCCACGGATTTTCTATTTATAGCATTTCTTCTTCTTTCTCCCCCTCTCGGTCTCGTTTGCATGTCTCCTCCTCCTCCTCCGCAGTCGACCTGTTGATGTTGTTGTTGCCACCCATGCAACTAACTCTTCTCTTCGCCGCCACCGCCGCTCCATTCCCACATGGTTGTTTCTCCTTTCTTGCTGGTGTTTGAAATTGGGAAAGAGGTGGGGCGGAGGGCGGACGTGCGATAAATGGGAGATCGGTTTCGTAGGAACAAGGCAAGAGGACGGTCGGTTGGTCTGTGCCCTTTATTATTGCGTCTCACTCAGTCCTCCTACGTACTTGGTATGTAGTGCTCAAAACTGCTCATAGCAAGGTCAGACGAATCTGCAGACGTCTGCCAAAACTCGTGTGCCCTCCCGTCTATATTTGGGAATTTACTACGAAGTCCATCGTTTTGTTGATGGTCAATTTGTTGCTTCGGCATTTCCTCTTAAAAAGTGTGTGGGCTTTGTACTCAGGCTTTTGTAGCTTGGTGTCGATGTTCGCACCGGACCGGTATTTTGATCGTCTGTACTGTGTGCTGGATGCCTCTAAGAAGTAAAACCAAAACCTAAAGATTTATGCTGGCAAGATGTTTTTGCTACCATTCGAGCTACACTACTGTCCAAAGGGAATGTCGAACTTCCGGCGCAACATGACTTTTCTCTCCAGCGCCCAAAGAAGAAATGTTTTCAAACAACGACCTACGAACATTATGATAAAATAAATTCTTTTATATTCAGGTTCATGCACAAAATTGGTCACTGTAGTCGAGTCTTGAAAAAATCTAGAATCTTGTTCCACGAGTCTTCCTGCGCGAAGCTGTGCTGGGCCAGGTTCCTGCCGCCAGTGTCCAGCATCAATGGCGGGGGCACGAAGGGATGGAAGCTCTCGTAGGTGACAGGGGAGTAGGGCAGATCCAACAGGTGCCCCAAGCCAGGATACTTGAGCACCTGGTAGTTCTCCTTCCCGTGCTCCTGCATGACCTCCACCGCCAGATCGGCGTGCTCTGCAGAGACACACAGTTGGTCGTCGCTGCCGGCAACAAAGAGGAGGTCGGCGGAGGATTTGTGGAAGGGAATTATCTTGTCGTCCCTGCTCAGGAACTTGCCATCGGTGCCAGCGATGGACAGTAGGTTCTCGCCCAGGATCTTGGGTTGGGCATCAGCACTTGACTCGAGTGCTTGGGGCTTCAGCACCTGCGCTCCTCTGTACGAAAAGCCCACCCCGACGGGCTTCATCACACAGTTCACTATCACAGCCGCTCCTATCTTCTCGCCCAGGAGAGCGCTCAGCCCCAGGCACACTTCCCCTCCCTTGGATATTCCCCACAACCCAACTCCTCCCTCTGTGCGGACCTCGTCCATGCTAGTGGCGAGGTCAATGGCCTCCTCGAAGTAGCCGACATCAATGTCCTGCTCTAGCAGCTTCTGCGGGAGGGTCTCCACACCGAAGAAGGCCAGGGCAATGGTGGGGAATCCGAGCCTGCTGGCCATGAGGGCGGCGTTGTCCTCCACGATCTTTCTCCTGTTGTGGCCCCCGTGGATGGTGAAAACGCAGGGCTTGGGAGCACAGGCAGTGGCAGATTCTGGCACGAACATTGTGGCCACCACCCTTCCTTGCCGCAGATCCTTCCTCTTCACCCCTTTCGCCAGCAGGGACCTTTTAAAGTGCGCGGATGCCAGCGGCTTTTCCCCCACCAATTTGTCCGCTCCGCCCCTCACTCCTCCGTGCACGGACAGCGTGCAGTTGTAGGGCAGCGCCACGTCCGAGGACCAAAATCTCTGGTTGGGCGATCCCCCCTTAGCCTTGAGGGAGCGGAAGAGGTCCATGGTCCCGCCGTAGTCCTCCGTCGGGATTGGCGTGCTCCACAAGATTGGCGTCTGCTTGTCCAGCGACAGCTTCCCGCTGGGTCCGACGGAGAAGCTGGCGGTGGAGTCGTAGTCCAGGTTGGAGCTGTTGTTGACGTTGAGGTGCAGCGTGACGGCCTTGACGTCGGGATCGAGGCCGGCGATCTCCACCGAGAGCCCCTCGTCCACCAGGGACCGCTCAGGGATCCCGCTGATAGTGGGAGCATCTTGACGGATGGAGGAGGTGAAGAAGCTTCTTCTTCCGGGATGTCGGGTCGTTCTTTTGCCTACGTTGGGGATTTTGGCTGCGCGACGGAGGCCCGCCACCGTCCTGCCTCCAAACTGGAGAAGCATTTTAGTTGAGCGTCATCACTGTCACGTGAGAAAGTTCAATGCTGTGCTGGGCGAACACAACGCTAGACGACGATGGAATTGTGCTAATCATAGAAGTAGAGGATTCTTCGATTTCACTGCTGGAAAAGGATCACAGCTTTAAAAAAATATGAGATGAGATTAAATGAGATCCTAACTCGGCAACTGCATAGTGCACACGTCGTTCTACGAATTTTGCTGCTGTGGAGTCAGGGAATGTTTTTCTTTGCCAGCTGTCCCCATACACACACGCATGCAAGCCGGCCAGGATGCTCCCCTCTCCTCAAGCCGGGTAGTGCATGGGTCGCACCTCGCAAGACTGTTAGTCCGTAGTCCGTACTCTTTCACGGAGCAGTAACAGCAAGAAGAGATGCAAGATAAAGTTGCTTAAATAATGAAGACCAATTTCTTTTACGCCACGGAAGCAAATTAGAAGGTGAGCACCAGTACCAGCAATACAAGACAAAGCAATATGTACAAAAGTAAGTCAAAAGTTGTTGCAGAAAGAATAGCCTGACAGCAAGACGATGTGATGCTGCACCTACTACATTATCTTCAGCAGCAGCTTCAGCAGGGGCGGCAGCAGCAGCAGCAACAACAACAACAAATCAACAACAACAGGAAAAGGAGCAGCAACGGCAGCAGCAACGGCAACAACAACAGGAAGAGGAGGAGCAGGAGCGGCAACAGAAACAATAACAGAAAGAGGAGGAGGAGGAGCAACAACAGGACAGGAAGAGGAGTAGCAAAGGCACCACCACCAACAATCATAGGAAGATGAGCAGTAGCAGTAACAATAGCGAAGATCTCGAGGATCTGCAACGAAAACATTAGGAGCAGGAGGAGCAACAGCAACAACAGCAACAACATCAGAAACAACAGCATCAATAACTGGAGCAACAAAACAACAGCAGGAGCAGATACCGGAACGGTTTGTTTGGACAAAAAAAAACGACGAGAGGAAGCGGTAAGCGAAGACGTCTAGTTAATTATTTACTATTCGTGTACGAATCAAGCTTTATTGCATTTCTATGGTCAAATTAGAAGTACGCTGCACTTCACAATACTTCAGGAAGCCATATATTTTTCCGTCTTCTCTTCTCTGTCTTGAAGACGAATTCGACCGAGTTTTTGAATGTGATTGACTAGACTTTTTTCTTTCTTTAAGGTAGCACATTCGTTGCTGCTACTGAACATCAGACACACAAGGTACCAAGAGACGGTAAATATTGTAATGAAGGAGAGCATCTTCTGAAAAATATCTCCGCCCGCCCGCCGCTTCTCTTTATTATTTTTGGAAGGAATTTTCCGCGCGTTTTTTTCGTATCTCGGAATCAATAAAGAGTAGGACGCTCTGAATGTCGTTGTACTATGGAGTTGTTTTACATATACGCGTACTCGCCCTTGCCGTCGTCGACGCTGACGCTGTTCCAACTAATATTTTCTTTAACTAAATGCGATTGCGTGACGGTGGCGGTGTTTAGTTTCCCGTCAGCGACTTCCGGTGTCCCACCTTGAGCATCGAGTTGGGGAACCGCCTCTCCTCCGGCCACAGCTTCACGCCGGGGACGGAGAACACAGACTCCTCTGGAAAAGGGGAAAGGAAGCAATGCAATTACATATTTGAAGAGAAATATGGTTGGAGGGCAATATTTTTTTTAGAAACATCTTCCAGTTCTTGCGCTGCTATCACGTCCCTCATTTTTTCCTAGGAATCCTGTGCGGCTCTGGACCTCTCGCCGGCGGCCTCTCGGGCCAAAAGTACCAAGCGGCAAAGATCAGCATCAGCACGAAAACGGCACAGGAAAGCATGAAGTACTCTGGATCGGCGTAGCGGGTGGCGCTCCTCATGCGGCTGGGCTTGAAGTCGGGCAGGTTGAGCTGGGTGACATCCGGCATGGGCAGCTTCACATCCATGTCTGGGCGGTAGTCCGGTCGGGGTCTGCCTGGGCCGGCCGCGGGACCCACCATCACCCCGGGGTTGACCGCAGGGGCGGCATAGAGGTCCCTCTCGCCCGCAGCAGCGGCGGCGGCGGCGGCCGTCGACATGGCATCTTGGTGGTGCTCCCACACCGCCACGGTGAGGACCGTCTCCATAAAGTCCCATGCCAGCCATGCTGCCGCCGACGCCAGCAGAGATGCCGACGTGCCCAGGATAGCCGTGTTCTTGAAGCTCCTCCAGTCGCCGCCCCTGCTGTTTCTGCTTTTGCCCCTGAAAGCCGAGATGGAAGCTGAGGCCGGCGATGTCAGGCGCTGGCTCCTCAGCTGGGACATCCAGTAGACAGAGGAGGTGACGGCAGCCAGGGCGCCCATGAACAAGGAGTAGGAGGTGAACGGCTTGTGCACGCTCGAAAGCATGCGGGGCATGAAAGGTTCCGGGGCGTCGTCGATCATCGTTTTCACTTTGGAATTTCAGTTCAAATTTTGAAATGCTACACCAATTTCCCCCCAAAAAAATATTTTCATCTTCAATTCAAATTTCACCGCCACGCAATATTTTCCCGTATTTTCAAGAAAGAAGCTCACCGTCTCTGAGTTCGTAGATGGCGGCAGGCAGGTCTGAGAAGTATCTGTGCCTCAATGCCTGGTCCGCCCCCACTCTCTTGTTGGCCCGCTGCTGCAGCATCATGGAGGCGAGGCTCTCTGCGAAGGGGACGTCGAAGAGCCTTGGCCAGGCGTGCCCAAGGCGCTGCCCGCGGTAGTAGCACATCTTGTGGGGCTTGTAGTTGGGGAGGCGAGAGACCCCTGGCCATGTGTCCTCCGTCGGCGTCCCCACCACCCGGAAGATCTTGTCCAGCTGGTCATAGATGTCGCGCACGCCGGGGAAGCACGGGTAGCCGTTGAGCATCTCGACGAAGATGCATCCTACGCCCCAGATGTCAAGGGAGGTGTTGTAGTTGGTGGATCCTAGGAGTACGTCGGGAGGGCGGTACCACAGCGTCACCACCTCGTGCGAGTACGTGTGGGACGGGACGGACTTGGCGCGGGCGAGACCTGGAATCATACGGGAGAAGACGGAAATTAGACTTTGGTGGCAGAAACTCGAACAAAACCAGTATCATATTTCCGACAGTATGATGAAATGAATGCTGTGTCCCCTCGACATCTCCCCCCCCCCATTTTCCCTCCTTTTGATCATCAATGGCTGTGTGGGCGGTGTCGCCTTTCTTCGATCTTCCTCCCCCGTGCCGCGGTAACGTTATCTGAGATAACGTCGGCGTGAAAGGATGGGCAGGATAAAAGAGGAATGATGGTCTCTGCTCCTTTTCTGTATGTCCATGCATGTGTCTCCTTTTCCTTTGGCGCTAACGACCATCAGGTAAAAAGGCGAGATGTAGAGTGGGAGACAGATCGTGCTTTCGGAAGCATCATCCTGCGGCGCCATTAAACAGAGAGAAGAAGAAAAGCAGGACACCACTTCGAGACAGTCTACGTCACCGTTAATAGCCAAGGCCTGCGTTTAATCAAGCCAAAACTCACCAAAGTCTGCCAGCTTGAGCTCCCCTGCCTCGCTGATGAGTAGGTTCTGCGGCTTGACGTCCCTGTGCAGGATCCTCCTCCGGTGGCAGTAGGAGAGGCCGCGGAACAGCTGGAACAGGAACAGCTTGGCGTTCTTTGGGTTCAGACCGCCCTGGTGCTTCTCCAGGTATTGAGAAAGATCCGTGTTCTGGAAAAGAAAACGAAGGGATAGTTTTAGCTCAATGAAGACATTTACCGTCCCACAGATAGTCGCGTTCCCCCCACCTTCACCATAGATTTCCATGGACAGATCGAGCATTGCCCTATCCAATTACCCTAAAGAGCAGCGGCGGACTTTTGGGGGCTCATGGGAGCTAAGGAAGGGGGGAAAGGGGGTCAAATCCCAGCCGAGTAATATACGACCCCCTTCTATCGGTTCCATCAACCCCTGACGACTTGGCGTCAGGATTCGCCCTTCTCGCTATCTTTCTCCGTATGCGGGTAATCCTATCAGGGGAGAAAGGGAGGGGGCAGATAATAGGGAGGAGCACAACAACGCAAACATACTTCCTTCTCCTAAATACGGTCAGTGGTGGGAAAGCCTATATAGCCGCAGGGTTGTTGTACTAGCACTACATAGCTGTAAGAGGAGAATCACTCGCAAATTCCTCAGCCCATTCCTGAGGATCCAAACAGAAAAGGGAGGAGAAGAAGGGACGGGGAAGAGAAATAAATTCTGCTGGCAAAGTAACTGAAACGCAGGCTGCGGTCCTGGGAGGATAAATCAGACCCGCGGAGAAGAGATGCAGACCTCTTCCTCCTCCTTCGCTTAATTTTCCAGGATTTCCTCCTCCCGTTTTCCGCTCCTAGTATCTCAATTCCCTGTGTGTGTTTTTCTGCGTGCCTGACTCCTAATTGGACCCTTTAGTCTTTCTCCTTTAGTCTGCCCCACTTCGCCTGATTCAAAGGGGTCTTTTGTCCTCGTCTCGCGTCGGGAGAAGTACACGAAGTACATTTTTGGGTCAGGGAAATGGGCAAAAAAAAGAATGCCCGCAAAATTTTCCTCATACGAAATTGTACTTACGACGTATTCAAAGACGAACGTGAGTGAGGACTTTGTGTGTATGATGTCGTGCAGGGTGACGATGTTTGTGTGCTTGAGCTCCTTGAGCAGGGATGCCTCTCGTATGGCGGTGAAGGGAGCGCCCTCCTCCTCCTGCAGGCGGATCTCCTTCAGGGCAACCACCTGGTGGGTCAAACTGGAAAGAAAGCAGCAACATTTAGACTTTCGAACTTAAAATCGAATGGAATGATGTCTCCCTCACTTGCTGTACCCCTTGAAGACGGTGGCGTAGGATCCCTCCCCCAGCTGCTCCAGCTTGATGTAGGCCTCCAGTTTCCCGAATGGAGAATCGCCCTGCAAAAAGAGTGGGGAAAAGAGAGCGGACATATCAGAAAGGGAAATTATGCAAAGATCATGCAAATCTTGGCCGAAATTGCGCGAGTCTCCCTATACGCCTACGAAATGGCAGCCGAGGAAGAGAGAGAGGACGCTCCCTTCCTCCGAACCGCCTAATTGAATTTTGAACAGTGTCGCCTCAACTTGGAACTTAGTACCACCATGGCTCTCTTTATGCAATTTCAAAAAGGGGCCCCTGTAACGACACCCCGAGATTATGTCCTCCATATCCATTGTCTTTGCGCCGCGGAGGAGACCTCTTCTTTGGTCGAGAAAAGTGGCCGAAGCACCCCCGACCGACCGACCGGGGAAACGACTTAACCGTTTTCTTCTTTCCCCTCCCCTCTCTGCTATACAGCTATTATTCTCCCACTTCCCCCTGTTTTATGGGGAAGGGAATGAAAAAAAAGGGAAAGTGAAGCAGCAAGTCGTTCGGTCGGTGTCGCTGACAATGACCCGGCTGTTGCCGCGGCCGTTTTGCGGTCGGCCGACCGATCGTCGGGGGCCGTAAAAAATGCGCCGACGACGTCCTTCGCTTTCCCCCTCGTTTTCTTCCCTCTTTTCGCTGCACCTTCCTCAGCTTTTTGCGGCGGCGAAAAAAAAGATCGAAGGCAAGAGAAAGCTACTTTTTTCTCCCTTGAAGCCCTCTCTTTTTCTTTCCCAAGCTTCGCCCCATTTTTCCTCCTCCACTTTTTTTCCGCCTTGGTGCAACAACGGTTTTGCACACGGATCCTTGGGATGATGCATTTCTCCTTCTCCCTCCCGCGACCGACCTCGACTCGATGCACGCACCTCGAGGCCAAAACTGATCAAGCCACTTTAGAATATGTTT
>JAAUXU010050024.1_pt1 | contig 10004 bp, 8 predicted proteins | sample 7278151 | NCBI WGS metagenome assembly JAAUXU01 (sample SAMN14350113, study PRJNA611818) | marine sediment metagenome | isolation source: surface marine sediment (1.8m) | place: French Polynesia: Moorea | collected 2018-08 | reverse complement strand
CTCTGACTGCTGACTCGAGCATGGACGACGGCACTGAGAGCGTGCAAGCCCAGCCCGGGCTTGAAAGGTCGACGGCTCGAAGCATCTCTACCAGCAGAAGAGAAGCTGTGATGCTCTTCCAAAGGCTATTGGAAAAGCGGTGAAAAGGCTGTAAGGTCTTGCACCATCTCTTGCCATTTTGCCACCTCTCCAGCAGCCATTTCACAGTCCATCTTTGCCTCCACGCTGAATCCTACAACGAGGCTGTACGAGCCAGCGGGGGCCGCCTCAGCATCGAGTCAGCTGTGGAAAAGGCCTGGACAGTAAAGGCTGGATTTTTTTAACATCTCTTTCAATACAATTTTTAACGTCATTTTTTTAGTATACTATTTACTCGTAGCTTGCCGTATTTTGCAACAGTGCCGCCTCAGAGCAGAACAGTACGGCCTGTGCTGTGCTGTGATAGGGCCGAGTCGGCACTGCTCTACTTGACCGAACTGAGATTTCCATTTACTGAAGGTATGGATGAAAAATACAGGAACATATTTCAGTACTTTATGCGTCGGTAATTTGAAATCTGATGCACCATTTTCGGAATACCGATATTTCTGTTTGACAACATATCGAAATACAGACTTGGGACATCCCAGTGTTTCCTAAATGCAAACAGGGACATATGATACAAGAATATGTCCCTCCAGAGAGTAAATAAATGAGAAACTATTCCGAACCTCGTGCGTTGAAAAAGTGACGTTAAACAGCAAACGTCTGTCTCGTAAACACGGGTTACACCCTCTTCAAAGTTTGCTACACTGAGGTCATGGCGACCCTCAGGTCCTCCTTCTACCCCTCTCAACCACCCCTCACGCACACGCACACGTGCACAATTGATATGTATCATTCTAGGAAATTTATTCTTTCCAACGTGAAATAGAGCATGAAAATCTCCATTGTCTCAGCTTAGTAAGGACCCAAAAAGGAATTCAGTTCGAGCACTAATAAGGGAGCTACTAGGACCATGCGGAGTTTGACAGAATTAAAGTCACACCCTGTACGATGTTATTTTGCTTAGGAATTATGGTGAGCCAGCTCCGCAGCAATGGACGATTCTTCCACGATTTTTCTCGAATGTTCGGTCCCGCTCTAAACTCGTAGTCATCAACTCGCAATTATGTTTCTCCGTTTCGAGAGTCGTAGTTAAGTTTTGCAACGCAAACTTTATATTTTTGCCTCGTTTCATGGAAGCAAATTAACTTTCCACAGGAAGATGTGCCGATTTTGCCGTGGCAGACAGAAATGCACAGTCGGATGTCATAAAGAAGTTTGTTATCTCATAAATACAGTACACTTTTAAACTTCACAGGTGGGCAGTGTCTGATAAATTGGACTCCACTATATGGTGGAGAACAAGACTCGCAAGGTTAGTGACGACAGAAATGTGGGCACGATGGCTGCAGACACGCCAATGGACGATGATCTCGGACTCATAGTAGACGTGCAGTATAAACCCACTTTATTTCTTCCTTCACTTACTCATTTATCCTTCTCTAATGACAATGACTGCACAACTGTGACCTCAGACATGGGCCTGAAGTGTCGGATGACAATTTCAGAGACACAATAGCTGCAGTTGAGGCCATTAATTAACCCATTAACCTTGAATACTCATTCTAGACGCCCCCTTACAACCAAACTCCAATCTCGCTTCTCTTCAAGGCATGGACATGGAGAGCGCCTGGGCCAGCTGGATGGACGCAGTAGTGAGCTTGGCCCACTTGTCCGCCACCGTCAACTCGTCCCTCAACTTCGTCATCTACTGCTACAAGGACGCCAAGTTCAGAGACGGCCTCATGGTCATGTGCAGGGGGAAGAAGTTCCACCACAACCACAAGGCCAAGTGCCCAACGGCGGCGGCCACATCGGCCACCCACGTATGAGTTGTACCCACACAGATGAAGGAAAAAGAAAAGAAAGAAAGATTCCATCTGTCCATGTCCATGGACAACTTGAAAAGATATGTTTTAAGCTGTTCATGCCTTGTGCCGGAGCTCGAACGTACCTGTGTACCCAGTTACTCACATAGATCGTTTACTCATCTATGTGTAGCATTAGTATAAGTAGGCAGTGACCAGGAACCCCCTCCTCCGGGTCCCCCCGTCCCACCCCGAGGGGGATCCTTGAAAATGACAAATCAGAGAGGCACGTCTTGTACGATCCCAACTGCGGATTGCTTTATTGACAGACGCTGTAACTACGACCATTCATTTGCATCGCATCATTGCGTTTGCTACCAACCAACATATTGTGTTGTCGGGGTATTGGACAGTACAGTTTTAAACCAATGCAGTACAGTACTCTTTACGCTTCATCAAATGCATTTGCAGTACAAAATGAGTTCTTTAAAGAGAAGCTACTTGCAGTACAGTGTTTGGCCTAAGAAATGACAGTGGGGTAAAATGGGCTCCCCAACGCTGCGCTGACAGCTTTTGAGGTGGATGCTTTGCATGGTCACCCGGGCAGGGCTGGACAAGCTGCTGCACCTGGAGTGACTTTGCCACTGTCCATTTTGATGCTCCCTCCTTGTGTAAGTGCAGCCACTCCTTGAGGGTGCCAAACTTAAATAAACCAGGCCCTACATGAAGACCATCCTGGGACATTCTGCATGCCAAAAACGACAGGTTCGGGAGCAAAAGCATCACCGCGGTCAAATGTCAGGTGTGCACACTCAGCTGGGGCAAAGAAGTGGCCACCTGTGTCACCTGCCCCTCCTGCTGCTGCCACTGCCGAGTGGGCCACGATGCATTCTTGGGGTAGCTGGACTCTGAGTGCTTGAGCATCAAAATGGGCAGTCACAAAGTCGCACACATCTTGTCAAGTCCTGCCTGCATGACCAAGTCCATGCCAAGCGTCCACCTCAAAAGCTGTCAGTGCTACGTGGGGAGCCCAAGTTGCCCCCCATTGACATTACTTACCCAGCACTATGCCAGTTTAACTGCACTTTTGAAAAATGTTTATTCGCCAAAATCAAAAAAATGTGGTGCAAGAATAAAACAAAGAATTTGATGAGATTCAACACCGGTTTTCACATAATTTGATAAGCTTTGATCAAGCAGGCACCTTTAATAGCATCATTTCCTTTTTCAACCTTTTTAAATTTGGGAGAATATTACTGAACTGATAGTCAGATGTAATGATAGTAGAAATACTGGCAGTAGAAGTACGGACATTTTGTAAATTGCGCGTGCATTATCAGTACAAGTAAAATTTTTCTGTCCTGCAAGTACAAGTACTTGCAGTTCTCTAAAACCCTGAGTGTTGTCAGACATGGAAAAGAATACATTGTAATTACTCGTATTCAACAATTGCCAGCTATGACCAGTGAGTGCACATATGCAGGGTAGTCCATGGCAAGTACTTTTGCTCTCCCTCTTGACTGAGGCGTCAAAATTCCCAATTTTGCACCAAGTGCTTTCCCCAGATAGAGAGGTATGAGGTAATAATTTCTTATCTTGTAACCTTCAGGGTGATGCCAGTGAATATATTTCATCACCAATGCTATTATTTACAATCACCACTTTGGGAAAGATGAACAGATGCACCTTTTTTGGGCGGGAGATCTTGCAGTTCCACCCATGTTCCACATGACTTGACTGAGATGGCAGAGGATGTGATAGTCAGCATTCAGGGGGGGGGATCATGATTTAAAGATCTCTTTTGGCAACCATCAGGAAAGCAGCCAAGAAATGTCCCAATGAAGGCGAAAGTCATTTCCAACAAAAAAAATGTGAAAACAGGATTGGTGTTTTTTCTGTAGCCAAAATTGGTTTCTGGAACTTTCCTGGTAAATTTCCCCCTTTCAGTTCCTCATCTGAGTAAAAGCACTTGGCGCATGACCAACCTTTTTGACCCCTCTGAGCAAAATGCACTTTCTGTTGATCACCCTGTTGTCCTTATGGCATCACAAGGGCAGTGGTGTTTTATACTACGTCAACGTCCCTGCAGCGATCCTTTGTGCTCTCTTTAAGGTCGGCCCTGCTCCGTACTCTGCCCTAGAAACTCATTGGATGTAGTAGGTGACGGGATAAAACTTTTATGTGCACACATTTCCCTCCCTTCTGTCATGTACAGTTAATGTAATACATTGAATTTAGCTGGAGCTCACTTTTTGGCCACGCTGTACGTCGAGAGGGGAGCACTTTTGCACTGCTCGTGCTGTACAGGGTGCCCCGGAGGTTCTTGTCTGGTGTCAGTTGTCAGGCTTGAAATGTCGATCCAATGGTTGAACCAGGGATGGTGAGAAGACGAAACTTTCGTGACGCCCTGTGTGTTTTTTTGCCTTTCAACAACTTTCGTTCGTTCGGTGCCAAAAATGGTGAGGAAAGGGTGGGAGGAAAGGAGTCCTTTGAAAACTTTGCTGACCAATTTTCTTAATTCCTGGCCCAGCCAAGGAGACAAAACGGTGCAGGGAAGATTTAATCAGGAATTCTCCACTTTGCAAGAACAATCTTGTTTTTCTCTCCAGGGTTGCCAGTCGGCCGTTTCACGGGCCAAAAGTTGGGGAATTTGGCCGGTGTTGGAAATAAAATCAGACCGGACCAAGTTTTTTTTTTGAAATTCATGCAGCGTTTGGTCTTTCTTTCTCCACCAACCTGTTTAGTGTCTGAACCACCCTGTGGAGTAGTTTTGCCGTTTTTGACACTGAAAACTTGCTGGCAACACTGTTTCTTCCCCGTGCGTGCGTTCTCAGTGCACAGTTCGTTGGCTTTTTTCCTTCATGTCACGTAAAAGAAAATGAAAGAAAGAAACGTTTAGAAGTTGACTGCATCAAGCCAAGCAGGATTTAGTGATGATCTTGCTGGCTATGACAGTGCCACAGTTCAGCCAGCCTGTTCAGTTCTGTTGTGAGCAGAGCAACAGGAGGTTGAGCAGAGTTGGGAACTCTTGACATTGGTGTAGTCAGATCCTGGACATGAAGGATGACTAAAAAGCCTTAGCAACGGAACCTTGACAAAAAACATGACTGAAACGGAAAAGAACTAGACAAAGGACTACTCGAACACGAAGATGTGACTTTATTTTTAGGCCTTGACTTCCTTGTGAGACCAGTGTAATGTGTTTTAGTTGCTTTTCGCCCGGTTCTTTAGTGCTTTAGTCATGTTTTTTTTGTCAGCGCCTGACACACAAGAAGAAAAGCAGCCAGGGAGCAGCAATTCAGTACTATCAATATCCCATTGTCCATTCTTTTTCACGACTCATGTTGATCCAGCAGTGCGTACAACACTTTAAGTTCTTCATGTGCCAAAAATACACGCTCATCTTGTATGTGGACTCGGTACTTTTTCGCCACCACTTAAAAAACTCTATTGTTACAGCCTTCTCTAGGTAGTAAGCTTAAAGCTACTTACCAAATCAAGAGCACCATGGACAATGTAATCCCGAGGACGCATCAAATGATCTGAGTGTCAGCATGAGGAAAATTAAGCCGCTGTATAGTGATGTGATTTGTTACTGTTGGACCAAAATCTGTAGATGACTCCAGTCCTATTGTTTGATGTGATGTCAACTTCTTTGGGCAACAGCTGACTTGCTCAACCAGACATTAAGTGATCAAAGTTGACCCCTTTTCGACCTAGCCTAATCACTACATATGCATTCCCCTTCCCACAATGTAACACTTTATTGGCCCGAGATGGGCTGGATGGCACGAGGGCAGATTTGATTTTCCAAGGTGCAGCCGAGGGAAATGGAACTGCCTGAGGGCCATCAAGCCCATTGAGGGGCAATTAAGGCACTTTACTGCGAGTGGAATTTGGGGTTTGATGAGAGGGTTTGGCAAATATTGCCCATTTGTGTATGTGGCTCCATTTAGTCAGTTGAAAAAGGAAAGAGGCAGAAAAATGTGGCATCTTCCAATTTGCTCAGTCATTCCAAAAATGGCTGCAGTGCCGTCAATGGAAGAAATCTTGGCCGTGATGGTCCCCTCAACGGGCAAGCATACGTACAGCAAAGCTTGGAGGGGCTTTCTTGCATTTCTCGCCAACTTTGAGGATGTGTAGTCTGATTGTGTGGGCACCGAGAGCAAGAATTGTAGTGACTTTGATGGCATGGACGACATCAACAGCAGGAGCAACGTGTATGGCATTCAGATGAGGAAGTCTACAAAAGACACCTTTGTAATCTGAGGAAATAAAGAAGTTATTCAAGCCTTTGGTCCTTGTATAGGAGACGAAACAATTGTCATTAGCAGAAGTTCGGAACTTGCCAAAGGACTTGTCAAAAGCAGGGGCTGCTACAGGTTGCCATGCTGCTCAAATGCTATGAGGCAAGCATGCCTACACATGCAAGACAGCCCAAACCTTTGGTGAGGAAGAAATCCGCAGGCTTCTGATGTGGAACAAAATATGCAGTAGCTGTAGTCTTCTGTGGGGGGGCTATAATCCATAGAACAACTCTATTTCTAGTTGGAGATAGATGCTTGGCCAGACGCCCAGGGCATCTGGATAAAGTACAAGGAAGCCAAGCAGCGATGAAAAGTTCAGTCAATTCTTAGTCCCCGTCAATCATAGCTTTCCCCACCTCTGCTCCGCGTCACGAATTATAGAGCATGAGTCGTTACCCTCCATTGAACCAGCTGATGGCCCCTTTCATACTCGTGCGATGAGTGGATGCAGTCAACAAGTAATGGGGAAAAATTTGGCTCAAGTCGGTCAAGTAGTGGCAACCCAACTGGGCCTCAGCAATGCTTCACGGACCACTGCTTTTGAAGGATGGCAGTTGCAGCAGCAGCCAACTCTGGTGCTCTTGAAATGAAAAGGCTTTTGGGATGGGAACAAGAGCATCAAGTATGTCGATGAAAGCAAGACCTGAACAAGATGACTGACCGAAAATGACGCGAGGACAACAGAAACTCCTGAGATGCAGTTGACAAATGCAACCGAGGCAGAAAGGGCACAAGCTTGAAGAGGCCTGTGACAATGCCAAAGATGATCGAGGACAAATGGGGTGCAAAGTGTACAATTGTAGGATGAGAGAAAAAGAAGAGAAAATCGGTCTGTCGAGGTCAAGATTTAGGCCCTGGCCTCTGAGTCAACAGGTACAATACCATACAGCCTAGGTGGAGCTGGCCACATCTGCCCAGGCTGCCTGCCAGTCCAGCCTAGCCCCAGCCAGAGCTGTAAGAACAGGCAGTGCAGTGTACTTTGTCTGCACATCCAAGCCCAGCCCAGCCAGCCCGCCTAGGCCAGTCGGCCTGTCCAAGGAGTGGGTAATGTGGTGCATCGATCACCTTATTGCCCGACTCTTTCTTCCTCACTGTGACTGTGGAATAATCATGTATCTCTTACACAAGAGCAAATCAGACATGGCAGTAGTTGCAAAACCCCTTGCGACAGGACAAGAATCAGAATGCTTATAGTTTGGAAAAAGCCTACTGGTGCTTTTCTGCTCAGAACGATTGTTTTATGATGATTTTTTATGCAGTTTCTATTTTCCAAGGTGGGTTCTCTTATTTTCAAAAAGAGGTTTTCAAGAGACTCCAGGGATGCTAATGAAGTTACTGAGGATGCTCAATAGCACCACTAATGACAACATGCTTTAGAAAAAAGGGAAAAATATGTCTTTAAGAACTATCATGAGATTACGTAACTTGAACCTATTTTAAACTCCAAAAACCAAAATTTTTGATCCGTGGCAATTTTTTGATGCAGGACTGTTGGCCCCGCAATGACCAACAGCTTTGACTGTGATCGAAGTCTACCGTCTATGTCATGTTCAGTACTGATGCATTTCATCCGAACCTGGAGCAGTCTAAACAGATGTGTGGATGACACATATAAATTATAGCATGGATAACTTGAATCGTGACATATTCTTCAGCCATCCAACAATTCTCTGAGTAGTCAAATGATAAATCACGAGTCGTTTTACTCAGCCACTGCTTTTGGATCGTCAATTAAACTACTTTTTTTTACCCATAAATGACTGGATTCATCCACTCACCAAATGACTTGATCTAGAAATTTAAAGAGCCATAAAGTCACGCAATGAGTGGTCTACCATGGACCTAATTTTCCAGACGAAAGCACACCGAACTTAGGACCTTTAATAAGGCTCTGGCAGATCTTGCCAACTGACCCATGTTATCTTGCTGATTCAAGTTTTCAACCTTTCAGCACTGCCCTTCTGGGCAAAGAAGTTCTAGCTCTAATTTCTGATACATGAGGTATGATTGCGCTTCGTTTTGTAGATCGCTATCACCTTATGACATAAGCTAAGCTTTTTTTATTTAGTTTGAAACAAAATGTATCCATGACTTTCTGCTCAAGACGGGCACATTTCATTACACTTCAGTGCAATAAAATTTTTAAGCTGGCTAAGTTAAAATTGGATAAGTACTTACCCGATCACACCTACCCAGGAAGGTCCGTTGGCCCCCTTGGCAGCCTTGTAGCACCTTTTCGACTGAACAGTGTTATGTGATATTAATTTGCCAAATAGTGTGCAGATTTGAAAATAAAGTAAAAAAAATCATTGTCTCAAGACCCTGACTGATCTGCTGATTAACGCGTTTGTGTTCTTGGCTGTCGATCCTGATCCTCGTCCTGTTCCGGATGCTGATCGTGTTGACGACGGTGACGCCGTCGACTCAGAGAGACGACAGCGCCAACCCGTAAGTGAGAAACTGTGCCAAGAACTTTATCATGACTGTACTTGTTGGACACATCTATTGAGCGCATCTGGTGGACCTCACGAAGGTGACGAGACCGTAGAAGTGGGGGTTCTTCGAAGAGGACACGACACGAAAAGATTTCTGTCCCTGTTCTTTTTCACTAGCCTAATTTTGTCTGGTCTCTGGAGATGTTTGCCTGCACCTCAGTGCAGCTCCAGTCAGAGCACACGTGGCATGAGACAGCAAATATCCTCATCTCCAGAGAGTAAACATCATTCTTTAGGTTAAAAATAGCACAAAAACTTACTTGAAGAGTGGCCAAAGACAATGAGACCCTGACATATAAGTCAGGTATCTTGGCAACCTTGATTTTTTGGACGATTAAAGTCTGGGGTCTGGTTGGACACAGCACAAATCCACCATCAAGATGTCCAAGGCGACGCCTTCGCTACGTCATTTTATAAAAGACATCTATGAAGAGGGTCTTGCATAAGTCCGGAAACACGTTGAACTTGAGCATTGCCAGGGCGGTATCTTTTACTGCTATTCATTAACAGCTGACTATGTTAGTCAGCAATTCTGCAATGTGGTTGAACGAAAAAGCTGACAAAGTCGATCATGTCAGAGCGATCGAGGCACTGGATGAAATTCCCCATCGATGTTGCATTTGATGCCATTCTCAGAAGTCTCCCTGAAGTTGTCCACGCTGAAGAAGGACAATTTGACTTCATCGACTTTTGCCTGTAGTTTCTGATATAGTGAATGTTTACGATCAAGGGAGTTTTCTGGGACTCATGTATGCAATGTTGGACCTCGATTTCAGCCTCCAAACGGCCACAGACGTCAAGTGCCATGCATATGAAGTACCTACCTGGGCCGTGAGAAGGAGCCTCTGCTGACCAAGTTTGGGGACGATCAATGCAGCGGTAGGAGTGCCCATTACGTGACAGATACACACACACATACTCCAGACAGACATGCGCACGCACACACACACACACACACACACACACCGGCCTTTTTTTCAAGGCGGTGTGTGTTACAGCCTCCCCTATCAACTGCACAGTGGTGTCTATCACACAAACGTGCACTCATTTCTAACCTCCTAAAATAGTAGGGGGTCAAACATGAATTACCACTACTAATATTTAAAAAGTTTCATGACATAACAGAATAACTTCTCAGACCTATGCAAGAAGTATTTACGCAAAAGTTGTATGTGCCTTCGTAAAATTACTATTACTGAGTGTGGTCTAGCTTAAAATACTTACTAGAATCGTACGTCGCGGCCTTTCTGTCTCTCTTTCTGTCTCCTTTTCTGCCTCCTTTTCTGCTCCTTCCTATGTCTGACCAGTGT
>JAAUXU010174908.1_pt1 | contig 10005 bp, 6 predicted proteins | sample 7278151 | NCBI WGS metagenome assembly JAAUXU01 (sample SAMN14350113, study PRJNA611818) | marine sediment metagenome | isolation source: surface marine sediment (1.8m) | place: French Polynesia: Moorea | collected 2018-08 | reverse complement strand
TTGGGTTTGACTCAAAAACTCTTTTTTCTTGCCAATAGGATTGCAGGAAGCACAAAGTGTCAGCAGTGGCATCTCCTAGAGATGATCTTAGCTTTGTGACAAGCAGGTCAGAGGAGCTGAAGCTTTGCTCTGCCACAGTGGAGCTTTGGTGGCAGGACCAAAAGAGCTGGCTGCACCTTTTCCAGAGAGCTTGGGTGTTCCCCAGTTCTTTCTAAAACTGAGAACTCCTTTTTAATGGTGGCGAGGGCAGCAGCAGTTTGCTTTTGTGTTCCAATCAGACACACAGTACCTTGACCCCCCTGCCCCATATCAAAAAACTCTGCGAGATTATTCAAAGTGCTCAAAATTGCTCAAATCAACGACAATTGAATAAAAAGTAGCTACTCATAAAAATGTTCAAAAATTTGTTCGTTGTCTAATTAATCGAAGTCGAGCCTGAGCGAAGGTGGCATAATAACACAATGACACTTCAAAGTCGATGGATCTTACGTCCATCATATCCACTTCAAGTCCACAAACCGAGTGATAATATCCATAATGCTTAATTTCTGACGTGGGCACGTCATGGACTTGATCTCCCGGTTTGTGAGTTTTAGCCCACCCGGCCCTCATTATTCAAATCACCTCGGTCATGTAATGATGCATAATAATGCTAACTGCGCACGGATCGCTAAAGCAGAAAATGGTATTCTTGTTGGTTTTCAGGGCAGACGCGAGAAGGCGAATCTGTTCTGCCAGATATGGTTCGAAGACGTGACCACGCCCGCGGAGATCGTCCCGGTGGCCAAGATGGAGCTGTTGGACTCCCATTACGAGTCCTTTGGCAGCTACGGCGACGACCTCACCGGTCACTTCATCCATTGCAAATTGAGGAAGAGGTGATGACACTTTTGCCAGTGTGGTTCGCATCCAAGTTCTCATGATAAAGCATTAGGTTGTTTAAAAAAATAACAAGGGAAAGGTTATTTTATGTATCCCTGTGAGCATGTCCAAACTTAAAATACTTGGATGGTGACTTTGGGGGAAATTTGCATTTTGACTCTACTAAACTGACCCATATGGTCATGGTGTGCAGCTGAAACGTTTAAGTTCGAAAGAATTATCGAAGGCTGGAATCATGCCTGGCTTCTTCCTAGGGTCCAAGTGAGCAGATCGAGATCTAAAACAAAAAATAGTCAGTTCAGTTCTTTCTAAGAAAAATACCTAAACCTACGAGTTGTAATTTTCTATATGCAGTAACTGTAGTGCACACTCTTTTTTCTAGCCATAACTTTTGACAGGATTAAGCTACAGAAGTGTTTGACTACTCAATGGAAAGCTAAGAAGCCCCACTAAAACTAAACTGATATACACTTTTGCTCGAGAATGACCCATTTTTCCAAAATTTGAGAGCGAAGGGTTGTGCTGGTGTAGAGTTTACTTCAGTTTCTTGGCTTTCCATTGAGGCACGAACCACTTCTGTAGCTTAATCGAGTCAAAGGCTGTGAACAACAATTTTTAAAAGGTTAATAACCATTCAGATCTCAGAAGCCATTGGACCGATCTTGACTAAGGGCATCAAGGGATGAAACTATGTTATATTTTAATCTCCTACCTCTCACCCACACAGCCACCCACTCACCCACCCACGCACACACACCCACATGCACACACACGCACACACACGCACACACACACGTTAATACAGCCGTTGTGCTTTATATAGCGTATATACATATATCATCACATATTCTGATATACGTAAACATATATGCATCTTTGAGATCAGTGAGACGAACCTGACTCTATGGTAGCAATCATCAGTTCACAGCTAGCTGTTTCGGCGACGTTTTCGATCACTCCAATTTCTGCCAGAAACCGTCCATTTTTGGGCTGGTTTTTCGAATGGGCGAAAAAAACTGGTTGGTTTACAAAATAAACTTCACTTTTTGACCAATATATCGATTTTTTTTATGAAATGCAAATCTGATCAATGCTCCCTATTTGCAAAATATTTTTTTTTCTTAGCTGAATCGGAACAGTCCGTAGGGCTCTTTTCGGCTAGATTTATAACTATATACTAACGACACATATTGTAGTACTATATTTGCCAGACTGCACGAGTCGCCCAAGTTGATAAAAACTGAACCTGAGTGCTGTCAAGTCCAAAGCGGGTACGTATGAGCACTACAACGCGTCGTTAATTGGTAATTTAAAGCACGATTTTCGGAACCCCAATAATTTTAACAATGCTACTGTTACTTTGATCTTGTATTAGATTCGCTGGAGGAGGAGGCTGCAAAATGCTATAACTTTGATTTTTAGCCTTTGACCTTCCATTAGATTTGCGCAAGAAATGTAGAAAATTTCTAGTCTCAGAGTGTTGAATCACAACAAATCCCTGTGGAGAGGGAAATATAGCACAAGAATATGTTCCTCCAGACAGATTTTCTGGAAATATTCCGAAAATCGTGCGTCAAAAAAGTAAAATTGCAAATTTATCAAAAAGCTCCCATTGTCCGTACTTGTGCGCTTGTGGCAACGCCGAATTTCGACCCCGCCGCTGTACACGCTGGCAAGGACAGATCCGGACAAAAAGGGCAATACCTTTTACATGCTAATTAACTCATCGGGGAAATCTGACCTTGCTAAGAGCTACTTAAGCTTCTACTTAAGTATTGATCTAAAGGTGATCGTGCCGCATGACCTGAGATCTGTGAGAGAATGTGTTATTATCTTAAAACTAAGTTAGCCTTACATGTTACAAGCTGAGCATTGGGCTTTAGGCAATAAACATTGCGAAATAGCGCCTAACTTTAAGTGGAGAGAGGGAAACCTAACTAATCTTTTTTTCTCCAAAACTCTTTGATCACACCTGGTCTGAGCATCACCACGTGTCAAATAAACCATGGCATATTTTTCGTTACGGTCTTAGCTGTAGTCATTGAACCAAAATTGAACTTGGCTTCTTCATTCTTTAGAAATTTCATTCCCTGTGACATCTTTTCCAGCGCTGTTCACCCACTTTTTGACTTCAGCCTTAGGTTTCTAAATATTCTTACCTATATAGTGACTTATATACCTCAACCTGTGACCACCTGACGGGTGTTATCATCACTTCAGCGAACTTCTTTCCAGACTATATGACTTGAATGGAGCCCCCACTGTAGTCTCTGTGGTCCGAGAACCCTGTCTCCAGGCCTTCAACGCCATCAAGGTCACCTTTGACAAACCACAGAAAAGGTCAACATTTGAAGTCTGCGAAGGGTCATTGTCTCAAGTCAGCTGCTCCTGTTCTTTGCAGAAAGCCAGTGGCCATTTGTCTGAAGGAGGTATCCTTTCCATTTGACTCACATGCCGCTTACAGGCTGAAAGAATGGATCGAGGTGTACAAGGCCATGGGAGCCGACATCTACATCTATGGCTTCAAGGAGAACGACCCCATGGTGGCCCAAGTTTTAGACCATTACGACCGTGAAGTAAGTCCAATGGCTTTGACTGAACGACTGCCTTGTTCTAAGTTACTTAGCAAGCATAGCATAACAAAAACTCACACTCCCCACTCCCAAAGTGAGTGATTGGGTTTAACTTGGATGTACTATGAACTGGATTGCACAATGAACATCAGAAGGTTTTTACGCGAAATTGGTCATCCAGACAGGTGCTGACAAGGTGCAGCATCTTGAGCGACTTTCCGACTGCTCATTTTGACGGCGGAATGCTAAAAGTGCAACTACTCCTAGTATTTCCCCCTTTTTCACGATGAAAGTGCCTGAGACTTTCAGTGAGTGCTGCCACACACCCTGCAGTGCTCCGTGCCAGAGATGGCATCCTCCAGACCATCTTCAGGCTTGCTTCATGCCAAAGACCAAAGATGTTCGTGGACAAGAGCTTCCTCATGGGCAAACGGATGCACACTCAGCAGCTTGTAGAAGGCAACACAGGTGGACAGGGCGCACTCCTTCTCCTGCTGCCACCTGCACTTGGTCCACGCTTGGCCCTGATGCTGCATCTTGTTAGCCCCTGTCTGGATGACAGCGCAAAGAGTTTGCCCCAAAGGTTGTCACTGCAGCCGGGGGAGCCCATCTTACCCCAATGACATTGCTTATGCCAAGCACTGTACACGCATCATGTATATTATTCTCATGTCTTTCCTCTCGCAGGAAAACGAGACTCAGGTGGATATCCGGTATTTCACGATGCCCCCACCGTACCCAAGTGCAAGGCTGCTCCGTTTCTTCCTCTTCAAGAACCGGTTCATCCTCACCCAGTACGTGGAGCACGTGGTCCACAACGACTGCTTCTACAGAAACATGTACAAGTACAAGTACGTGGGGATCTTCGATATGGACGAGGTCATTATCATGCGAGAGGAGGCATCGCTCCCGAGGCAAGTTCAACGTGATGCTTGAGGACAGGAAGAAAGAAAGAGAATGGACTCACTTATGTGGACGATCGCATGCACATCTTTTAAGTCTTTTCTTGCAGATTAATTCACGGTCTAAGGACGAGAATGCATAACTGCGACTCCTTTTTAATGAGGGGCGGGTTGTTCTTGGATGAAATGCAGCCGAAGAACAAAACGTCCAATCTCAGCGTCCCCCTGCATCCGCCACAGTTCAAGATCTTGAACTCCTTTTACAGGGGAAAGGAGCTCGAGGAGACGTGTAAGCATCCAATCTCGCACAGGCCTTCAAGGGAATCTCCAAACACAGATCAAAGCAAATTTTGGAGTAAAATCAAACCCAAGCATGGCAAAGCTTCGTGGGGGCTCAAAACCCGAATTAGAGCATGGCATTTTGGCCGACCTCAAGGAAGCTCAAGATCTCCCTGCAGTTGGAGCACAAGCTCATGGAGCTTGTCCACAACAGCCCCCACAGTGCGTCCAAATGCAGTAGTTTTAAGCTGATAAATGATCCATTTTTTTAATGTTTTTTTATTCATTTTTAAAAAACCCGGATTTAATGGAATAGTATGGTGAGGGTCTAAACCACATAAAGAACCTATAGTAATTGTACCCAGCCCTTGTCAGATATTAAGTATTATTTCATATTTCTATATATTCCATTTTTAACTATATGTATAAAAGAGAAGAAGAGGAGAAGTGAGAAAAAGTCTTCGTTTGGCAGTTGTAGCTTTTGGTGTCATTGTCACTTCAGTGGGCTTTTCCACATTTATTATCGAGATTCACAATCTGTGTGAGAATGTGAATGTACGTGTAGTATAGACAGGTCTTTTCTTGTATGGTGTACTGCGCTGTATCATTCTCAATGACCCAGTTGCCTTTGTTTCCATCAGGAAAATCTTGTGTCCGCACGAGAAGTGATCACCTGGGTATTGAGTCAAGTACTTAATGATTCAGTTACTTATTCGTGATTCGTGATCGTGACACAATATATCATTGTGACTACTGCCCAATGCATTACTCTCCATCGCCCTCGAGGCTGATGATATGTTCTGGGTGAATGCAGAGGCCAGCTTCCACCGTGTGGAGCTTCTGGTCGTGGACTGGACAGATGTGTGGGTGAACAAGACGATCGAGATGAGTGAGACAAGCTAGAACGACTCGACGATGAGGCCTATTTCTGCTCGGCCCGTGGATGAAAACTGGGTAGATCTTTCTGACGACAAGGTAGTGGAATAGTCAATTTGGCACTGTACAGCTTACCTATCTTGATTTGGTCCAGCAGGTGGTCAGTAATCATTCATGTACGCATCTTTCTAAACTCTTCAAGTCTTAACCCTTAGATTCCAGAATTATATTCAGAACAACTTTCTTAAACTGCTTTATCATCTTATTCAGCTCAATTAGGTAGTTTTTTAGACGTTCACTCATTTTCACCCCTACATCTTGAGCCCAGCAGTCCAATCCCATATGACTTTTCTGTTCAGTTTGATCTCAGATAGCCAAAAAGACCAGGTCAGATTTTGACTGCATGAGCATTCAATTTTGTCTTGATCTGATCTCGCTAGTGTTCGTTTTCGTAAGCACAGTCTCTGAACTCGATCTTCGGCTTTTTCTTTAATATCTCTTTTGCAGTAAGGTGTGCCCTTGATCGAGATGTTAACATATATATTATTTTGTAGCTGAGTCTCACAAGTGCAACTACGAGCCTTTTTCTCCCCTTTGGAACATAAGCACCTGGAGAACATGACTGTTAATGATGTTGACGGTGTCATTCATGCTCATAGTGGCAGTTGTTGATCTCCGTCCTACGCTCCCATGTCAATATGTCTTCATGATGTAGGCACTTGGTGGGCCCTGCGCCCTAAGGTGTGGTGCCTGCCATGTTGCATACTGACAGAAATTGCTCCGCCAGTCTGAAACAAGTAGTGCTTTTGACGGTGCACCATAGTCATTGACCATGGCCTCATAGTCAAGAAGAGTTGTCTTTTTCACTCTGTAGAGGGGAGAGAGACCAGCCTCATTTGGTAGGCTGGATAGAGTCCTTTTAGCAGAAGGTCCTCTTTTCCAAAGAACTGACTGAAGACATGCTTCTGGATCAACATTTTCTGCTCAGGGGTTGGTTGGTCTTCTGTCTCCCATTTGCCAGTGTGGGTACGCGCATGCTCAGTACCATGGGTAGATTTAAGTTAAAGTGCAATCTCACTGTACATGGTTAAATGTGTGTTCTACTGTACAAAGATTTGGATCGTACTATGATTCTTGGTGCGATAAGGGCTGGTCAATACGGTTGGATTGGATCTTGAGCTCATGTTCTTTTGATGGAGCGACTGAGTTTGTTCCGCACGCCATGCCTCTGGTCATGTACTTCGTTCACTCGTGCACCGGCATCTGAAGCGGTAGCAACTTAGGCAAATTTTCCGACTCCTCTACCTTCGTGGACGGACCAAAGGGACCCACTGGGAGGCACGGACGCTAACCGACAGGCGGAGATCTCGTAGTAGAATCTTCGCGGGACCATCGACAACGTTTGCGTGGACGGGGAGCAGCGGAGGCCAAACTATATCATCTACATGATGGACGGGACGGGGAGTAAGGTGACGGGGCAGGCTTGGTATTCCAAAGTAACCTTTAACTGAGCTCAAGTTCCGTAGTCCGTCTGACTGGTCGCTATCGTTATATCGCTTAAGTTACCATGTATGATTACTCTAATTCATTTCCAGATGCCAATTATACTTCCATTAATACTGTAAGGCCGAGTGTACTTTGCTCTCTTGGGAGCGCTTCTTTTAATTCTAAGCTTAGTCATGCCCTCGAGCCCAACGGCACGTAACCTTAAGGTCCAGCGTAAGCGTACCAGCTCTAAGGCTTGAGTATTTTGTTCAGGTCGCTCACGTTTTGAAATATCCGTATGGACAGCCAGCAGAGTAAGCAAGCAGGCTTTCTCCCTGACTAAGCCAAGGGTAGTTGGTAGCCTTGGCAGTTTTAAACTTCAACAGGGCTCCCACATTTCAACGTAGGTGAAGGGGGAGGAGGTAAAAACCAAGGGCTACTTTCCCTCTTTCTGATCATTTTCTGTATTTAAAAAAGCTCAGATGGAGAAACAAAGCATCGCCAATTTGAGGTAATCACGGAGAGAGTAGATAAAATTTTCAGGAAAGTACACTCACCATTCCTAATTTTTAATATAATAATAAGATAATTTTTTTCTTCAGAATTTGAAGTTCATGTAGCAAACGTTGCGTATAAACTGTAAAGAAAACTTTTGTACAAATGCCAAGTTTTGCAACACTTATGCCAATTGATACTTTATGTGCTCCTTCTACAGATCAGCATGTAATAAAACCAACTTGTTCTATCTCTCTTAGAAGTTAGATAAGCAGAGTTATTGCTCTATCTTCTTCAAGCTTGGTGAAGTCATGTCATTTGTCAACGAGCATATTTTGATGTAAAAATGTCTTTTTGTGTTATTTCACAATTTGTGTACTTTGTTTAGTGCTTTTGACCTTTAGGCCTTAATATCTGAGAAGGACTGGGTACAATTACTTTAATTGCTTGATATGAAGGTACCTTTCCATTCAAGCAATTTCTGTGAAAAGTCACTTCATAGAGGCGCATTGTGCGTCTGGCTGATGTCCAAGTCATGATCCATGACGTGGGTGAGTCTGGTGCTGTTGTCTTATGATGAACGTTCTGGAGAGTTCTTCACCAGAGCAGCCTTAATGGCTGTTGGCCAAAGAGAACAATTAAGTTACAAATTTGATAGTTAACTATAAAAGTCTTATGAAGCGCCTAGAAAAACCTGGATAATTGATATATTCATAATTCATATGCCCCTTTCCTTCAGGTTAGCCGCAGTGTAGTGCTCCTTATCCTCCTTCCTAACTGTTACAGAAACATCACTCCTTAAGAAGCATGACAGGAAGCAGTCAAAAGTCATGACTGAAAAAAGGAGTGCTTACTACACTTACTACATACAGTATGTCGTAAAATTTTCAGTGAAAAGTGCCCATGTTAAACAATCCGTAAAAAAAGTGATTACAGTGAAATCCTAATATTTTGACAAGTAGCTCCATACCCAGACCAGAAACGCATCGTTTTCGAAAATAATCCCCTTTTCAAAGTAGCCGTGCAGAAAAGTTAATTTTATGTTCCCCTCTTGAAAAGTAGGACTTTATTGACCTGAGATAGGGTTGATGGCATAAGGCAGATTTCATTTCTTTACCTCGGTAATCAAAGTGCTTGACAGCCATCAGTCTCATCAAGGGTCAACCAAGAGCACTTCACAATAATGGGATTCGAAGTTAAATGCACTGGTTCTGCCAATACTACCATTTCAAATACTTGAAAAAGTCTCTGCCTCTTGACCAGAGAGCGACAGTGCAACCCTTGCATGATATCACTGGGCTTCACTGAACAGGTCGACTGGCAGACCTGGGCTGTCTGGGCTATCTTTGGCTCTTCGGGCAGCCAGGCCGCTAGTAGGCTCCTGGGCTGGCCTGGTTCGGTGTGCTCACCCTTACGCGTGCTCCCACTTTATATCCTTCTCTTTCATTTGCTGTTGAGTATCGTATAAAGTGATAGGATGAATATGGTAGCACCACCTGCTTGAGAGACTGCCTCATTGACAGTGGTCAGGATAGCATTGGCAAAGCCCTTGCGTCAAGTTTTATATGGGTTACCTTAGCTAACCTGATTGATTTTGCAGGGTCTCATCCAAAGACATTGATGAGAACTGATCAAGTGAGTATGGTGTTCACGCACTTCCCCTTGTCGTGCTTCGGCCGAGATTGCAATCACTGCCCAATCGAACCAAAGGTCGCCATCTACGGCCACTTCAGGTCCTGGTGCACATCTAACATCAAGTAAGTGAAAGTTCCTTCAAAAAACTCTCCAGGAGCATTGACGCGGCCCATTTGACACAGGGACGATGAATGCCGACAGTACATCAAGAACACCATGAAGGACGATTCACTCAAGAGGTACGCCGTCGTCGTGGCCGAGAAAGTTGGAGCGATGGCGAAGAAGCTGGACGACACTCTGTTCTGCTATAAGACGTCAGCAGACTAGAACAGAAGATACCGCCTACTGTACCAAGTGCCTAAGAACTAGCGTCCTGTTGACTTGAAAATGTAACTTCTTTGTCACTTTTAAGTACTTTTCAAAAAGAGTGACTGAAGCTAACGTGGAGGGGAAGAGGTTGGTTTAATGACAGTTCGACGCAACCCTTACCAACACAGTAGATTATGTACTTATGGAATTATTGTGGGACTATCAAGCCCAGAAATTGGGCTATATTGAAAGGGCGAGCGAGATCTGGGCTGCAAGAGCCGCTACTGAGGACGATCTGGACTGCAAGAACCGAAGGTCCAGTTGGCATCACTTTTGGATCAATCTGCTGAATCGGTAGGAGGTTCTGTGTCAGTAACGATACAGGGTCGCCGAGCAAAGCGCTTACCTCTGCAATGGCGGGAAATTTGAACAAAAAATGTGGTAGCCTCAAGATTCCTGAATGACACAGCAGGGGTCTGTGAATGAGCTCTTGTATGACGTACTGCACCATCACACTACTGCAGTCAGTTGCCAATGCCAGCAGGCAACCCCATGTTGCTCTGCACAGC
>JAAUXU010026342.1_pt1 | contig 10006 bp, 13 predicted proteins | sample 7278151 | NCBI WGS metagenome assembly JAAUXU01 (sample SAMN14350113, study PRJNA611818) | marine sediment metagenome | isolation source: surface marine sediment (1.8m) | place: French Polynesia: Moorea | collected 2018-08 | reverse complement strand
TCAGTGGCCTCCTCCTCCGCCATATTTTAAACACGGGCTCTCTCGATCTATCTATTTCCCCTTCGCGTCTGGGAAATGTTAATTAACCTGAATATTTTTCACTCTCTCTCTACCCCCATCTCACCCTGGCCTGACATTTCTCTTCCTCCCTCCTCCGGTGGCACAAATACATTTATATTGCGCCAATAGAATTTGGGATTTTGTATATGTGGGAAATACGGATACGTTTCGGATATTGCATTACATTTAATTACATAGGCGCAGCAGTTGCATCCGATTTTTTGGGAATCCATCGTGTGCGTATGTGTTCTACAGTATACGTATAAACAAAGAGCCGAGGGCTTTCCGCACTTGTTATACGAAATATAAAACAGAACCTCCCCCTCCCCCAAAATGGAGAGGGAGAGAAAAATATGGGAAAATGTGGTGAGGGATCAAGACAAATATCAGCAATATAGAGGGGAAGGAATGCTGCCTTTTTTGTGCTGTTTGATTTACAACACCTCTTTTGCTGCACTTGTGTTTTGTGCCAAATATGATATTTAGCAATGCCACAAGCTGTTTTAAATACTGAGTGATGACACATACTTGCTACCCAATAAAGTATGAGTAATATTTTTTTTAAAAAAAACATCACATTACATTAAGGAAATTTCAAGCCAGAGAAAAGTTTTGCTTTGCGGGTAAAAAATTGTATGGCAACAATATTATTTTACTACAAGAGGAGGGAGCGGAATATAAGCAAAAAGGGGAAGGGAGGGGAAGGGGCGAGCTCCCCCATTATCATAAGAAAATATCGACACTTTTTGTTTTTCTTTCGCCGGCTAAAACAACTTTTTTGCCGCTCCTTCCCCTCCCCTCCTTTTCCCTCCAAAACCCAACGTTTTGTGCAAATATAGGCGGCGGCGGCGGCGGCGGAATGGAAAAGAGAAGCGGCCAGAGAAAATTTTTCGGTGTGCAATATGGGAAAGGGAAATGTGTGCAACTTGGGATCGAGAAAGAGAAATAAACACGGATCCTCGCTAGCAGAGAAACTGGGCGAAAAGTTAAGAATTCGCGATGGCGCCTGTTCTGCTACTCTAGTATGGAACTAAAAAAATTCCCGCGTACAGGTACATTCAGTTCTATTAGCACAAAACTTTTTTTTGATGTGGGAATGCCCTTTTCTTCCCTCAAAACGTAACACCGTTTCCCCCCGCAAAAGTGAGAAACGCGGAAGCGATTTTTTATCGCCTTTTTCGAATAGAAGAGGGGAAGAAAAGATCGGACGAAATTCACCGATGATTTCGGGAAGAAAAAAACTTGCTTTCCAAGTACTGAGCCTGCTACTGCTTTTTGCTCTATTTTTTTCTTGCGGGGAAAAAAATGGCAAATCCCTTAGCTTTTTTGGGAGAGCTCCAACTCTCATCTCCGATTTCCGGGAAGAAGAAAAGGAGTGAGATGTGTGTGGGGGGGAATCTCGTGAAATAAAATACTGATTGCCGTAAAATTAAATATGCCGTCGAGAGAGGGAGGTATTTATGGGAGAAGTGGATGTGGTGCGTTAGAAGGAGCTCTCGGATTTATACGAGCATTCTTCTTCTTCTTTCCGGGAAATTGAGACAAAGATATTTCTGAATTATAAGGAGGAGGAGGGAAGTGCGAGAGCTCCTAATTGCTTCGTCCATGTGCAATATGTGCTTTCCCGAAAAAAATGAACAAAACATTAGTGTTTTGTCATGTGTACATTTTCGAAAATCGAATTGGATTCGTTTGGGATTCAGCGGGGAGGTTTGTTTACGATTGGATGAATAATAAATTTCGTTTTCGATCCTCCGGCCCTCCGATATTCCCGCCGATTCATCATATTTTTATTTCCTTTTTGCCAAAAAGGGGGAAAACAGTGTATGCAGGTTGGGGGGGACCTTAAAATCATTTCCTTGTTTCACGGCAATGTAGGACATTTCATTACAAGGAGGAAGGGAGAAGTTGAGTTAAGCTCTCCTTCTTCTACTGTGGCATGAGTAACTTGATATCTTTTAGAAACATATTTCATTTGCGGGAAAGGAAAAGGGGGGATAGAACAACATTTTTTCCGCCGCCCTCTGCCGCTGTATTCCTCCTCTCCTCTTCAGTAGAACTAGAAACATGTGACCACCACCGGCCGGACGTAGGGGATTTTTTTCCCCTGTGAGACATGTTGTACTTTCCCAACGTCTAAGAAACCCTCGAAATTCTACATATTTTTATTTAAAATTATTGTGTACATTCCAGGTGAGTCGCCATGAGCTCCCCAACAGCATCAGCCATGGACACAACATCGAATGCTGTTGCCGACTGCGAAGCTGCGGGAAAGCAGCAACAGCAACAGCAACAGCAGCAACAACAGCGCACCCCTCCTCCCCCGCTCTACAGGCCCAAGGGAAAAGAGGAGGAGGACGAGGAGGGAAAAGAGGACAAGAAAGAAGAAAAGGATACAAAGATGGAAGAAGAGGAGGAAGGAGGAGGAGAGGAGGAGAAGGAGTACCAGCTCAGGTGGAACAACTACCAGAACAACCTGGTGAGAAACAAGCACACCTTAATCCTATTTATTCCGCCTGCCAAATTTATATAAAACTTTTCTTCAAATGAGGACTCTACGAGGAGACTATAAAAGAAGATATTTGTTCCAAACTCTTCCAGACTTCCTCTTTCGGCCAGCTCCTCCGCAGCGAGTCCTTCGTGGACGTGACCCTGTCCGCGGGGGGCCGCCACCTCCGCGCCCACAGGGTCGTCCTCTCCGCCTGCTCCCCCTACTTCAGGCACCTCCTCAGCGAGTGCCCGGGTGAGGGGGGAAAAACACAAAAGTCAAGAAAGAAAATATTTTTTACATAGTATCTGATGTTGGAGGTGGTGCACTGACTCTCCAATCTGTAGTTCAGGTCGAATATCTGTATTTGGCGCCAACCGAAATGCCACTCTCGTTCTTCCAGACTCCGGCTGCGGCGGGTCCGTGCACCCGGTGGTGATCCTGCCCTCGGAGGTGTCCTTCCGCGACCTGAGGAGGGTCGTCGGCTACATGTACGCGGGGGAGGTGTCGGTGCCGGAGGCCGAGATGGGGGGGATGGTGAGGGCCTGCGAGGCGCTGGGCGTCAGGGGGATTGGAGACATGGCCTCGGAGAAATCGGGGGTCAGTTGATATAAATTTTGGATTCGCTGTTATTTTGCGACGCTAAATGTTTGGGTTTTTTTTCTTCCGAAACAGGAGGTTGAGGTCATTGCCAAGACCCCTGGTGGAGAGAGGAAGAAGAGGAAGGCTGAGGAGGAGGACCGCCACACCGCCAATAAGGCCTGCCTGGTACCGAAACCCCCGTCCGCCCTCCTGGCCGACGCCTCCCCTCCTCCCCCGAACGGAAGGGGGGCCTTCCCCTCCCTCCCCCTGCCCCCGTCCTTGTCCCCCTTCCCGCCGGACCCGTCGGCACACACTCCCCCTCCTCCTCCCCCGCCCCATCCAATGCCACCGTTCCAACACCACGGGGGTGGAAGGAGGGGCAACAGCCATCCATACCAGGTGGGGAAAAAACTTGCCATAGGTCAAAGTACCTTGCTTTCTTAAGCATTTCATTTTCACAGGTTGACAGAGACCACCCTCCCTCCTCCCGCCACCACCACCACCGCCTCCCCAGCCTGAAATCCCCCACCTCCTCCTCCTCCTCTTCGATGCCGCCTCCTCCGCCCCCTCAGCCCGTATCCTCCTCCTCCTCCTCGGTCACCAATTCCATCCCGGTCCCCCCTCCCCCTCCGTCGCTGCCGCCGGGGTTCGAAGACCTCTCTGATGTCAAGCCCGGAATCATGGAGCTGATACAGGAGGAGCAGAGGGTGAGGCTTGGTTTCCCGAACTGAACTTCGAATAGAATCCTTTTTTTTTCTTTTTTTTTGCTTTTCTGGGGAAAGAAAAAGAAGAGTTGTAATATGATAAATTATTGACAGCTCTTCTGGTGACAATGACTAGTGTGGTGTTGGTTGGGCGAGTAGGATAGGATGGAAGGAGGGAAGAAGACACTATTTGCTTAGTCGTCTCTTCTTCTTTTCCCTCCCCCTTTTTCAGGGAATTGAAGTGGTGGCGGAAAAGAGAGAGAGAGAGAGAGAGAGAGGAATGTTTTTAGAAATCCCCCCCTCCTTCTTCTCCTTTTATGCCTCTTTCCCCTCCCCCCTTCTACCTCGTCTATTTATATTTCTTTTTTTTGAAGAAGCAAAAATATCGGGGATAGGGAAACGGTAGTAGGTGCATGGCTGCTAGGATTTCCCCTCCCCTCTCTCCACCACAATCCCCCCTCCCTCCTTTTCCACAGAGGACGGGGGGGAAATGCTGTGCTGCTATCGCTATTTTGGCAGGAAATGGAGGAAAATATTTTGTTTCCATATATTTCTTGTTTTCATATCCGGGGGAGAAGGGGAGGGAGCGGTCGGCGGCTGTGGAGGCAACGCGGATATATATGTTGGGGGAGGGGGAGAAGGGAAGAGGAAATAGGGGAATGTGGTGTGTGTGCAATTTGGTGGGGAAAGAGAGGAGAGGGAGGAGGAGGCCGTGGCCTAATGAATAAGCAGAGCTATGCTGTAGTATATGTAGATGGAATGGAAAAGGGAATTGCCTAGAAAATAATGGTGTTTTCCTTCTTCTCTCTCCTCCCTTTCCTTTTCTGCCGCCGAATATGAATAACATAACAAAAGAGCTGGCTTTGCCCCTACTGTGTTTTCCCATCTCTATATATGTATAAGTACAACGTACACGCTAAAATATTGAATTTGACCGAGTCTGGGGTTTCGGGAAAAAGAGAAATGCGAGAAATAATTTAATTTGGCTGCTGCGTGGCAGTGACAGCTAAAAATATATTCCCTCCCCCAACTCCCCCTTCCACTTCAATTACATTTGCAGACTCTGCCGGCCCCTGCTAGAGCTGTAGAGCTAGAAAAACATATATTGGGAGGGGGAATGGAAGAAGGAGGGCTCGGGGCAGTTGGATGAAAATATTTTTTTTCTCGCCCTCACAGTCTTTTCCCGCGGCGACTGAGGTGAAAAGTCAATTTTTCATACTTTTCATCTCCTCCCTTCCTAGTGGAGAAGAAACAAATTTGAAAATATACTGTTCAGTACAGATAAGGAAAAACTAATTATGCTGAAAACAACCAAAAATATGAACTGTTGTTTTTTTAGAATTCTCTGCACTTTTCCAGAGGCTTTCCAAATATTGAACGTTAAAGTGGCAACTGGAAAAAAAGAAAAACGCTTTTCCTATTTCAGAAAATACACGTTTATGTTTCGGGAAAGGAGGGAAGAAGAGGGAGGAAAACTTTTTTGAGCCCCCCATTTCCACTGCTGCTGCTTCTAAACCCAAAACGTCTCCTACTAAAGTGCGCACATATATTCCAAACCCTCCCCCCTTCCTTCTTCCGACAGCGAAAGCACCCAATTTCCAAAAGTTTGCTCTTTAAACATGAATTCCCATATATTTTGAAGTAAAACAAACCATTAAAAAAGTGCGCCGCCGCCGCTCCTTTCTCCTCTTTCCACCTGCCAAACTTTCCAAAATGTTCTCTCTCCCTTTTTCGTTTTTTTTTCGTTCGATCTTTTTTTATTTCCCGTTTGCCAAAGCGAGGGATGGGCATTAAAAGATATTTCTACAGAAGAGAAAGAACCAAACTTTCCCACATACACACAAGACAGTAGCCATACCTTTGGCCCCATTAGAGATAAAAGTTGCTTCCAAGCTCTCTTTCCCATAAGAAATTTCCCAAAAAAGGAAAAGACGAAAACCCCTCCCTTTCTTTTTTTTCTCTGTTGATATGCGGGGAAAACAAGTCTTTGGGGTCCAATTTCATAAGCAGCGCTCTCCCCCCCCTTCTTTCGATTTTTTTTCTGGGACAGAAATTTTTCCCTATCGTGAAAATTGCAGTAAAAATTATGGGGGGGGGGGAGGCCAGGGCATAAAACACGGTATGACTGGAATTTTGTCGTATAGTACCGGGAGAAGGGGAGGTATAGTAGTAGTCTTTTTCCTTCTTCCTATTTCCCAAAAACTAGATCGGCGGCCCTTTAAGATATACCGGGAAGTTGAACCGTTTGTACTGAACGGGAAAGGGGAAGAGGAAGTTGGGAAAAACATAGATGCGCGCTATTGTGTGTGATACTGCGTAGCAAAAAAAATACGGAGCATAGGTGAGCATTGTACAAAACTCACTGTATGAAATGTTTTTGTTCGTTAAAATAGTTGTTTAAGAGATCATGCAAAACTTATCCTATGGCGAAGAATCTTCAGTGACCGGAAGAGGAAATATCCTTTTTTTCTTGCTTCTAAACTGACTGGGGCAGAATGTCAGAGAGAAAAGTTTTGTTCAAATTGCACAAACGCTTTAAAATTTGCTGCGAAAATGTAATATAAAAAGTAAACAAGCCTTTTGCAGCCTCTACTAAACTGCAGCAGTAGTATTAGATTTCGCGCCGAGAAATGCACCGAAATCCAATTCTGCCGAAAATTGCAACAAAAAAAGAGCATGCTTTTTCGCGAGGAAAAAAGGGGAAAAAACAAAACTGCCAGATATTTTCATTTTTTTATTTTTGTTTCCCTCTTTCTGCTTTTTCATTGAGCCTGGTTGTATCCATAAATTAAGTGCACCCAAGTTGCACACACAAGTCCTCCCCCCCCCTCTCCTCCCTCGGGAGTAGAAATATCGAAAATTGCAACAACCGTTTTCCCGCATGTTGTATTAAAAGATATAAAAAATGAGCAGCGGCAAAAGCAGAAATGCACAATGGTCGCCTCTTCCGAAATATCGCTCCGGCAAATCTTTCAAACTTAAAAAAATGTCGCTCTAGGGGCAAAATACTCTGCTCTTTCCAAGCAATGCTTTCCCCCTCCAAGAGAATATTTTCTTTTTCCTTTCAGCATGCATGGGCGAAATTCTAGTCATGTTTTTAACGACTTAAAGTGTGTGCGTGGGGGGGGGGAAGAAAGCTTGAAAAAACTTTTTCTTCTTTCTCCCTCAGCACATTTTATGGCAAGGGTCGGTCTCAGCAGCAAGCCATGCTATTTGTCTTAAAATATTGTAATGGCTCCCTCCCCCCCCCTTTCCAATTCAAACGCTCAGTGTACTCTAGTTTCGTATATGTACACATATATACACACTGCTGCTCCTACTCCGGAGGGGGGGGAAGAGAAATAACTTTTCCTCCTCTCCCTCCCTCCTCTTTTAGTATCAGTATAAAACTTTTATAATTTGGTGTTATTGCCGACTATAAATTCCCCCCCCCCCTCCCCTTTTCCCCTTTTAATAGTTCCTGCTTGTTTCAGAGCCAGCGCTTTCCAATGTTGTTGTTATGTTCATCCTTCATTTCCCCGAACGGAAAAACAACAACAAACTTTTGTCAATTTTGTTTCGCGAACGAACGGGCGAAATTGTAATTGCCAAAGTTGCGAAAATTCTCCGCTGCTTTTAAAATAATGTCTTCCTACCTCCCCTCCCTTCCCAGAAAAGTTGTTTAGTTTTAATATCTGCCCTTTATTCTCTCCTCCTCCTCCTCCTCCTCCTCCCGCCGAAAATTAGACGTACGCAAAAGCACCCAACTTTCCCAGGGAAAAGGAAGGGACGTTTTAATTAAAATAAGTGCGGACTACAGGGGAAAGGGAGAGAGGATTTCATTCACCTCCTCTTTTAATATGCGAAAAAGCGAGCCCCCGTTTTAGATACGGCGGCAGTTGCTTTTTTTATATGGGAAAATGTTTGTTTAGCCGTTGACGGACTGTGTGCATGGGTGTGTGGGGAAACGTGCATATTCCCATTCTCTTTGTGACACACGAGCGGGTATTTTCGCCAGAAGATTTGGATTCGCCAACCATCCAAGTGTGCCAAACCCAAAAACAAAAAAAAGCAGTGACCAAAAAAAATATTTCTTATATTTTTTGCTTGGCAATTCCCCGACCTTTTATCCTATATTCCACACACATGTCATGACATATACTGAGTCTCTCTGTCTACTGCCCAAGGGATTTTCCTTCCTTCAGTCATATACAAAGTAGAACAATAAAATGATGATACGGAAAATGCTTTGTTCTTATAGACACATTCTTTACAGCTGAATGAATAACATTAATTTAATTATTTATGTTTTTCTCTATGTAGAGAGTTCCATTCCCTTGGGGGTCGGCGGCGCATACATACAACTACCGTGTACACTAGAGCGGCGAAATGTTATTCGAATTTATTATGCATAGAAGGGAAAAGGGGGGGAGGGGTAGGGGGAGAGGCTGTGTGTAGGCACACTGCCGCCGCCGCCGCCGCTGCTGCAAAAGCACACATAAAATAAGCTCCCTTCCAACTTCCCTCTTCCCCAACCCAGCTCATTTGGAATTCCGATTCTTGAATTATTGATCACAATATGTGGGAAAACGAGAGATATGTTCCTCCGGGCTTTCTCTTTCATCTCCCCTCCCCGGCCCCCCTCCGCCAGCATGTACCCATAGCGGCGGAGGCAGAAGCAGAGTTGGCGGGGGAGCTTTTTTTTAAACTTTTTAATAAATCTTTTCGGCGTATACCTATATAGCGGCCTTATACGAATATATACTTACCCCGACGGCCTCGCCCCCCCCCTTCCCTCTTCTCTCAGAGCCATTACTTATGCAGGAACTGAGAGTAAAACTTAAGTTTTTTCTTCTTTCGAACGAACGGGAAAGTCAGGTTCGGCCGACTTTTAAATGTGAGCCCCTTAGTTCGCCTCTTGCCGCGAGAGAGAGGGAAAAAAATTTAAATATTTGAGATAGAAAAAAAGAAGGTGGGGAAGAAAAGCTAGAAGAAGGGAAGTTACTGTACTTATACAGTAGAATTGAAAAACATTAAATTGGGTATTACAAGGCACTCTTTTATTATATTTTTTCAGGCGAAACTGCTGGAGGCCTCCCAGATCAGTCAGAGCTGGCTCCACCAGCCGCGCAGCCGCGGCGGCGGCGGCGGCGGCCACTCGCAATCGGCCGCGGCGGCCTCTTCGTCCTCACCCTCCTCCTCTTCGTCCTCTCCAGTTCCAGGTACATTTAAAATATTGAAATGCTCGAATTAAATTGTATATGTGGGAAAGGGACCTTTTCCTCTCAAAAATATCTGACACAATTGGACTATGATGAAGGGATGGGGGGAAAGGAAGAAGCGACGATGACTCTCGGGAAAGAAATAGCTCGACTTTAATATTCTACGACATTAGAATAGACTCTCTTTTCGAAAATTTAAAATCCGTGACTTGCGTGCATTTCCCACTCTTCGACTGGCGACCTATTATATTCAAACCGGAGGGAGAGGAGGCAGCTCATACGTGGGGAATGCGACGTAATTCTACTTTTTCCCTGGTTTTTTTTCAACTTTTTTCTCTCCCGAACTGTGCTGTCTAAAATTGCTGTCATAACAATGACTCCTAACTGTGTGTGTACAAAAGGCAGAAAAGCGGGGGAGCCAGCAGATATAAGTTGAAGTTGTAAAATGCTCCATTTTTTTCCCCACCGCCACACTTGTGTTGTGTGTGACCCGGCTAGAGCTATTTAAATTGCACGCTCATCTACGCTCACGCACGGTGTTTACAATAAATTCCCCTACACATATGGAATAAAAAAATTCCCAACTCCCCCTTTTTTTGCTGCCGGAGGGAGAAATATACATTAAAAGTAAGGGGGAGGGAAAACGGTGTGCGTCGGCATCCGAATTCAACATGAGATAGCTCTGCAGTTCAGTGCTCTTGCTGCTTTTCCCAGTTTGTTATTGTAACCTTTTCTCTCCTCCTCCTGAAAAGCAAGAGATTTTCCATTAACGTGGAAAAAGGGAGGGAAAAGATGGGAGGAGGAGGTAGTTTTTATAAGATTTTTCTCTCCCTCGCCTCTCGCGGCAACAGCGCCTACTAGGGAATTCCCGAATATTTTGTTTGTTCGAAAATGCAATCCGCCTCCGTCGAAATGCCGAAACTACTGAGTGCGTCACGAATTTTTTGACACTTTTAAATTTGCCGCCATTT
>JAAUXU010076161.1_pt1 | contig 10007 bp, 10 predicted proteins | sample 7278151 | NCBI WGS metagenome assembly JAAUXU01 (sample SAMN14350113, study PRJNA611818) | marine sediment metagenome | isolation source: surface marine sediment (1.8m) | place: French Polynesia: Moorea | collected 2018-08 | reverse complement strand
CCTCTCTGATTTCTCCGACCCCCTCTTCTTGCTGCTGTATGGATCGAACTGTCCCCCTCAACTTTTTGGTCGATTCCCCCACCCACCTTTGATCCCATTTTATCCTCACTACGTACCCTGTGCTTCTTAGATAGAGCTTTCTCTCTCACACTCATTCACCCATTCTGTCTCTCTCCCAAAAGGTACCACTATTTTGACACCAAGAGTGCAACATCTTCCACCAAGGGTGAGGGGGGTCCCCCAGTCAGAGACCGGGGCCCCCCTCAGCATTTGTCCGTCTGATTTCACAGGCCGCCAGTTAGCAGAACCCCGCGTATTGCACCTGTTAGTCGAAACACGAAAGCATAGCAATGTTGGACTGGGCTTCTGCAAAATCTAATGTCTCTCTTTCTCTCTTTTCCATCTTGCCGTTGTCCTCAGGTGATTGGCGGTGACTTGCAAGAGCGGCTAATTCCTGTTCCCTATAGTAAAACGTCCACGGATCAGGCTGTAAGGGAGAATCACTGTTGTGGTGGTGTTTCGTTGTTTTCATCCCGTTGTTTCTTAAACTGCCTTTGTACTAGACCAACTATCCTAGGAACAGCAAACCGAGCAGCTTTTGCCTGCACTCTCCCTCTAGGATACTTGGGTTAAAAACGCTGCTTAAAACACCTATGTGGACAGCTTAGATCTCTGTACGTACAGTAGTGTTTTTACTGCTGCCTGTTATAACCCCCACACACCCTCTGCATGCCTGCACGGACACCGTCTCTGCTAACCATCACCTCTACCGTATTGATTAAACAGTTCAGTTGACATAATCTGCATGCTGGCTGCGCATGAATCTCTAAGATGTAACATAACGTGTGCGCACCTCGCAAGGTACAGTACTGCTCACCTGTCTAAGAGAGGTTTGGTTTCACCAACATCCTCACGTTGTTGCAAATTCTGGTGCTGTGCGTTTGGAACACTGTACAACTCATCATTCGTGATTTGGCAGGAGATTTCTCCATCACCTCACTTGATACCCAGAGAAAACGACAAATGGCAAGAGAACTCGATAGCTAACGTGAAAAATCCCTGGTCGTGTGAGCCTATGCAGCTTTGGTGAAAGGAGCATTCGTCCCTGCCCTCTGGTCACTGTCACTATCTGACTTTAGTCCTGGACAGTCTCTTATGTTTCCTCTGCCAGCAAGTAGCTTTTCTTCATGTAAGTTTGTGGAGGAGGGGTGCGTATTGAAGTGCAACACCAAGGGGGGGGGGGGAGGACTTTCAAGAGTCTGAGGTCGGGCACGGGGAAGAAGGACCAGGAGGACTGAAAGAAGGCTTGCGTGTTAGGTGCCCATATGCTGCCTTGCGACAGTTGCGCGCCCCTCCGTAAAGATTACCTTGGGTATGTAGGCCATTCTTATGCACTTGGCGATGCTCGAGCAGTTGCTCAGGCTTTGTTCTCTCCACCCACCCACCCACCCACCCCTAGGTCCCCCTCACCACCCCCGAAAAGTCAGTCACTTTGCTGTGAACTTGCGAGTTACCACTTGGGCAAAGCAAAGACGAAACAATTCGACTGCCTCATAGAGCTGTCCTCACCCCATCCCACCTGGATTGCATGCAAGTCTTCGTAGAAGTTGCGTTCCTGAGGCCAAGCTACGTATGAACAGTTTACTGTACAGCATCGTCACGGAACCAAGAATGGAAGCAAAACTTTATTTCAAAGTAGTTTTGATTAAAGAAGACCGATAACTCTTTGGAAAAATACACGTCATCAGCTTCACGTTCCTTGCTTGTCTCGGCCTTCTTGTACGTATCTGACATGTGTACGTACCGCGTGTGCGTGTGTAGAATAACACGGTTACTACCACGGAGTGCTTGCTGCTCCTGATACTGTTGTGAAAGCTGGAAGCAGATGGCAACAAAACGCCTGGAAAGGTACTTTTTGCATGCTAGTTCTAGTCTCTGCTACTACTACTACTACTACTACTACTACTACGTGTCTCTCCAGTATCTTTGCGGCACCCTCTTTTCCACGTATGTCTGTGTGTTACCCGCTACAGTACTGTATGTCACGTGCTTCTGCTGCTCGATGTGGCGTGCTACCTCAGTAATCATGTGTAGTACGATCAGACACCATGACACGATTTTGCATCCCAGTGGCACCCTACTCGTATATATGATAAGACTGCTCCTGCACTGCCCCTTCCGTCGCGCACTCCACGGCCTCCTCCTTCTTCTTCTTCTTCACCTCAGACATGTGAGAGCACCCGCGTGCACACACATACACGCACACATACACGTGTACAGAAATGCGCACACACATGCCCGAGAGCAAGTGGGGACGAAGTGCAGAGGGAATTGAAAGCATGACGAGGCAAACACGACGATTTTCCACCCTTTTCTGGGGCAGGAGTTGAAAGGGACAAGAGACCGGGTAAAAAAATTGAAAGAACCTGTTCATGTTCACTCCCCCCACCCCTCCCCTAAACCCCCCCACCCCACACTCACCCACCCACCCCTACTTATGGACTAATCGGAAAGCGGTGACGGTGCTAACTTAAGGAGAGTTGCATTCCTGTGCTCTGGTTGACGCATGCGTATACACAAATCGGGCTTGCATCTTATGTATGATCTCGCTTCAATGTTCTAACCTCCACATACACAACCACACTTTTTGACCTCCAATACCACGAAGGAAGAGCCTACACCGGGAGAAGAGAGCCCAACGTCTTTTGCTCAACTGTATCCTACTAAGACACTTAACAGTCAGCCTTTCTACTAATGATATAATACCTCCTGCTCTTTTCCTCTCACGCGGTTGGGTCGATACCTCCAGGGATTGATTATTCACCTATGATTAGCGTGTACAGTGTCGGCTGCTGCTGCTGCTTTTACTTTTCCTCACCTGTTAGCTCTACTGTGAGTACTTCTTTTGTTCTACTCTCTGGCTTTTTCTCTCCCTCTCTAATACGTACTACCTAGCATTGTACGTCATTATTCCCCTTCACTGCATCTCTGGGCATGAGCTCGTTGACTCAACTGTGACGTTGACCTCTGGTCTCTCGCCGTTCCAGATCCGGGTGGTCAACGCCTTCCGCCACGGCATGGACAGCCAGCAGCTCCAGCAGGCCACGAGTAACCCCAACATCCAGCGGGTGTTGCAGAAGCAGGCGTCGCTCAGCAAACGGCTCTCCACGCAGTTGGACCAGCAGATGGCCCCCAGCCCCGCTGCTGCGGCCGCTGCCACCACCAGGATCAAAATACCAGAGACCTCGTACTCACACACCGAGACTGCGGTCTGAAAGAAAGAAAGAAAGAAAGAGAAAGAAAGAAAGAAAGAAAGAAAGAAAGATAGATAGATAGATAGTTAGATAGATAGATAGATAGATGGCAAGCAAGAAAGTAAGAAAGCATCAGATGCAAAAAAGAAGAAAAAAGCTGCGTTAGAGCCCGCCCTTCCTCCTCATCCTACTACTCTTCCTTGCAGTTACAGGATACAAATGCTACACTGAGAAGAATACATGTGCCCTCACACAGGAACATATGCTGGAACAGATGACTGCACCGTGTCCCACACGCTCTCTTGTCTAGCGGCAGATTGCTTCGTGTCAGTAGCTCTGCTGGCGTGAAAGTTTCTAGTCAACTTGAAGTTTCTTCTGTTCTCTCCAGTGCTGACCTCGAGACGCTAGAGGGACACCTGGATGATGATGAAATGAGTGCATTGATGAACTGTACACATACAATAGGTAGTTGTTGAAGCTCACATTGGAGCACAGTAACGCCGACGAACTCCGTTCTGAATATCTCTTCCTCCTCCCTGGCGAAGAACCCGGTGCTGCTTGCTCAGAAGATGAAGGAATGATCAAAAGAGAAGGTGTGTGAGCGTTCGAAGCAAGTTTGATGATCTATTTTTCTCTTTTCTCTAGACGGATTTGTCTCGTTACTTCATCTTCTTACACTCTCTGTAGCAGCAGAAAGAAGGAAAGATGGACAATTTGCCCGCGCGCCTTTGCTACAACGGTCTTCCTGTGGACTTTACGAGTCGTCGTTACAAAAGTAGTTCTCATAGTGATGGTGAATGAAGAACAAAGGGTGGTTGAAGAAGGAAATGATAATTCCAAAGCATGATGGAGAAAGGATTTCTTTTTTGAGGCTTCGTCCTCATGACAAGTCCGTTATAGTCGGTCGGTGTGCGTTGCCATGAATCATAATATACTATTATAGCATATATATCTATATATATATCTATATATATATAGTGAGAAGAGACATTACTACTGAAGTTCATGCACAATCTTTATTGTGTGCAAGCAGAAAAGTCCCGATTTTGTGCTCGACAAACCTATTTGTTTTACCAGGTTTAACAACCGCCGCCGCCACTTCTCTCTCTCTCTCTTGTATGTACACAATCAGCAGTTGTTTTTTCCTAAAAAAAGCAGTTTGTGCTTCTCCTCGATTAGGTTCTTGTACTACTGCTACCACGTACACACACTGTTCCTCATCGTCCCAGCAAGCTTTATCTCCCTCCTCGTCCACCCAGATTAACATGAATTGCTTATCCACACACGACCCTCCCGCCCCCGCCCCCGCCCCCGCCCCCAACACACACCCTACCCCTCGTGTTGAGATTTTCATTGACATCAAAGTACTACAGCAGTTAACAACGTCACCGGTAGATTTGCTGACGAGAAACAAAAAGACAGTTTGCATTTGTTTGCCAGTTCTCCTCAATCCATCCATCCCTTCCATATGTAAGTGACGCAATGAAGGACGATTCAATTCGACTCCCTCTAATGTTATGATGAGTTTCGAGAACCCCTTCAAGGTGACATTTTCAGAGCTTCATTGTTTGTAAGGTTGGATATTGTTATTGATTATCATAAAAACAATAAAACATGTTTTGGAAGCTGCGCCTCAACAGTCTTGACCCCCGCCCCAAGTCATATTTTTTTCCGCGAAACCGCGTTCGTATGCGCAGAAAAGTCACGCAGGCACGGAAACAAAGTTGACCGAAGCGGACGACGCGATCGTCTCCGGGCTGTGGTCCGCCAAAAAGTGGTCGCCGTCCGTCTTCAAGCGCGCGTTCAACTCAACTCGAGTGTTTTTCTCTCTCTTGGACGCAAAAGTGCGTCCGCCCGCGCTTACTCTGCCGGACGCCCCCGTAGTAAAAGTGGACTCGCCCGAGTTGTCTGCGCACGTAGTGAAAAAGACAGCCTCGAGCACATTTTGGACACTTCCTGCAGTCAAGTCAGCCTCGAGGTGGGTCTGGGCGGGCCCCCCGGGTCATTTGAGGCCGTCGATCGGAACCCGGCCGGTCGTCGAACCCGGACGGGCACGCGCGAGCGCGATTAAATATCCCTGCCCCGGAGGCGCCATCTTGAATTTCAGGGGCAAAATCGGCGGGAAAATGGCCGGTCTCAAATTCGACGCTCTCGACGTCACCACGACGTCTCCACCGCCCAAGTAGGGGTACCAAACGAAAGGGGAGAAGTCTGCGGTCTCGACGGCGTCGGCCTTTTTGGCCTTGGCCTTGTGCCAGAGGAGCAAAGGCCGTCCAAAGTTTGCGCAAAAGCCGGTGACGGTGTGTTTTGGTGCGCAAACGACGGCGCTGCCCCTCTCTTCCATTTAAAGATGGCGTCCGCGTGCGCAGGCTACGAGCGGCGTCCACCAATGGCTGGCGAGGATCAGGCTGAAGTCAGCCAATGACAGCAGCTGATTTCAAATCGACTCTTTGTCCGCTCGTTCGCTCGCTGCTCACGGCAACAGTCTCGCACTCTCTCACCAGTTCTCGAGCGGTCGCCGAGGTCTTCGCAGTGTCCGTCCGTAGCTCCTCTTGCTTCTACTCGGCGGACATGGACCCGCTCTACCACAACGGGCTGCACCCCACGGCGGGGGCCTGCGGTGCAACCACCGGAGCCGTCTCCAACGGATCCGTCGTCGGGGGCGTCTGTGATCCCCACATGAACGGGCTCTCGCTCCAAGAAATGATCGACACGGACATCAAGGCGGATTTCGACGACGTCCTGCGCAACAACGCCCTCTCCTTCCCCGACTCTCTTGAACTGCTGAACGATCTGGACGCCAACGAGGCACTCTTCAAGTTGGACGCTCCGGGTACCCACAACGGCGCTACGGCCCCTTCGCAGACATCGTGGAACGACGCCTTCGGACCCTACGGGTACTTGGAAGACGTAAGCGCCTCAACCGTCATGGTCAACCCAAATAACGTCATGCCAGTGGGGCATCGCGCTCAACAACAACACCAGCCGCAACACCAGCACGTCCAGCGGTTGTCCGTGAACACGCAGTTCGTCGGGCAGCAGAGGGCGGCGCAGTCGTCGCCCAATTCGCCCGCGTTCGTGGCTCAGCAACCTCCTCACTATAACAGCCACCAGGGCTCCCCGAGACCAGTCAAGACGCTCAAAGTGCTGCCTCCGGTCTCTTCGCCTTTGCAGCAAGTGCCCGGGTCGCCGGCAGCCGCCGCCGCCGGAGCAGCGGCGGTAGCCGCCGCGCCCAACCAAGTGGTAGTGAATTCAAGCAGAAAGAAAAATCACCAGCAACAACAAAGCCGGGCGGAAAAGGAGAACGGCTATCCCAAGCCCGCCTTCTCGTACTCCTGCCTCATCGCCCTCGCCCTCAAGAACAGTCAAACCGGCAGCATGTCTGTCTCAGAGATCTACAAGTTTATGTGGTAAGACTTTCATATCTTCCGTTAGTGTGTGATTCCGGCCATTTAAATGCCCTTTCCTCTCCACGTACATCATGTGTGACGTCTTTCCAACCGTTTTTCCTCCTCCCCACCGTCCCCGCCGTCAGGCTCGCCCTCCCCTTGGCAGTTGAGAAAGGATAGTCGTCATTTAAACTTGCTGTGCCCGGTGCAGCAGTAGGAGAGCGGGCGCTCACACAGGAGAGATGTGAACGTTAGCTCCAACGGAAATTTTAGAGAGCTCTCCCTGCCCTTCCTCCTGCCCATTGAGCAGGGGGAGCAGCAGCAGCACAATCCCCCCACCTATTTTCTCTTGCTGCCCTAGCTGGTCCTGGAGCCGTTGGTGTTGCCGTGGGGGCAACGGGAGGGGGGGGGGAGAGGAAAGGGAGGCTCCTGCCCTGCCCTCAACCGTAAAAGCAATCTTATGTGTTCAGTTATACTCGTTGTACACCGTATAACCAATGGAGGTTGATTGTGAATGAGATGATGGATGCTGCACAGGGGTCAGAGATTGTTGAGGCCAACTGTCCTTGGTCCCCTTGAGGAAGACCTACATGACTGAGGATGAATAGCTTTTGTTAAGTTTTGCGCCCAGACTTCAGCTTCTTATTCCTTTTCAGCGAGCACTTCCCTTACTTCAAAACGGCGCCCACTGGCTGGAAAAACTCTGTGCGCCACAACCTCAGCTTGAACAAGTGCTTTGAGAAGATCGAGAAGCCGGCGACCGGCAACGGAACCAACCAGCGGAAGGGCTGCCTGTGGGCCATGAACCCGGCCAAGATCAGCAAAATGGACGAGGAGGTTCAAAAGTGGTCAAGGAAAGACCCGATGGCCATCAAGAAAGGCATGCTGTTGCCCGGTAAGTTGTGGAGCCTCCATTTACGCGGCACTCCTTTGTTACCTCTGGATTTCTTCCCCTCTGCAGACACGCTGGAGTCTCTTGAACGCGGTGAGATGGTGAAGGACTACAACGCCAACAGTACGAGCACTGCCAATGGCGGCGGCACCGAAAGCGAGGATGAGGACGACCCTCGCACGCCAGCTTCTGTCTCCTCACAGGGTAGCCAGGGTTACGACTCTGCCGGCTCAGACTTCGTCGATATCGAAGGATTCACCGCCATCCCCGACACGTCATTGCCAGAGCTCAGTCTGCAGGTAAACTCCCTCTATTGTCATGGTCGTCGTTCGTGGCCTCTCACCAGACCGTCTCTCTTAGGCGTCCTCCGGCATCTACGAGGACATGGGCGATGCTCGCGCTCGAGCTACGGAACACAATAACCTGTTCTACTCGACAGCGATCCAGGGCAACTACTCCATCGCCCCGGCGTCCACGACGCAAAAGTTCAACACGCTTGTGGTCCAGAAACAGGGCAGCCAGAAGATTTTCAGCGTCCAGTAACGAGAAGAAGGCTTTTGCGCACAATAACAGTATTTTTCTCCAAGGCAGTAAGGCCCTCAAGGCCATATATTTTGAAGCCACCAATATCCTCCAGAGTGCTACCAATGCTACTATGGCTGATAGGTGACATTTTTACTTTTATACAGTCTCGAATGATTCAGTGTATAACCAATTAGTATGGGAAGGTCGTCAACTGTTACTTAGATGGAGTTTGACTTGTTGACCTTCTTCACTACGAATGAGTAGTTTGATGGATCTCAGCAGTGAAAAAAGAGGGCATCATGGTCGCATTCTCGGGTGACCGATCATGGACTGTTGGGAACATGCAAGCAGGCTAAAAAGAGACCATGTGATAGAGTTCTGTGCGCATTACAACGGCTGGCACTACAATCGTGTTATACAGTGTAAATAGTCTGGTGCAGGGAGCCGTTGTAATGATGCCAAGACGTTCCCCAATCCCCCATCTTGCATAGAGTCACACCACGTCCCAACGACCCATGTACGATAAACATAACATACGTAGTACGTACATTATACACCACAATTTCGTGTACTTGTGTACTTCTTTTCTACACGAAGCCAAATATACATGCACAGCAACGACAGGTTAACTTTATTGGCCCGATCGAGAATGACCCGGCGGGAATCTTTAGCCTAAGTCTGACACTCCTGCAGCCACCATCTGGTGAGACAGCCAATCCAGGCTCTCGGTGAGGCCGCTCCCGTATCTGGCGGTGCACGTCTTGATATGCCAAGACTTGCCGCAGCAGAGCTTCTGAAGCGAAAGTTGATCTGATATCTCTTCCAGGCTCATGCAGCCTTCGACGTCCTGCAAAGGATATGGTTTGTGCTCAGGACAAGGACTAGGGTGCTTGTGACAAGAACATTTCCTGTTCCACCTGCTTGCTCAGCAAAATCAAGATGAAGGCATCCTTCAGCTCTCGCTCTGCCAAGAGCTTCACCAGTTCTCCCTTGGACTCCTCAAGTCTCTTTCGGTCGCTCGAGTCGATGACGTAGATAACGGCCTGAAGGGATTGTTCAAGATGCTCATGAGCCTCGGGACACAGCAAAAATCTGGGACGGTGTGATATCACGTGTACCTGAGTGTTTAAGTAGTAATGCTTCCACAGTGGTCTGAGCTTGTGCTGTCCGCCCACGTCCCACACGGTGAACTTGACGTTTTTGTGCTCAAGTGTCTCCACATTGAATCCAATGGTGGGGATCGTCGTCACGAACTCGTCCTGCTTCAACTTGAAGAGTAGGGAGGTCTTGCCAGCACCATCCAAACCTAAAGTCACCACGCGCATCTCGATCTTAGGACCGATGTGTACTCGATTATCCTGGAGGAGAACAGACACATAACGTTAGATGTCACCAAGAGGACGAACCTCAACTCCGCTCCAAGTTACATACTTTCGTAAATGTGATGGGGATAGAGGGGTCCAGCTGCGCTCCCGCCAGTTCGGCCACCTGCGCCCTCTGCGCCTCAACCTCTCCCAACATGTGCTTAATTTCACGCGCCTCCACCAACAACTTGGCGTCGTCCTGCTTGGCCACTCTCTCCGAGTGCACACACACTTCGGCGATTTGAGCGAGCACAGTAGCCAGATCTTCCTCATGCTGACGAATGGCGCACAATCTCTCCCTGATGTGTCTCTCCACGACGGTGAGCGCGGCCACCTCCTGGCGCTTGAGCTGTTCACGTTGTGAGGCAAAGTATGCTCGGACACGTTGGCAGGCCAGATCTGCGGTACCGGCAGAAGAGGGGTCGTCGTTACCATCGCCATCGGCCTGGAACACGATGCGCTGCTCCACTTGCTCTGAAAATATACCAATAGTTACTGTTGTAGTTAACAAACTTTGTTCACTGACAGGCTATTTAGATCATTCTGGAGAGAAAGCACCCTGAAGGGCTGTTGCCAAGATGTG
>JAAUXU010025929.1_pt1 | contig 10007 bp, 12 predicted proteins | sample 7278151 | NCBI WGS metagenome assembly JAAUXU01 (sample SAMN14350113, study PRJNA611818) | marine sediment metagenome | isolation source: surface marine sediment (1.8m) | place: French Polynesia: Moorea | collected 2018-08 | reverse complement strand
TTTTCAGCATCTCCAGTTCGTCGGACCGCTGAGCTGAAGTTTGGGGAAGATAGGAGCACTTTTTCATCATGGCGATGAAAAGGACGGACAACACGAGGTGTTTCAACTCCTAAAAAGCAGTGGTTTTTAAGAAACGGGGAAAAAAGCTGGTATTTTTGCGTCATCTGTTGACGCTGCCACCGCACCTCAGCAGCAGCAGCAGCAACAACAACAACTACTAGTGTTACAGCAACAGTATCAGCAACAGCAACAACTTCAGACTGTAGAAAACATACCTCATCCTGACCTGCTCCTTCTTTCTCTGTCTTGGGTGGGTCTCCATCATGAATAAATCCCTGTACCTCTCTTGAACCTCGTTCAAATCCCATTTTCCTCCCTCTTTGGCCCTGAAGGCCTCCGCCAGCTCCTTCAGCCCCACCTGCAGCGCCGCATGAAGGGAGAGGAATGCGCGGAATCCGTCCACATCGGTGCAACCGCTCAGCCGGAGACCGAACAGGTCCAAGAAGCACTCAAAACGGTGGCTGTTATAACAAATCTATTTTGTCTCCGTTTTGCAATTAAAAAAACCAAATTTTACCAATAAGAGGCCTCCTCACGACACCTAGCAGAGCAGTAAGCGGCTGAGCTGCACCCCGCGCAGTGCAACCGGCCCCACCCTGCCGGTTCCATGCAGTTTGAGCAGAAGCGGAGCAGGTCGGCCGTCCTGTCTGGGTTGAGCAGGGAGACCAAGGGGTCCTCCTCCAGCAGGACGGTGCCGCAGGGAACGGGGGAGGAGGCGACGGAGTGGCGGCCGGTGGCGGGACCGGAAATAGTCTCGAATAGGGCATTGTTGGAATGTGAGGAACGGGGATTTGGTCCATCTCTGTTTTGCCGTTGCTGCTTCTGACACTTTTTGTCCAGTTTGTCCAGACTCTCCTTGATCGCAACTTTGTGGCCCTCAAATTTGCTGTACCTTTGTTTGTCCTCCTCAGTTCTTTCCAACATCTCCAGAGCCTCCCTCAAGCAACTGCTTAAAAAACAACACTTGTGAAATTTTCATGGAATTTAAAACACCACTCATACGTTTTTGCTCCTTCGTGGTCCTTCCCTTTCGCCCGGCTCTGAGCCTCCCGATGGAGGAGGCGGAACCTGAGCTCCGGGGAGGAGACTGAGGCAACCGCCTCTGCCAGGACCGAAGCGGCCGAAAGGTGATCCCCGCGTAGGCGCAGTATGTCGGCCCGCCGGGATAGCGCGTCGGTCAGCGCGGAAGAGCCGGGGGGAGCCAGGCGAGAGGCTTCGGTCAGCTCTGATAGGGTAGCGTCCTGAAATAAATTTAAGTTCTGCCTAAAATTTAGTTTCGCTGTTTTTGCAACATTCACAAAATGTCCCATCTAAAATCAGTGGTACAACGACTATGATTTCGGGTTGTTAATTTTACTGTAGCATCTATAATTTGAATCATCATTATTCCAATTTTCTCTTTTCCTGTGTCCGCCGATGAGATAGGGTATCGTCGGCTGCAGCACAAAGAAGGCGCAATTAAAAACTACCCAGATCCCACTACTACTGCTGAACTACTGCGGTGCGGCTTTTTCCGACTCCCCCACTAAGCAGTTTTAAACGCTTTCCCCCTCCCCGAAAGTTATCATCTCTTCCGCCTTCGGGGGCAGTAAAAAAGGGGTGTTCTGTTTGGAAGAAGGCAGAACTACCTTCGATCGGTCTTCCCTCCCGTCGAACTGAACTGTTTATCGGAATCTGTTCTCCCGTTGCTCCAATAAAGGCGGGAGAAGCCGCGGCGGAGGAGGAGGAAGGAGGCCAGCAGGGGGTGAGAAAAAGTTCTCTTCCTCACCCCATCTTGCAAAGTAGTCGCCCCATTCATTTTCTTCCGTGGCGGCTTCGCGGCAAAGCTATCTTAGCAGTATGAAGTAGTCTTTAGTGTAGTCTAGAACGTCTTGATCCTACTTCCCTGTGCAATTAGTGGAGGATTTATGTTTCGCCATGGCTCCTTCACGGACCCCTTCCACGGTTACCATGCCCAAGACGTCCACCGTCAAGGCACCGCACGGGGCCAGGTTCGCCACGCACGAGGAAGAGCCAGGTTCTATTTTTCTACCGGTAAGATTTTTAATCAATTCTCTGCTAATTGTGCTTTTTTTGTAGGCCTTTGCGCCATGTGCTACCTTCAGTGGTGCCGCTCCCCCAAGACTTGGTGCAGGGCTCTCTGCTTCGTCGTCACGGTGGCGCACGGGGCAGTGTACGCATTCGCCGCCTGCGTACTTCTGCTAGACCTCAGGCTGGCAGGTGCGGCCTTGCGGCAGGATTGGACGATATGTGGTTGAGTCAATACTACTTTTTCTACTGTAGATTACGCCCCCCTTCTGGACATCATCCTAGGCGAGATCCTCCCTGAAGACCTTAGCGACCGCCGCCGGGCGGTGGCAGAGACTCACGCCTCATGCCTTATCATAGTGGCCCACTTTGTCCTTGCTCTTCCTTACCTAGCAGGCAAAAAAATAAAATAACTTCTTACTTGATATGTGAAAAATACCGGCAAATAAATTGCTGCATCAGTCAAGAATTCGAAGATTGAAACTGTTTTACAAATTCTATTATTTTTAGTCTCCGCCGTGGGCACCCGCGACGCCCGCCTTCTCTTCGGCGTGCTCCTGCTGTGCACCCTTGAGCTCCTTGGTTGGGCCTCCCTGCTGGCCTACGCCGTGGTCCACATGGCCTACGACACATCAAGCAGGAGGGTCCTCTTGCAGTGGGCGGTGCTGGCGGCAGCAGTCTCGCTCCTCTTCATGACCTGGACCATGCTGCTCTCCACTTGGAGGAAGAGGAGGAGGGAGCAGCTTGTGGCAATGCACACGGCCAGGTGAAAAAATATCATTCTGTTGCTTGTCCTAATCCAACACTATTTTTCCTCTGCGAAAGCAGGCTTGTGACTACTGCCGTTTCTCGCAAGCGCCGCAGGAAGACCAGCAAGAGCAGCACCCTGGCTGCGCCGTCTGACCCGGAGACGAGGTCACACAAGAGGTCCACCACAGTGCCACCTTCTCCAGGGGCATTCGCTTAACACGCCTTGCTAAATTAGTATATCGAAAAAGACAACAATAAAATTCCTTTGAACTTTAACTCGCCTTTTTAGAAAGTAGTTCCTTGGCCCTCCGCTCGTCCTTCCTCTTCCTCCCTCCTTCCAGCAAATCCTCTGCCATCCCGGTCCCTCCCTTCAGCACCCTGTTCACGAACTCCAGTTGCTCCTCCACTCCCACCTCCATCAAGTCCTTCCCCTCCGCCTCGGCCGCGGCCTCCACCATGGCCACCGCGGAGAACACCACCTCCCTCATCCTCACTCCGGTCTCCCCCTCCTCCTCCGCCACCACGCCAAAGGCGCGGGAAAAGTTCTCGTCTTTCGCGCCGCTCATTATGTTTATGCCTTTTTGCACAACAAGCACCTCTTTCAGTCGAACTGGACAAACTGGCAAAAATGTTTTAGTGTATGGGGTCTGAAAATCGTCTGACCCGTGTGGCCTCCCTTTTGTACGTACACGTTGGGGTAGTGTAAAGTTTCAATCCCCTCCTCTCTACACCGCCAGTCGACTTGTCTTCTTAGGCGCGAAACACGGAGGCCGGATAGTCCATCCATATAGTCTTTCTCCGCCCACCTCGTTCTTCGCTTTCATGAAGTTTTTTGCGGCCGTCTTTCCGCTCTCTGAGTTTCCGCCCGTTCCCTAGGTAAATTTCATGTAATAGGTCCGAGGAAAAAAAACCTTAGGTATCTACCTAAGTAACAGTATGGATCGAAATAACATATACGCATGGTATATCATGAATTGACAGCCAAATGAGCAAAACTAGCAATTTCCTTCAGAAGAGTAAGTGGTAAATGAGGTAACGAAAGAGTAAATTAGGCGTCGGCTGTTCTCGTACCTCTCTTCGTGCTTTAACTCATGCCTCGCCTCTTTTCTCCTCCGCCCTCGTCTTTCGTGACTTAAGGAATGGGGAGAATTGTGCGGGACCGCGGGGAATTTTTGCCTACGGAAGCAACTTTTTGTTGAAATGCTTTGCTGGAAAAGTTAGGTCGAAGTTTCAAAAAGACACCTTTCAAATGGCAAATAGTTTTACAAAAAGTGTTTATGTTTGTTGGTTATTTTAACAGAACTTGCTTCAGAAAAAAACGCTGGACGGGGCGACAGGTTAGGACATACAGATATTGAAGCTAGTCGGTATTAAAAGTTGAAATAGCTCTTGAAAGAATTTTCCACCTTATCCGTCATCAAATGCGGAAGGAAAAAATTCTGTGCCTCAGTTTACTTGTGGAAAAGAAAAGCTTTCTAAAGTCCTAGCGGCAAATACGGTATATCGTTGACGCTTTCTCCGAATCTCGATTTTTCTTCTTCTGTCTCTCCCTTTGGAGCTCTTGCTGCAGCTCGACAAGACATCTACAGCAAAGGGAAATGAACATGTAAGAGCTAAACCAGAAGTATCGACGATAGGGGAGGGGGGGATCCACATTCCGTACCTCCTTCGTCATAGTAAATTCTCATTTAACGGAACGCTCCATTGGATGATAATGTGTACAGACCAAGCTATGCTTTTTGCTTCAGTTGCACAAATTAGACTTTTTTGTGCGCTTCGCACGTTCTCCCCTGCTGGGTATGAATATCGGTTATGACTTTCAACATGCCGGTATCGCTCTTTCAAGTTTGGAAACAGGCGGAAGAGGAAAGAAAACGCGCGTGGAAGAAACACCCTATTCGCAAAATTCCTCTCGGTCCGGCCTCCCTCCTCCGAGTTATCGGGTCACCACCCCCTTCCTCCTTTTCCCGTTTCCTTCGGTTCGATCTTGTTTGACTCGAGTCCAGAAATTGAGGGAAAGAGCTGTGGGGCGGTCAGCAGAGCTTTTACTTTCCCATACACCTCTTGGGGGCCGACGACACAATTTCTACGCCGAAACAGAAAAGGGGAGCAGAGGCGGCGGGTGGAAAGCTACCCCAGGCCTCGCCGCCGCCGCCGCCGCCCCCGCCGCCGCCGCCGCCGCCGTAGTCGGGGAATGTAGCGTCGTCGTCGCCTTAAGGATTCGGAGCTTAGTACATGGAAGGATAAGAAAAGCGGGGAAACTCCCCGAAAGTAGTCTCGCGACCTCAGCCCCTTTCTTTTTGGCAAATGACACCGATGCCTCCCAGGGAAAAAGGGGGGGGGGGGGCAAGAAGGCATTAAGGCACGTCGTATACTACTACGGTAGTAAAAGTAGGAGGGGAGGGGGAGGGGGAAGGAGAATTTTCCTTCAACTGACTGTCCTGAAGTTGCCCCCGCTGAAGTTTCTGCATAAGAGGCCGACGGTGTCGACGACTCTGATTGCGACCACTGTTGGGAATCGGAGGACGGTGTCTGTTCGATAAGAGGGATGGCAATTGCGTAAGTCTCCTATTTTGACGCGACGACGAGACCAGACCGTGAAGGTGCCAAGATGAATGCTTCCGCCGGGGTAGGAAGCAAGAGGCTGCCCCCGAGGCCAGGCTTCCTCCCTCCGCCACCGCCAGTCCAACACATCGTCCTACCGTCGAATGGAGACGTGACGGTGGAAGAAGAAACAGTGGTTCGACTGAAATTGCCTCCACCGCCGCCAAAACAACCTCCAGCTCCTGCTCAACCTCCACCTCCGCCTGTGCAATCAGAAAAGAAAGACAAAATGGAGATTCATCCCTGCAAGATAAATGGGATTGGAGGAGCAATTACACAGGTCAGAGAGAATGGGACAGGAGGTGGTGATCATGAGGATGAGGAAGAAGAAGAGGAAGATTCGGAGGAGGAGTGGACATATGGATCCGAGACCGAGGAGGAGGAGGAAGGGGAGGAAAATGAAAAGGTCCAAAAAGACACCAGTCCAACCGTGGAAGAAGAGTCTTCGACCTCGAATCACAATGGTAAATCTATTGAACACAAAGTATCTCAGGTGGCAGTAGAAAGAGAGGACGAAACATCGAAGGAAATTGCTGATAATGTTCTTGAAGGTAAAATTCATGGAAAGGACGAAGTGGAGGAGGAGGAGGACAGTGAGGAGGAAGAGAGCTACTGGGAGGATGAATCAGAGGAAAGTTGCGATGATGGTGACGGGTCAGGGAAAAATGTCCCTGTGGAAGAGGAAGTAGAAGTCAAGGTTGTGCATGATAATTCTGTGATAGAAGAGACGGGACATGATGATGATGAGGAGGAGGAGGAGGATGAAGAAAAGGAAAATGATGAACCAGAACGTGAAGTTGTCGGGGAAGTAAAATCCGTTGCTGAGACTGAAACTTCTTTTGCAACAGGGGCTGCCAGGAAAATGTCTGATGTAAGCGAAGAAGGTTCGTCGGTGGAGTCCTCCTCGTCCAACAACAGGTGCAAGCTGGCAAGCGAGGAGCAGCTGGAGGACATGCTGACCAGGATCAAGCGCTTGAGGGAAGAGAGGAAGAAGATCCTGGACGACATGAAGGCAATGAAGGCAGCCTTCGCGGATGAGCAGGAAGAAGGACACGAAACTGCTGCTGCAACGGGTGGGGATGCTGACGAAGAAGCTGAAGAAGGAGACAGTCCTCGCTTATTGGCAACTTCCAAAGAGAAGGATGAAGAAGCGCCTGCTGTTATTGCCATCAAGCCAGTTGTGAACGAGCATGAGGATTCCCAGGCTGAGCAGCGCATCCGTTGCTTCATCTGCCGCTCCGACCTCGGTCTTAAGTTGAACAAGGGCGCCGCCATGCACATGGGCCTGCAGGACGGAGAGCCAATATGTCCCAAGGCGCTATACCTCACGGAGGCCAGCAGCGCAAAGATACGTGGGGTGGCATCGTCCGAAAATCTGACCTCCCAAGAGAAATACGACCTCCTGCGCCTGTGCCCTCTCCTCGCTTCTGGCGACGGATCAGGCACCTCTGGCTCTGAGTGGGCCGCCAGCGCGGACTCCTTCTTGGAGGACATGGAGGCCCGCCGCCTGAGGGACAAGGAGGAACAGGAGGCGGTTAGGGCCGGGTCTATCTCACTCAGGTCGTCGCTGCAGTCCTCCTCCGTCCCCACAAAGGAGCACTCGCCGGCCCTGCTCTCGCCCAGGAGGGTCTCCACAGCGGAGAGGAGAAGACAGCAGCATAGCAGACGGATACCGGAGGAGGACGACGACCAGCAACTGCAACTGCAACAGCAGCAACTGCAACAACAAAAGGAGGAGGGGGAGGAAGAAGAAGAGCAGCAACAGCAGGATGAGCTTCAGCGTTCCATGCTGAAGGAGGTTCGCTCGAGACTGCTGGAGGAGATCTCCTCCGACTCCTCTCGCCAGAGGCTTTCCCGCGCTCCCCAATGCGACGACCGCAGCGAGGCCGCGGGGCGGGGGAAGGTGCTGCGGACGGACCTCGCCCCCACCGTGGCCGTCTCCTCCTTCCGGCGGGTCCTCAGGCAGATCTCGGACGAGGACGGAAGGAGGGTCAAGGAGCGGCTCAAGAGGGTCCCCACCTCGGACAGGAGCGCCCCATTCCTCCCGGCGGACATGGAGATATTCTGCGTGGGCGACAGGTGGGGAAATGACTTTTTCATCCATTGTCTTCCATATTAATGATTGGTAATTTCCAGGCCCGGATGGGAAGGAAGAGAAAAGAAAGAAGAGGAAGATGCTTTCGACCCAGAGGCTGCGATGCAAAAGATAAAGGAATTTGATCGGAGGAGGGCGGCTCTGAAGCTTCCGCCCAAAAGAAGTAGTCAGCAACCAGACCCTCTTCAATCAGCAACCCCGTCACCTCCTCCGCCACCTTCTCCACCTCCGGGTCCACCTTGTATTTTGTCAGAATCTTCGTTTCCTCCTCCCCCACCTCCTCCCCCACCCCTGCCTTCGGTCACAACAGGAAATCAAGCTGGTGGTCCTCCGCCTCCGCCTCCCCCTCCCCCACCACCTAGACCTCAATTTTCCACTCTCTCGTCGTGGAATTCTGTAAGGAGCGATGAGGATGAGGATCAAATTGGAGAAGAGGAACAGCGTGTCCTGAAGCCATCCGAGCTATTCAAGGGAAGGCAGCGCAAGAACGTGGACAGAGCTTTATCGGAAACGGCAACCCCTTCTACTCCAGCACCGGGATCGGCCTCTGCCAACAGGGGCTTCGTCCCGCCCTCCTTCCCCACCCCGAAGAACGGGAATCTCATAAAGCCCTCAGAGTACCTCAGGTCTGCCTCCCCTCTAATGTTATTTCTCATTTTTGAAACTGCGTAAATTTTCACAGGAGTCTCAGCAACCCAGCAAAGTCGAATGTGGAAAGGGAACGATATTCAGACAGAAATCTAGACTACCGGTCATCACCAACGACCACTGTCCCTGCCGCCGCCAGGGCTGAAAGATTGACAACCGCCATTCCAGAGCCGGAGAAAGAGGAAGAGGAGGAGGAGGAGGAGGAGGACAGCGAGATCTCGTACTGGGAGGGCAGCGAAGAGGAGGAGGAGGAGGAGGAGGAGGAGGAGGAGGAGAACGAATGTGCGCACGATGATGTGCAAGCAAAACTTGAAACCCAAGAAGAAGCAGACGGATCCACCTCTCTGGCATTCAACAATGATACTTCGGCCTTTCCTCCTCCGCCACCACCTCCACCTCCGCCACCGCCGCCACCACCACCTCCTCCGCCACCTCCAGCAAAGGTCAGCAAGAAGTCAAAGGAGGAGGAGGAAGAGGCCGACAAGTGGGCCAAAGTGATAGCGTCAAAGAAGAAGATGGCTGTGACTGTTAAGGATCTCGAGAGCGTGCACCTCAAAAGAACGGTGGGGAACAAAACATCGGCACCTCTAGGTGAGCAATTGATACTATTTTTTGGGAAACGTTAAAAAATCGAACTTTTCAGCAGACTTCTCCGACGCTAAAAACGACCTGATCGCCGAATTGAAGCTGTCCCATACGATGGGCGGCGTCTCCAAGCTGCGCCTGGAGCAGGCCAAGCAACAGGAGGAGGAGGAGCACCGAAAGTTCAAGCGCTTCCTCTCCACCTTCACGGCCGAGAACTACCTGGACAGGGTACCGGAGATCGACGCGGAGACGGGGGAGGAGATCCCGCAGGAGAGGAGGGAGAGGCTGGCCAAGAAGGCGGCCGACAAGGACAAGAGGGACGCCATCAGGTATGTTGAAGAATTCGACGAGTCAGACTCTTCACGAAAGGCTATTTTGGTGAATCTCGTTCCAGGTGGCACGAGGAGCAGATGGAGATGAGGAGGATGGCGTCGGTGCCGGACTGGAAGAAGCAGCTCATGGAGAAGCATGACGACGAGGAGAAAAAGTGAGTGTCTATATCATTTGTCATTTTTCCATGGAATTGTCAAAACCATTGGTTCGTTGCAGAGAGAGGAAGAAGAAACACCGGGAAAGAGAAAAGGAGCGGAGGAAGAAGCTAATTTGCAAACTGTGAAAAAGAAACAGCTTTTTTCTCTCGTAAGGAAACGGTTGTTTTTGGTATTTAAAAAATCAAAGTGTGGTCATGTTATAAACGTGCAAGAGGTAAACAGGCGACGTTGCAGCAAAAGTGAATCGGCGGCGGATAATTCGCATTCGCTTTGGCGCTTCAGACATAATTTAGTATCTTCTACACACGGCGATAGCGAACTGAACGCGCGCACGGAAACAGATATCGCAGCAAACATACGTATCCTCGAAATACAACATGCTAAATGGACGCCGCGAAAAAGTATCCTTTTCTCCGGTCGAGGAACACACAGCAAAGTACAGTAGTACGTACAGTATTCGAATTTCCGAGCCCGAAAATTTGGCGCCGGAATGACTGGCAACAGGGCATGAGCGGTATGCTTATATCACAAAGTTGTTTCCTGAGAGAACACAAAATACTCTTGACTGGTAACGGCGGGTTCGTCCGCGCTTTGCAAAGTACACTTTCATTTTACGAATCCCAGAAGAATTGACCGACCCGGCGAGGGACGGAACGAGAAAAACGATTTCGACGGACGGAGGCGCACAGTAACTTAAGTCCAACAATTACAGCCGATTGGGAACGAACACTTGGATATGGCGGCTT
>JAAUXU010138485.1_pt1 | contig 10012 bp, 10 predicted proteins | sample 7278151 | NCBI WGS metagenome assembly JAAUXU01 (sample SAMN14350113, study PRJNA611818) | marine sediment metagenome | isolation source: surface marine sediment (1.8m) | place: French Polynesia: Moorea | collected 2018-08 | reverse complement strand
GATAGAGTCCAAGATGGCGTCCGTGGAGCACTAGATCACACACGTCCGCACGCTTCGATTGTCCTCAAGCAAGTGCCGCCTCGCTGTCCGATGCGGCGTCACAACAAAATCAACTTCACGTGCTGGACCACTTATCTAGTCACTTAGGTACTACGTCCGTACATCGCATCGCTCGGGTACTCAGTTTCACGTATCTACCAGTAACTCACATGATACGGCACGCGTAGTGACAAGTGCTGTTGTTCGGCGCTTGCACGTAGGGTGTGCTCCCTCCATTCCAAAATAAGGGACCGAAGTTGAAGTTTTCTTTCATTTAATGGCAATGTCTTCTCAAAAACAGTTTGATCAGCTGATAGATTTCGAACTACTTGTCTTGTCTGGCTCAAACTTCTGCTATTCACCTACATTGGGACAGGACTGGGGATCATTGAAAACCGCACTTTTCGGTGGAGGCCACATCTCGACCCGCATTCACACACTTAGGATTTATGGAAGCTGATGTTGTGCATGAAGAAGCTCAAAGGAGCCAGAAAGTTAACACAAGTAATGTGGCACAATCAGCACTTCATTTTTCTGAGGCAAAGATGCCAAAAATGAAAGACTGCGAAGGCACTGCCAATGAAGCAACGGATAATTTTGGTGTGTCCAAAGCAACTGGATCGCAAAGCAGTGGGGTCCCAGGTCAAAGTTGTGTCCAGCTAGTAAGAATGTGCGGTATTATAAGTCCGGGGTCGGTACGATACGATATTAAGGCCAAGAGTCGGTAGTCAGCATCAGTATTTCAGAAAAGTGATACTTCTGGCGGGGCGGGGATTCTCTTTCCTGGGTCTCCTTTCCTTATCCCTGGAAAAGGATTTTCAATGTTAGTCTGTTTGGTATTGTAGCCACATATGCTGTAGCGGCTCCTTAGCCCTTTCTGGGCATCACAAGGGGTGAGTGTTTTGTTTGAGTCATGAGCTGCTCTATGTCCCACTGTCAGCACATCAAGCCAGACAGATTCAAGTCACTTGTTCTTTGTACCCCATATGGATTGCCCGACTATTCAGAATATCAGACAGCATCAGATTTTATCATGTCAAGGCCTTTGCCCCTGGTGGAGAGGAAGAACTTTGAAGTGAGTGAAAAGCCTGACAAGGCAAGATGCAAGATGAGCAAGAAGGAGATCTACAAGCAAGGTGCGTCCAATCGGCTGGGCTATCTCTCCTGAGGACGAGCTGACTGCCCCAGATGAGCCATCTGCCAAGAACGTCTTTGTGCAACCAACTGTTGTGAACTTCTTGAGGAAGGAGGACCTGTGGGAGATCATTACAACGCATGCTGCCCTGGACAACTTTACAATCACTGGGATTGCCAGAAGGTATGGTATACAAGCCAGTATCGCATCAAAGAGGATGGTGCTGCCCACGAACCTGGCTGAGGTGATGAAGCTTGTAATGAGGCGCTGTGCCAAGATCATGGCTCCCACCATCAACTGATACACTAAAGACCAGCACTTATTTGTCTCCATTGATGAGTGTACCTCTCTCCAAAACAAGTGCTTCATGAACCTCAATGTTCACATTCCTGGTGGTGAATTTGTCCAAGTTGTCGGTGAGGACCATGGGTCCTTCCCAGCTGAGAAACGTGTCAAGCTTGTGGAGAAGAGGCTGGCTGAGTTTCGATCTCAAGCTGGCCAGACCACTGTTGGGGCCCCTGTCATGGTGCATATGGGAACTCTTTCACCACTAGATCACCAGCTCTGTTATGCTGACACTGTTCATCTTGCTGTATATGATGTGCTCTCCAAAGGGATCGATGCAAACAACAACGTGAACAAGGGTTGCCAGAGGACGAGAAGGAGGAGGACAATGATGACGACAATGATGACAATGAAGATGGTGATGACAACAACGATGATGATGACGACCCTGAGGAGGACCACGAAGTGGAGATGACTTTCAAGGGACCAACTGAAGCAGTGGTCAATGAGAATGTACAATAGGGTGGCCAAAATTTAGGTCATTTTGGAATATCAACTTTGCTCAGTCACCAATGTGTAGTCATGGACCCCCAATTGTGTTGCATGCTTTTGGTGTTTCTGAATTCCCAAAGATGAACATGCTAGAGATCGCCAAAGTTTTGCAAAAATGGCTATGTAGTGAAGCACCCTGTAAAAGTCATTTTGGGATGGTGCCTCTGAACTGAAGGTCACCCTAAAATTGACTGAAAAGTATCTTTGCATTTCATAGTCAAGTCACTAAAGTCGACCGTTTTCAACATATTGGAGGGTTTTGGTCACTACATAACATTCAAAGGAGTCAAGGTTTTCTGCAGACATGAGACCAACTTTCTCACTGCAGATGAAACAGTCCACTTCATGCTGACTGAACTGTCCAGCCAAAACACATCTCTTGCTGATGAACTCCTGGGTGCCCTTGAGGTTGGCATTGCCCCCCGCCGCTGGACTCGGCTGAGTATTTGCTCCATTATCTACACAATCCATTTTGCCTCCAAGAGGATGGAGAACTCTTTGACATACCTTCCTGTGAACAGCTCCTCAAAGAGGCCAGAAGACTTCTGCTGAGGCTATTCATGGACAATTCCAAAAGGGGGGGGGATTTAGGGGTGCAGAAGAAGCTGAGGAATATACAGTGGGGAGACAGAATCTTGCATCAAAACTTCAAGCTTGAATGACAAAAGTCATCGTCCCAACTCAGAAAACAGAAGGTGTTGTAGTACACACAGCTCTGAGGAAAGAGTTCAGCCTTTGGGATGCCCTTGGGAAACAACCTTTTAACCTGGAGTTGCTTTACCAGACTGTGCTGTCCATTCCTCCAACGTCAGTGGTACCCGGTAACAGTTAGTACTTGATAAAACCTTACTTATCATGCTCCTTTATGTAGGGTAAAACTGTTTCCATCTTTAGTAATGTCAGATTTTTGTTCAAGAAAATCATCACGGCATCAACAAACAAAAACAAACTGATAGATTGTAGATCGACTGCTGAGCATGATGATAATATACCAACTTTGACGATAATACCGACTGGCGATATTCAATATCGTCAGATCTTAGGTCAGCCCTCGGTATCGGTATAACGCACATTTTTACCAGCTGGGAACTAGTGACGATCATTGCGTGACCATTTCTCTTTTGTCTGGCTCTAGCTTTCCCTTCAGTCACTTGTTTTGGGATTTTTTGACGAAAGGAAGTGGTCACTTGCTTCAGAACGGAGGGAGTACATGAAAAGGAGAAATGTGATTTATTCCCAGCGAAAATAACCTTTCTCTGGTGATATTCAAAAATGCTTGAAACTTTGGGCTTGAGAAATATAGGAGAGAAAGGAGGAGCTAAAAAAGGCGGTTCCACTCCTTTCCATCAATCCGATTTCTTATCGCCTGAACGAGTCTCGCCTCAAGGAGGTGCTCCAGCCTGACATGACGAGGCTGCTCGTGGTTCGACATCCCTTCAACAGACTCGTATCTGCCTACAGGGACAAGCTTGAACGGTATAAGGGGGAAAATTTGGAAACTGACTACTTTTACAAGAACTTTGGTCGGAATATGGTGAAGAAGCAACGTGAAAAAGCTCTGGAGTGGCTCGGTGATGATTTTTTCTCAGAGGAGAACAACTTTGGCGCTCCAGTCCCAGTGGATGATGGATGGAGACACAGTCCAGAGCAGCCCTGCTTTTGGGAATTTGTCCAGGTGGTTCTGTCAGGCTTCAGGAACATACACTGGAATCCAACGTCCACCTACTGCTCAGTCTGCGGTCTAGAGTACAATACCATAGTGAAATTTGAGCACTTGGAGTTTGAGAGCCAATTTGTGGAGCAGCTCATCGATCCAAACCATGTGGCAGATCAGAGGTTGACGCATGCTAATCCTACACTACCTTCTGGAATGACTCAGGATGAGCTGACCAAGGTCTACTTCCAGCAGCTGTCTGCAGAAGATGTGGAGGCACTCTACGAGTTCTACAAGCTTGACTTTCGGATGTTTGGCTACACATTTGTATACAGAGGAAAAGAATATCCCCACTAACCTCTAAGCAACCTCTAAGAAAAGTTTTCCGGGGAAAGTTTACCTGTCACAATGTAGTATCATTTCATGAGTCCGTTACAGACGAGGCTCAGCTGATTTTACACGAAGGTCAAATAAAAGAAGTCATGATATTGATATGACCAAACCTGTCTCATTTACTCGCAGGATGTCCCAAACTTTGTGTAACACGATTTCTTTTTGACACCAGTGCTGCTTGCATATTTTCTGCCTGACCAAACTGATATACTGTAGTGGCCAAATAGAAGCAACTACAGTTATTTTTCACAAAATTTGTGAATATGCCAAAAAACCCTGTGTCAGATGGCTCCGAAGAGGACAAAGTCAGCAACTTGTGGCTTGGAAGATGCCTGGGAACAGGAGCAAACTTTTAATAATGGCCGCATCGCAGGGCAAATTTGCTTAAGGATTAAAGGTTGGTCGCCCACCGACCCATAAATATGTTCAGTGTACTCAATTTAGCCATGCTGCCGGGACTCAAGTAATTGCATTGGCTCCGGACTCAGCAGAGTTGTGCTACTACCAGATTGTGGCACTCCTGGATGCAGGCGAGAAGGTCATTAAGAACTAAGTGTCTTTTCAGTACTTGCACCCTTGGTTTTATTAAATCTTCGCGCCATGTCAATATGATCTTTGAGCCAAACTAATTCTAATTTATAAAAGTACACAGTCATATCCGTGTTGAGAAAGTGCACCTTTGAAAGTTGACTTTTGGGATAGTTTTTATGTAGGGAAAGTTCAAGCAGAGAAAAGTTGACAAAGTTTGTTGACTATTTAGGGAGTGACGAAGTCGAGTTTCTACTGTACTTCCCGATGAAACATTGGGGTGCCTGGAAAGAAGGATCATGTTGTCAAAAAGCAACGCGAATGAACAGTATCAAGCATTTAGGAATAAGAGAATAAACGCTCATAAGGATCAATTTCACTAGAGTCCTTAGATCCTTCTTACAGGGTACTGACGACCTGTGATTTGTTTCATAGTTATGAAAAGCAGAACGGATGCATCAAAACAACGTCGCATTTTTAAGATTTATTCCTCATCATGACTTTTCGCTCTCCGTCGACAGCTCCCAGACGCACTTCTGACGACGTCAGCGAATTGCAAGGATTTGCATTGCTTGGCAGTTGCGAAAGATGAAAAATACAATATGAAAATCAATGGATGGGCATCAGTGGATGGCACTTGATTGTTGCTAAGTGAGTTTTAAGCGTCCTGAGCTGTTTTTTGACGTTTGCAGAGCAATTTTGTTTAAACACTTATTGTGTTGTGACCAGCCAATTCACCTCCGAAGCCACAGGAAGCAGCGCCTTGTAGCTAAGGCAAGGACTGGGCAGATTACAGGTCCTCATCAGCGTGTTGCAGTTTTGTCTGCTGTCCTCAGTGACTTCTCTTTGAGCAGACTTGACTTTCTGTGTCCTTTCCGCCGTGATTAACCGTGATTTCCTTAAGAAAGTTCCTTTGGTCCTATGTTATCTTTCTGGCCTCTGCATAAGTTGCAAGGTGAAGCACAAGATATTATTACATTGTCAGGATCATCAAATGCCTCATGTGAGCCTGAGATGTCTAAAAGTTCGGCAAAAACGCAAAAAACATCCTCTGCAGCTCATATGGTCATCGGATGAAAGGAGTCTTCGCATATTTGATCGAGAAGTCTCAGTTGCAACTGCATAAAGGGTGTAACAGCAACAATGTGACTGATTCTCTCAATCTCTGGCCACACCTGGGTGATGGAGTCTCTCCAACTCGGGCCGAGAGTCAAATCGTTTAAGGAAGAAAATGACTCAAACAATTTGACTCTCGGGCCGAGTTGAGGAAACTCCATCACCAAGGTGTGACCAGAGACTCCGTCACATTTTTCTTGTTACACCCTTTATTTTCCCATCACTTTCTCCGCTTTCGAGGTCGGAGACGCCGCTTATTCAATCAATCTCCAAGAGAATACAGAGAAACACCCGAGGTCCACGCTAGGCTGGAGAAGTACTTCGCATCCTGTACTAACGTTTAATTCCATCGGCTCGTTCCTACGGTTCTATGTGGCTATTTTTCGTGTTGTTGTGTAAAACATCAGGAGATTTACTTCATACTTCTCGTGGGGCTTGATACGTTGGTTCTTTTGCTCAAATCAGGGGATTTTCAATCACTTTTTCTTTACGTTATTCACAAGTAGTTTCGTAAAGAGTAACAAAAACTGCTTAAGTTGTTGACGTCTCACATCTGGACCTGAGCACAGCAAATCGATTGAATGACTCATCCACAAGATCCATGACCTGTCTGACTGTGCAAGACTATGATGATAAATCTCTTAGTTCAATCATGTTGCCTGGGCGACCGAAAGAAGCGTCAATGAAGCAAAAAATCTCTTCATTTACATCCGCCAAACAGCCTCATAGGACCTTGTTTAGTAAGAAGCCGCTAGAAATCGACATCCATAGGGGGACACAGTCTAGAAGCTGCGGAAATCTTCCCACCCCCTTGTCGTGATTGTTCCTTGCGCAAACTTTAGTCAAACTGTGAACGTAGAAACTTGTTTTCGAAGCAATTTTCCCCCCGCGGAAGGAGCACAAGCAAAGAGACCGGCGACGATAACATCTTGGTCATGCCCTTGGACTTTTCCGTCAGCCTCCAGCTCGACTGCACATGAGTACGTAGATCAATTGACAGTTGAACCCCCCACCCCCACCCCATACATGCGCGTCAATTGGCTCTCCCGCGGTGGAGGGGGTGCGGGTGGGGGGCTGTGATTAAAGGTGATACAAGGGTGAAAAAGAGAGCGAACTGAGGGGTCAGGTAGACAATTTTAAGGGGGAGGCAGAGGGAATTCTCATCAAGACGACTAATGGAAGATAATCTCGTCCGTCATTTCAACAAGAGGTAGGGGGTGCACTTCCTGGCCCACCCTTTGTCGGGAGGCAGAACTGATCCCAGTCTTCTTGGGCATTGGGCACCCTCTGGTCGTGGTGCCCTTCAAGGCCGGATTTCCACCCCCACCCCCACCCCGACTGGCCTGGCTGGCGCGAACAAGAGACGGGATATAAAGTGTTCATCTGCCGGGGAAATTGCACTCAGTCGACATTGGATCCACGTGACTGGCGGAAGAAGACATCAAACACCGACGACGAAGAAGATGAACACCAAGGTGGGCGACAAAACTTTCAGCTTTAATGCGTAGGTTGATCCGAACCCGGGCATCCGGGTACCCGGCACAACCTGAAACCCGGGCTTGCTTACACTTTCTTCCGGGTTTCAACGCTGAGCTACCTGGACCTCACTCTGATCGTTGTTGCTTAGCTCCACACACGCCACGCTGCCGCTTCTAATAGCATTATATTGTACACTGTTTTGTTTTCGGTGCGCATTTCACGGTTGTGAGGGAACTTTGAATGATTTTCAGTGTGGCCATTGATGGTTAAAAAATTAACCATTTATTGACACCGTTGTTTGCTACTTTTGGAGTCTGACTTTCGTACCATGATCTGGTATGGGAGCACAGTTTCAGGCAGGCTCCCCAGCATATAAAGTGTAGTCTCATTGTGATATAAGTTGGCACCCAAACAATGTGAGCAGAACTGAATATTTATGCTAGTGGTGCATTTTGAGCTGAAAGCTGAACTGCAGTGAAGTTTAAGTCAAGCTGAAGGTACAAAACTTGACTCCAGCCAGGCTTGAAGTCCAATGCAACCATAATAACAAGATTGTGTGCGCATATTTTCTGCATGAGGAGTCAATGTTACTGGAAAAACCCGAAAATTGCCCGAGGCCTCGGGGTTTTGGTCCCACCCGACCCGAAAATCTGACTCTTGAACTTTGACTAGACCAATCAACCCCCAAATCTCCATTGATCAGTGCAGCAGCTGTCACTTCCGGCTCGAAGGACAAGAACACGGGCACAAGCACACATTCACGCTCCAGTGTCCTGGATGCATGCAAAAAGTGAGGAAATTCACAAGATTGTTGTTATCCATTCTTGTCAGATTGTCGCCATGATGCTTGTCTCCACGGCCGCGCTCTCGCACGCCGCTGTCTTGCCGGTGTCGCCCGCGGACGACAACGCTGCTGCCCCCGCCGTGGTCCCCACTTCTTCCCGACAAGGCCGGACTCTGGGTCTGCTGGCCGTGGGCGCTCAGGCTGTGGGAACCGGACTGAGCGCCGTCGTACCCGCCGCGGCCACGGCAGCCGGTACCGTCGCCGCCGTCAAGCCAATGGTCCTCCTAGGCCTGGGAAAATGTACGACTCAAGCGTGATGTCGGATAAGTACAGGTTGGCTCTATTGTCTACCCTCTCGTGCTTGCAGACGCCCTGTGGAACTCGCTCACCAAGCCGAGCAACAATATCGGCGTCAGCGTGAACTACGAGGCTCCGGAGTTCGAATACGTGAGATACTTTTGCTGTCTTTTTCGCCAAGTTCATCGACTGCGACTCATTGGGACCTTTTTCCGCCAGATCCCTTCTGAGAGCTTCTTTCCGACGACGAGCGAGTGGAAGACCGTGGAGGAGATTCCAGTCGACTGGTGAAGCAGCAGCATACAGAAAGATATTTATTCCATATTGTTGAAAATTACATGTGTTCTTACATGTTGACGTAACAGTGAGTATCACTGAACTGGAAGGTCTGAATGAATAAAGCACATATTCAATACACACAGTCGGCACCTGTCCAGGGCCTGTGTGCCTACTCCCCGACCTCGGGGCGGGTAGGCATTTACCAGCTCCCCATGTACGCGGCGTCCATGAACAGTAAGCACCGAACGTGCGTGAATGAGGCCATTTTCCGTACGGTCTTGACGACAATTATGCGTGAGTTGTGCGCACAGGACGTGCGTGTAACTAATTGTGGCATTGCACGTCTCCAACGACGTGAAATTACCCCGATAATGTCATTCGGTAGAAGAGACTTTCCACTCCGAACTCGGTCAAGGTCTCCATCGCCTATCACCACCGCGGGGTGTTGCGGGGCAGCGTCTTCACGCACTAGGTGGTGGCGACGACCACGGCGGTCCCGGACCTCTTGGGCGTTTCCGAGCCAATCATGGGCGACTTGAGCCACAAGACGCAGGGATTATGAATGTGCACCAGTCAAATGCCTGTGAAAGATGCTTTCAAGAACTGAGTACGCTGAAAGTAACCAAGATCAGCAATCCAATGCAGAGAGGAAAGGCGCGAGTAATGTTTGCTTGGGTGCACCGGAAAATTGCTTATTTATCTTCATTCAGCGCAAAATCACGGCCAATGAGGAGGAGACGGCGGCGTCGCTGTCTTTCTTTCATTTTTGGTGCTGACATGAACGCAATCAACGTCTTTCTCTCTCCAGACACTTTCCACTTTTGGCTGCGTGAGGTAAGCAGAAGCCTGTGTGCGAGGGCTGCACTGACGGACGTCACAGCAGTGCGCATGACCTTGGTACAGTGGCACTCGCTGATGTCGTCCATCTGGGACAGCCAGGACCATGGATCCGCGAAGAATCACGCGGGATGGATGTGGCACTTGGACAACGTGGTCACCTCCGGCGCGCAGTCCACGGCCGACAAAGTTGCAGTGTGACAAGAAGTACAGAAGACGTCAAATGGTGTTCCAAAAATAATCTACTCTGCTAACTTCAGTACGACACGACCGTATTATTGCAAAGAGGAGCTGTATTCAGCAATACGAGAAATGACTCAAGTGATTATTTCTTCATGCCATTGAACGAGTACGGGTTCAAAGAGAGTCTTGCAATAACTATAGCAGATTTTAAAAATGAGCCAAGTATGAATATGAACATACGTTCAGTGCTTTCCAAAGAAACTGCTCTAAGTTATTTGGATTAGCTCGTGCAACTGTGTTTCTAGTCCAAATATCTTTTTTTTGAAAGGCTAGAATCTGCATACATACAGTGGGGGCCACAAGTGAGCGTACAGCGGCGGGAAAGACGGAAAAGTTGATTTTTAGGGCCTTCTTTAGTTCTAAAATGTGACCTTTTTTTGTTAAAGGGGGT
>JAAUXU010029038.1_pt1 | contig 10013 bp, 5 predicted proteins | sample 7278151 | NCBI WGS metagenome assembly JAAUXU01 (sample SAMN14350113, study PRJNA611818) | marine sediment metagenome | isolation source: surface marine sediment (1.8m) | place: French Polynesia: Moorea | collected 2018-08 | reverse complement strand
GCCGGGGTCTTTTTTGCTGTGTGGGCCCCCCCCCCCCCACCGCCCGCCACATACTCTGGTGGGGGGGGGGGGTTGGTTGGGAGGGCCATGCATTGGCCTCTGAATGTAACACATGAGCGAAGGGCGAGCCGATGTATGATTTTAAACCTTGAACAGTTTATAAACTCAATATCCTTTGGAGAACACTGCAGGGAAGTTTTTTGGTGTGGGAAAGCAAAAATATTCTTTTAGTTCCATTGCCCACCTATTTGGCCTGGGCGCCATCCGCACCCTCCTCCCCTCCTTTCTCCCTCATGCAGCCAGCAACCCGAGATCTCCCGGAGAGATCAGGGGAGGGCGAGGCTGTGGTGACAGCACCCAAGAAGGGGAGTTGGGTATAAGAGTGAAGAGGAGTAGTTGACCGCTGGCTGTGTGGCAGAGAGTGAGAGTAGGGAGGGGGGAGGCACTGGGCCTGCGGGCCCAAGACAACAGCAACAACAGTGTCGTCGTCGACGGAATTAAGTTACGGTTATCGTTGATTTTGAATCGGTCTTCACCGGTGCCGGCACCGAGTTCAGGTAGGAAAGTGGTAAAGCAGGCATTTCTTGGACATTAGACCCATTCTTAATTTTGCCTCATGCGCTGTTGTGCAGCATGCATCTAATGAAGAGCTGGAAGAAGGCGTAATGTTCATGCCTCACAACCTTCTCCGACCGACGGCACGATATACCAACGAAATTAGAAAAGGGCAAATTGCTCTTGTTAATTTGGGGGTGCTTCATGCAGTCCGCAATCGAGGAAAAACAAGAACCAGGAACAAAAAAAGGGGGAATCTTCCCTCTTTGAAAATGCCTACAGTAGTTTTAATTCCGGCAATTCCCCTCTATTTCCCCTTCCGTCTGGCTTGAGGGGCATCCTTGAATGACCCTCCCACCTGGAGAAACAAAAAGTTAATTGACGCTCCCCCTCTTCCCCTCCCCCTCTTCTTCTCTCCCTCCACCTTGGGCTTGATCTTAACCTTTTCTTCCTCTTCGGCCAAATGTCGGTTTGTGCCGTTGTTTTCTCGCCTCGCGGTTACGTTCGGTGCGGAGCGGAGGCGGGCGGGGCCTTACGTGTCCGTGGTATGGAATTTGACAAATGTCTCAATTGACTGAATACTCAACGGGAGAATATTCGACCTACTTATTCGTAGCCGTCCTACTCCTCTCTCTCTCTCTCTGACCCAGGGGGCGCGTAAACAAACAGTCGAAATTGGCGAAAGTTCTGCATGCTGCACCCCCTCCTCCTCCTAGCTGTACATTTCCTCCTCTTGCTTTTCTTTATTTCAATGGGGTCTCTCTCTCTCTCTCCCTTCCTCCCGCGGCAACAACACCTGGAACGCGTCCAAGATTCGGACCCTTCCGAACGAAGAGGAGGAGAGGCTGGTGCCCAGAACATTTTCCCTAGGAGTAGTCCCACAGTACAATGCCCGACAAGGGGGAAAACCTTTGAAGTCTCTCTTCTTTCAAAAAAAATCTTGGATTCGTGTGTCCGTCCCGCCTAATGTCCTCTTCCTGCCCACGCGTGAAACGGTCTGGAACGGTTAAAGTGTGGCTGCGGTCACTTTACAACTGCGGCGAGACAACAAGTTTTAAAAATTTTTTGTTGTAGGGATTTCTATGTTGCTGTATGGGATTACGTGTAAAGTTGCAGTTGCTGTATTTTCCTATACTGTAGCTGTTCTTGCTGTTGCTGCTGCTGTTGTTTTTGCTGCTGCTGCTGATGGTGATGGTTGTTTTGGCGGGAAAGAACGGAGCAGTGATTTATGAAGAAGAGCTTAAAAAATCCTTGAACTGGTTCAGGAATCCTGAATCAGGATCTATTTTAATTCAAACTTGATGCACGACAAGTATATTGTCGGCAATTAATTTTTTTTGGGAAATTTATTTAACAGAAAATTTAAAAATCTCTAAGTGATCGAATCATGTCCGGGCACTACAAGAAAAAGTACGTCAACGACGGAGAGGAGCTGGTGGCCCAGCTGTGCATCCATGGCAACATCACGGACAAGGGCGGGTCCGGCGGCATGCCGGGTCTCTCCAAGGGCGGTAACGTCAACCTGCACGTGCTACGACCGGTGATCGACAAGGCCTTTGAGCTGCCCGGCATCTCCGCCGTAGTCCTCTCCATCAACTGCTCCTCCGGCAGTCCCAGCCAGTGTAGCATCCTCTCCAAGTACCTACGTCGGGCTGCCGACACCTCCGGCGTGCCCCTGCTGGCCTTAGTGGAGGACTCCGCCGTGTGCGGCGGATACTGGCTGGCCTGCGCCTGCGACGTCATCTTCGCCGACCAGAACTCCATGATTGGCTCCGTCGGCAGCATCACCTTCAATTGCAACCTCAACAAGCTGCTGAGCGAGTACGACGTGGAGTCGCGCATCCTGGCCACCCACCCCAATAAGGTGGGTCCCAACCCTATGGCGCCGCTGGACGGAGCATTTCAGGCGCAGGAACGCATACAGCTGGAGAACATGAAGGTGGTGCACAGGAACTTTGTCCGCTGGGTAAGCGAGCGCCGCGGCAAGCGGATGAGGGAGTCGGACAAGGAGGACGTCTTCGACGGCAGGGTCTTTGTCGGAGCCAACGCCCTAAGGAAGGGCCTCGTCGACTACATCGGCGGGAAGGAGGAGATCGACCACTGGCTCGGAAAAAAGTACGGCGCCATGGACCCGCGCTGGGTCAACGTCGAGAGCGCCGAGGCCGCCATGAGCATGGGATCGCTCATCCCGGGGCTGATATAGACACTCTTTCATCCACAGAAGGGTTACTTTATTTTCCGATAATAAGAAAACACCTATCACAGTGAGATATACACTCATCAAACAGATGGGACAGGGGAAGGAGGTCGATCGTTGTCTCGTTCCGACAAAACTAGCTTTTTGATTTTCTTTCTCCATAGAGTTTTTCACACGTCTAGAAATAATTATTGGCGCAGTAAAGAAAAATATTTGAACGTCAATCCTTTCCTTCAGTACAGTAGTTGAGACGGCAGAGATAAGACGGGTTTTTTTCCGGGGGAAAGGGAGATATCCTTTTACGACATTTTTACAAACATTGTACTTGGTACTTGCAAATATCCTGCAGCAGGTACGGTACTGTTCATGATACTCTAGTTGGGGGCGAATGCGCACGATATATTACAATATCTATTACGCGAAATATTTTCTCTTCCTGATGGGGAGGGGGACCCTTTGAGCTCCGCTTTCGCCGCTGTCTTTCCCCGCCAGCTTGTCCGTCTTCCCGAGGCAGTCCCAGATCATCCTGTGCAGAATCTCCGGGGAGGCCCCATCCTCCCTGGAGGCAGCTTCCTCCTGTTGCAGGCTGCTTCCAATCTTGCTCTGCACCAGGGAAATCTCGTGCATGATGGTGGAGGCGATCAGGCTCTTGGAGCGAGGGGGCACGAACTTGACCTCCTGGATCTCGGGCTCCTCCTCTTCCGGGGTGGGCTGGACGGGCGGAGGGGGCGGAGGGACGACGGTGAGGTCGAAGGCCTCAGTCTGCTCTACGTCCTGCACCTCTGTCTTTATCTCAAAAACCATCTCCGCAGCCATTGCGGTCTTTGTCTCGTTGTGCCAGTTGGTAGGAGGGAGCCTGGATCCGTATTGCTGTTGCTGTTGCTGTTGCTGCTGCTGTTGTTGTTGCTTCTGCTGCTGGCTGTGAAACTTCTCCTTCAGCTGCGAGATTGGGATGCATGCGATGGGCGACGACTGGTGCCTCGGCCTCTGCGGCGGAGAGGAGGAGGACGACCGGCGGCTGAGCGCGTGCTGCTGAGATTCGAACTGATGGACAGACCCCTCCTCCGAGCCGAGGTCCTCCTCTTCCATCACGTCCCGGTCGGCGAAGCCGCTGTCGGCCGAGTCCGCGGAGGAGACGGCGCGAGACGGGAGGAAGAAGCTCTGATGCTGCCTCTGATGCTGTTGCTGCTGTGCAACAACAGCAGTTGGAGGACTGAGGCTGCCGCGCTGTGCCAGGACTACTGGCTTAACGTCCTCTTCCTCCTCATGGGCACGATTGTTGGCCACCCTTGTGTCCTCCCAGCTCTCGTTGCTTCCCTCTGCTGGTGCGGCGGAAGCGGCGGGAACGGCGGCGGCAAAAGCGGGGCTGTTTGATCCTTCGAAGTCCGAATCCTTGTGCGATCTGATGTGGCTCTCCATCGCTTTCTTCGAGGAAAAGTTCTCGTTGCACAGTGTGCACTTGTAAATCTGTTGAGAAAAAATATGAGAGTGAGGCAAATTTTCGTTTGCCAGAAATCAAGTTTTTTCACCTTTTGTCCAAAGTGCGAGACCTGGTGCAGCTTTAGCACGTGGTTGTAGCCGAAAGACTTTTGGCAGATGTTGCACTTGTACGGCTTCTCGCCTGCGAAAAGAGGGAGAAAAGAATAGATAGAGTTATGGAATGTGTTTTCCCACGAAAATTCCTCAAATGTGTTTTCTCTCTTTTGGAAATACGTATCAACTCACCTGTGTGTGTCCTCATGTGGACCTTGAGCTGCTTGCTGCAGGTGAACCCCTTCCCGCACACCTTGCAGCCGTAAGGTTTTTCGCCTGAAAAAGAAAAAAACCAGATATTAAATTTCCGTGCATTACCTCGCAACTAACACACCTAGAGAAACCCCGTCCCCCCATTGACGTAACATCCTCCCGAGAGGAGGGAGGGAGGCCTCGATATGAGGCGGAAAGAGAGAGAGAGAGGAAAGGAAGAGAAGGAAGCATGCAGGTTATGCCGTTTCGTACCTTCCTCCTCTTCCTAGAGAGAAAGATGGAGAAACCTCCCCCCCCCCTACGGATGTACCTTTTTCCTCTCTCTCTCGCTTTCCTCCTCCGTCCGGTTTCTCTCTCTCTCTCTCCCTAGTACAAGGATGAAAGGCCTCTTCCTCCTGTCGTAGCTAATATAACACGCTCCTCACAGAGGGGGAAAAGATGCCTTCTTCATCCGGTGAATAAAAGAAAGCCGCCTTAGCTTGTACTACTTACATACCACGTTTCTCTCTCTCTCTCTCTCTCATTCTCTCCCTGAGCGGCGGTAATTCCTTCAGAGAGAGACCTGGGTTTCTATAATAATTTCTCTCTCCCTCCCTTTCTCTGCTCTGTTTTTGAGCATATGCACAATATATTGTACAAATGAGGCTAAATGGGAAAGCTACATGCCTTTCGTGGCGGCAATTTTGGCTGGGAAGTAGCCCAGCCCAATTCCTCGTGAGAAACCCCCACTCTCTCTTTGCTATGAATGTGCCCCCCGCCTCGTTTTCTAAGGATGCGGGAGGATCGGGAGCAGGGCAAATAAAATGCCAAGGCCCCCCAACTTTATTTCTAGTCAAAAAAGGGCCGCACGAAATCGATATCCCGCTAGAGGAACTGTCCCCAAACCAAATTGCCCCCCCCCCCCCCGATCGAGCGCGGACAACCACTAATCGCGTTGACCGCCGGCCGCTTCTTTTCGGCGATATTAAGCAGGGTTCAATATTCAAATTGTTCGGTCTTCTTTTTCTGGGCCCGAAAATATGAGCCCTTTCCCGAAACACCATGTTCCCGAATTCCCGCCCTATAATTGATTTTCAAACTGCGCACAAATAACTCACCGGTGTGCGTCCTCCTGTGTATCACGAGCTGGCCAGTCTGGATGAAGGTCTTGCCTGTAAGGAAAAAGAAACCCACAATTAACTTCATTTTTCTAAAACGAGGCCGAAATTTGTATCCTTGATTTTCCGTGAACCAACCAACTCACCGCAAATCTCGCACTCGTGCGGCCTCTCCCCGGTGTGAATCCTGACGTGCCTGTGTAGCTTCCCCGAGTGCTCGAATGCCCTCCCGCAGACGTGGCAGGCGTAGGGTCGCTCCCTGGTGTGGACGCGGCGGTGCACGGAGAGGTTCTCCTTGACGGCGAAGGACTTTGGGCAGTATTCGCACTGGAAGGGCCTCTCCCCGGTGTGGACGCGGTAGTGGCGGGCAAGGCGACCAGCCACGGAGAAAGACTTGTCGCAACGGTCGCACTGGAACTTCTCCTGAACGGCGGGGACCTGTTGTTGTTGCTGCTGTTGTTGTTGTTGTTGCTGGTGGTGGTGGTGGTACTTATTGAGGAGGAGCTGCTGCTGCTGTTGTTGTTGCTGCTGTAGCTGGTGAAACCTGAGGTGGTCGCTGAGGTTCTCGTAGTTGGCGAATCCCAGCCCGCAGAGATGGCAGCCGTAGGTGCCCCTGCCTCTACTGGCGGAGGGGCGATTCACCAAGTGTTGCTGCTCTTGCTGTTGTTGCTTCTGTAGCTGCTGCTGCTGCATGGCCCTCTGCTTTGCCGCGTAGTAAAGCTCCTCCTGCTTCATGGCTGCGGCGGCAGAGTAGTAGTCGTACTTCCAAGCCACACTGTTGTTGCTTCCCAAGCTGCTCATCTTGCGGATCGAAAATGTTCTCCAAAGATCCGGTAGCGGAAGCGAGAGAGACCTTTTCGAACCCTTCTTTTCCCTTCGGAGGTCGCGGGGTTTCTGCGGCGGGAGAGCGAGGCTCAAACCGGCCTCGATCGCCTCCTTCTCTCTCTTTCGGCGACGACGACGAACAGAGGAGGAGGAGGAGGAGGAGGAGGAGGAGGAGGAGGAGGAGGAGGGCAAGGGGGAACGTGTACCTCGCACATGTGAGAAACGCTGGACGAGAGGGAGAAGAGAGAAGAGAGAAGAGGAGTGGTTACGCGACTTCTCTCTTTCCCTCTTGCACGTAGCAAGCAAGTAGCACGTAGGCGGATCGAGGGGGACTTGCTCTACAAGAAACCCTTAGGATAGGATCGGCCGCGGCGGCGGCGGCGGCGGCGGCGGCGGCGCGCTCGCCTCCGAACGGACGGTCGGACCGACCCGACTTGCCTCCCTCCGCCGTTTGTACCCTGGGCCTATGCCTACGGTGGCCTCACTCACAAAGAGGCAACATTTATTCCTCGGTGGGTCCGTCGGTCCCTCCCTCCGTACGTCGGTCGGAGGAGGAGGAGGAGGGTCGGTGGGTCGGCGGCACAGCGAGATCTAACGCAGAGGGTCATAGCAAGCGTGCACGGCATTCATGGACGGACGGACAGAACCGAAAAAAAGAAAACCGGAATAGGGTGGAATCCTACCGATTCCCCCATTAAAAACTTTTCTTTGCAATGAAAGTAAATTGCTCAAAAGGGAATAAGGAAGAAGCCTTAAGAAAAGATGAGAAAATTGTAACTATCTATTCATCGAACGTACAGTGGAGCTGCTACATACACGTCAACTTGGCTGCGCACCTACCTCCACCTTTATCGGTAGCTTCGTCTCTCATACAAGAAATCGTACTCTTATCCCTTCTCCTCTCTCCTTCTCTCTCTCTCCACCCCTCCCAGTTAGGAAAGGCCTCCTCCTCCTCCTCCTCCTTTCCTCCGTCCTACGGGGCCTGACCTATCACACGCGGCGAGAGAGTGAGAAACCCAAGTCTGACTCTGAGACTGAGTCGTCGTCGCCGCCGCCGCCGGGAGAGAGAGAAGCAGGAACGGGTTTATCGCAAGGCGGACAAAGCAAGGGGAGGACTAGCGAAAGAGATAAAATTAGGCGAACCTGTCTCTTTTCAGGGGTTCAGTTTTTAGTTTGCTGCCGTCCATCTCGCTCTTTTGTGAAGTCTTTTTTTTGGACGGCGGACCACGGGAGGTGCACCTGATTTTGCCTCTACATATGTTTGTTCCCCTCACACCTTTTCGTTTCCCACACAGCGCCCTCGATCATATTCTATTCTAAAATGTACATCACACCCTCTGGCTAGTTTCTCCCACCAGGGAGAGGGGAAATTGTTTGCCTGCCTCCTCGCCGCTATTTACGCACTCCAGGCAATGAAATGTTCCCCCAATCTTTGCCTCGAAACAGCCTCGCTGTGAGTTATTCAAAAGCATACTGGAGAGACTTCAAAACCATTCTTGGCTCTCTTCATGCTGCCATGTACTGCAGGTTTCGAAAAGACGCCCATCACTTTATCAGCACCGATAAAAAAACCACAGTTGTGAGCTCAGCAGCGATGACATTAGCAGGCTTCGGACCACCAATCAGTTTGAGGCGGCTGTAGCTGAAGGGGAATTAAGCCAACGCTCCTCCCGATTTTCCCATTCGTTTTCCTCCTTTCTCAAAGACTGTAATTGATTGCGGCGGCGGCGGCGGCGGCGGAGGCGGGGATACTACGACAGGAAAACCCTTTCTCAACATGTAGGAGGAAGGTCTTTGAGGCCTTCGGTGCCTTGACCTCAGTTTGCTTCCGCCGCCGTCTGATTTTGGGAATGTCCTTGGAAATGTACTGCAAAAGTTTGCATTGGATCGAAAGCGAACAAGTGTTTCTATTTTCGGGTGTAGGGTAAACGGGACAGCAGCCAGGACCCACAAAAAATGTTGGATTGCTCTCAATGCGTTAAAAAAACTCGGTTCTCCCAACAGTCGCACGAAAAATGCCTTTTTAAATTCAGAGTGCCCACTGCTTACTGTGGCGGTGTTTTTTAATCCCAGTTGGTTTTTTCGACACAGCAGAGGGATCGAAAATAGACGCAGGTGTGGAAAATATTTTATCGTGATGTCCGCTTTTCAACTAGTGCGTTGAGAGACTGTACTCAGTTCCCCCTTTTTAAAAAAACATTAAACCTTTTTCGGCCGTTGCCTTCTACAAAGCCAAACACTGTAACGAAGGATGAGTCATTTTTGTGCGCTTTTCCCAAGGCGATATATATGGAAAACAAATTGCCCTAAAAGAGTTATCTTGGCACTCCAGTCGGAATTTTTGAGGCTTGAAGGGGGGTGTATCCCCAATTTGAAGTGAGCATGACTCATCCCAAGTTGAGGGGATGGAAATGCGCGATACTAACTAAAGCCCAAAGTTTGAGGGGTGTCTCCCATGGGGATGACTCATGCCTTGAGGCCTGGATTGGAAAGCAGAGATAAATATGAAAAAAATGCCTCGGCATGAAGACAGTTGAAGGCATCAGTGCTATGACTCACCCTCACGTACTTTTCATCTCAGCTTCAACTTGCAGTTTGGTACTTGATTTTTTTATCCAAGAATTGTGGTCATCAAGTGAGGATACCAAATATCATGCCTTAACGACTAGAAGTATTGAGTGACGTTGAGTGTATTCTCCATTCAATCGATATTCACAGCTTCAGGCGGAGAAAACATAATTCCCTCCTTGGCTAAGTAAGTAGGTGCAGTAAATAGAGCGAAAAATACTCTTTTCGAGTAGTGAGTAGTTGTTGTCAGGATTCTTCCTTTCCCTTTTGTTTGGAAGTCTTGTCGTCCGCTTGCCACGATTCTTCGACGGTGCCTTCCTTGTCCTCCTCATGGCAATCCTCTTCAGCTTCTTCTGCCCGAACGACATCACCGCCCTCTTCCTTGTCACTCTTTTCCTTGACCTCAGGCTCGGTGATCTCCCCCATCGCCTCCTCCAGCTGCTTGGCGATCTCCCTCAGATGCCCAGCGGCGGCGTCCCCTCCCTTCCCCAGCAGCGGCTCTAGATCTCCGTTTAGCCTGTATATGTCGTATGCCATGGTGGCCCCTCCCAGCACGACTGTGACCGTGCCAGCCAGCGCCCGTCCTGAGGCGTGCAGCACCAGCTTGGACACCTCCTTGGAGAAGTCCTCCCCGAATATCTTAGCCGCCGCCTCCGCCCCCACCTGGCCAAGGCCCGCTCCTGAACCTGGGGAGACCAGGCTCAGGATGCGCAGGGACTCGGACACGGCCCCGCCCCCGCTAACAAGAGCCTCCTTCGCTACCTGAAAGATGAAAAAACTCTTTGATTAAACAACTCAACATATTTTTTTCCAATTAGTGCCTGGCGGAGAAACATGAAAAACTAGGGCCGTTGCAAAAGTGTCCCCCACCTGCTTTGCCAGATCCTCCTCCTTCAGCCTGTGCAGCCTGTCCTCCAGCACCTTTGTGGCCCTCCTGTCCCTTGCGATGGCCTCCCTCGCCTCGCTCATCTGCCTTGACTTGAGCACCTTCTCCGCCACCGCCGCCGCCCCCCCCGTCACCCCCG
>JAAUXU010022061.1_pt1 | contig 10014 bp, 8 predicted proteins | sample 7278151 | NCBI WGS metagenome assembly JAAUXU01 (sample SAMN14350113, study PRJNA611818) | marine sediment metagenome | isolation source: surface marine sediment (1.8m) | place: French Polynesia: Moorea | collected 2018-08 | reverse complement strand
GGCCTGCGTCACCTTTGCTCTCCTCATTGGCAATTTTGTGTTTTTGTGTTTTGCGTCGCTTCTTTGGGGGAGAGAAAGTGCGGCTGTTTTCAGTGGGAGGATGCGTCAGCCCACATAGACAAACAACACACACACAAAGAAGAGGGGGGGGAAAGGGGGGAAACACTCTTGTCTTCTTTCTCGCTTGACGCATCTATGGCCAAGTGTATTTTAATTTGGTGTTTTCAAGCGAAGTGTCCTCTTTCTTTCTTTGGCGTAGAGCGAAGTGTCTCTTTTCCTTGGTTGGTCTGTCATTTGGCCGAAGGCGAGTGGATTAAGGGGCCTCCCTCCCTCTCTCCTCCCTGGCTGCTCCCTCCCCCGATCCCCCTCCTCATCTCAGACTTTCTCCCTGGCAGGCTGCTCTGCTCTGCTCTGCAATGCTGCGGGGGAATTTGCGGCTGTAGGCAGTGGAGGCAGTGGCAAAGTTCCTCTGCCCTCCCTGCTTCCATTCCAACCCGTGCAGGGAAAAGGTGGCCTAGGCAAGGAGATGAAGAGCCGTATTAAAAAAGACCTTCGAAATTGAACAGGAGCAGGATAGCTTGGTTGAGAATCCGTGATGCCAATGAACTGTGTTTGTCAAAAATATTTTTAAATTGGTCCTTCCGATTCAAGTTTTAGTAGGATAAAACCTGTTTTTTGTACTTTCTTCTACAATATTCGTGGTCACCGCGACCAATTGTTGGTGAGTCCGGTGCCAAGAACGGCTGCGGCGAGAGACAGGCACAGGAGGAGAGGAGAGAAGAGCGACATTCGCTTGACTCATTTAGGGAGCAACGTAGCGTTGCCAGACTGGCGAAACTATCGCCAAAATGCAAAAAATGGTGATTTTTAAAGGCCCTGGCGAAATTTTGAAAACCTTGGCGAAATTTTAAATTTAGTAGAATTTTTGCGAAATTTAGAAAAATCTAACATTTTTTTATTTTTATGTACTGAGAGAAAATTATTCTAGTAAGAAATCATTTGAAAACCGGATTTTTTAAAACCATGATTCGGGATTTTCCAAATGTACTTGTTAATGTAAAAAGACTTAAAAATAGTTTTTACGGTGTGACAAAAAGGGGCAAAATTTTAAAGGGACTTTGTCAATCCGGCAACCCTGGAGCAACGGAGCAAAGGAAAAGAAAATTACACAAACCTGAGAAAAGAGTTCGGGGGCCGCTCCTGCTCCTTCCACTCCCGCCCCGAGGTCATCCCCGAGGTCATCCCCGAGGTCATCGAGGCCGGCCACCCGCCACCAGGGTCCTTCAGGGAATGAGGATCCGCCTTGTGTAATTCCCCCTCCCCCCTCCCCCCGACCGAGACCATGTCTTCGCTGCCGTCTTCGTCCGAGTCCGTGGTTGGCCCCCGCCCTCCGGCCGCCTCCGAGCACCCGCCTAACATCAACCTGGCCATCTCCTCCAGCGGCGGCGCCGGCGGCGGGCAGCACCCCGAGGGCCTGTCCGCCTCCTGGTCCGGCCTCCGGGCCTCGGTGCGCGAGTCCCGGCGCGCCCTGGGCGGCTCCCTCTCAGCCCTGGTGCGGACCCCCTCCCAGTTCGTGTTCCGGCGCCTGGGCGGGGTCCTGCGCACCAGGGTCTACTTCCTGTCCTCGGCCTCCTCCCGCGAGTCCACCCTGCTGTACGTGGACGTGGACGACTCCTCGCCCTCCACCGCCTGCGACTCCCAGCTCACCTGGAACTCCCTGATAGAGTCCATGCCGTCGGCGGGAAAGATGACCAAGGAGGAGCAGCTCATGTCCGAGCGCAAGCGATGCGTGGCCATGGGCATCACCGACTTCGAGTGCCACCCGCCCTCGGGCAAGTTCGTCTTCCCCGCCGCCGCCTCCCTCTTCGCCTGCGTTGACTACGGAACGCAGTGCTCGGCCATCTCGGGCGGGCAGACCTCAGGCGGATCCCCCCCGGGGGCCTCCTCCTCCTCCGCCGCCGCCCCCTCCTCCTCCGCTCCCCTCCCCAGCAACTGCGTGCAGACCGGCGGCGCCCTCTTCCCCTTCGAGCTGAAGACCCGCTGCCGCCTGGCCCGACTCAACCCGGCCATCTGCCCGTCCAACCCCGACCTGGTGGCCTTCGTGGGAGACTTTGACCTGTGGCTGACGCACCTGCTGACGGGGCAGGAGCTGCGCCTGACGCACTCGCACAAGGGCAAGGAGACCCTGGCGGACGACCCAGTCTCCACCGGGCTGCCCTCATACGTCATGCAGGAGGAGTTCAACAGGTTTACGGGAGTTTGGTGGAGGCCCAGAAGAGAAGGTACAGCACAGTTTTTCCCCTACTGAGAAATCCAAATGTGTAGACATTATTTTGTGTCCTAGGTGGCCGTTACTCACTCCTCTACGAGGAGGTTGACGAGTCGTCGGTGGAGCTTCTGCACTTCCCCAGCAGCGCCACCGGGACGGGAGAGGTCGACGAGTTCCGCTTCCCGCGCGCCGGCGCGCCCAACGCCAGGTCAAAGCTAAAGCTGGTGGAGTTCTCGCTGGACGAGTCCTCCATGCAGGTGGCGGACATCGTCAAGAAGGAGCTTCCTCTCCCTCTGGAGCACTTCTTCCCTTGGCTGGAGTACATCGTCCGCGTGGGATGGACTCCTGACGGAAGATTGTGAGAAGCATACTCTGAAATGTTCTCCTTTCTTACGTTTATTTAATTAAATTTTTTTCTCCAAACAGTATTTGGTGCCAACTCTTGGACCGCCGTCAGCACCGCCTGGAGCTGGTCCTCATCTCTCCCAAGAGCTTCTACCCCGTCCCCAGCTCAGAGTCCTCCCCCATGTCCAATGGCGGCTTCGTGCCCCCTTCCCCGTCCCCGCCGCCGCCCTTCCAGCAGCAGCAGCAGCCCCCGCCCGCCGGCCCCGTTCGCTTCCAGGTGGTGGCCTCCGTCAACTCCTTCAACTGGGTGTCGGTCAACGACACCCTGACCTTCCTCCGTTCCGAGGACCCCTCGGAGGTGCGATTCGTCTGGAGCTCGGAGGAGTCCGGCTTCAGGCACCTCTGCCTCGTCACCTCCAACATCAGCGGGCTGGTCGACGACCCGGCGGGGGTCTCGGAGGACCCGGTGGCTGAGGTCGAGGGTGAGTTTGGAATTTTCCTCTCTAAAGCAATTTTTAAAGCGAATTCACGGGCTTTCCCAGGTCTGGTGCACCCAAAAGTGATCCAAAAGGTGGCCCTGACCTCTGGCGATTGGCCCGTGTGCGAGGATTGCATCTGGGTGGACGAGACCCACGACCTGGTCTACTTCGCCGGGTACCGGGACACCCCGCTGGAGAAGCACCTCTACGTAACGTCGCTGCTGCACTCGGGCGGGGAGGTCAGGAGGCTCACAGCACTCGGATACTCAAACACGACCATAGAGATGAGCAATGTAAGTTTCAAATTTGAGTACGAAAGATGCATACTGCGTATTTGATTGATTGGTTATTCATTTCCCTTTGCAGGACTGCTCCATGTTCGTGACCGTCTACAGCAGTATTCAGAATCTGCCCGCCAGCCGTATCCTCCGCGTAGGCCACAAGGACTCCACAGTGGAGGGGATCGTTCTCACGCCGGCAGGGTGGATTGTGGAACCAAGGCGTAAGGAGGACAAATAAAAATATTTTTCGTTCCGACCCGACCCATTCATGGCTAATTTCCTCTTTCATAGAGCTGGACAGCGACTACAAGGGCCCTGAGCTCTTCAGCAACACCATCCAGAGCGGCGACAAGCTGTACGCCATGATATTCAAGCCGAACCGGATGGAGCCGGGGAAGAAGTACCCGGTGGTGCTCAACGTGTACGGTGGTCCTGAAGTGCAACTCGTGTCTAACACTTTCAAGGTATGAAACCGCCGTTCATTGCGTCTTCCCAGCTTTTTAATGTATCAATTTCCTTCCCCCTTCTTCAGGGCTGCCGCCAGATCCGCAATCATCTGCTGGCCTCCCTCGGCTACTGCGTGGTGTGCATCGACTCCCGCGGCTCCCAGAACCGCGGCACCGCCTTCGAGTCCCACCTGCGCCTGCGCATGGGGCAGGTGGAGATGGGCGACCAGGTGGAGATGCTGCAGTGGCTCTCCTCGGTCACCGGCTACCTCGACATGGAGAGGGTGGCCGTGCATGGATGGTCCTACGGGGGGTACCTCTCGCTCATGGCCATCGTGCAGTTCCCAAAGATATTCAAGGTGAGAGGAGGCGCAGATGCTCCAGGGGAAAATAAGGATTTCCTTTTGTCTTTTTCAGTTGGCCATCGCCGGCGCCCCGGTGGTCTCGTGGAAGAACTACGACACTGGCTACACCGAGCGGTACATGGACCTGCCCTCACTCAACCAGGAGGGGTACGCCAAGGGGAACGTGCTCAGCCACGCGGCAGAATTTCCCGACGAGTAAGAGGAACGGAAAAGAAAAAGCAACAGTTTCGTCTCTGACACTTTTTTTCCCTCAACTTTCCAGGCCCAACCGCCTACTCATCGTCCACGGCCTGATGGACGAAAACGTCCACTTTTACCACCACACGAGCACGCTAATAACTCAACTAATCAAGCATGGGAAACCATACCAATTGCAGGTAATTAATCTTAAATTGCTGAAGATGTGCTTGTTATCTGAGGTTGTCCGCCCGATCCGTGCAGGTCTATCCTGGTGAGCGACACAGTCTGAGGCACTTCGAGGCCAGCGAACATTACGAAACCACGCTACTGTCATTTCTGAAAATGCATCTGTGATTCAAAAGGATGGAGGATTGAGGTGGGGGTTAGGGACGGGACGTGTGACGTGGAAAATAACTTTTCATCGCAAGGGAAAGACGCGGAAACCGGCAATCGGAAGAGAAGCTACAAAAGTCTTATTGGCCCGGAAGAATACAAAAATCAAAGTCGTGTGTGGCGTCAGCCTGGTTTTTTCGCTGCTGCGATCAATGTCAGCACGTTGTGTTTTTATTTCTTTCTTTTTTCCCCATCTAACATACACCTCTAACCAGTGAGGAAGCTCTTCTCTCCGACACCAGATGACTTTTTTCCGTAAAATTTCAAGAGTCCATCAGTGTCCGGTCGGTGTGTAAGAATTTCCCTCCTCTCTTCACAGATTGGATCAAGTATGAAAAATTGCGACAAATTCTCATTTCTCTTTCTTCAGTTTTTTGCCCTCTTTTTTTCTCGTCCTTCGCTCTTCTGACCGTCCGCGCACAACTTTAAATTCTCTCTTCGTAAGTCACGATTTCTTTGTAGAGTTCACACTTTTGGTGGCGGAAACGAGACAAGTCTTTTGGATCGAGAGGGTGCTTTCTCCCCGTTTCTTTTCCCCCTTGGGATTCTACTAGACAAGTTTTTCCGCGTCGGCGGCACACATCAGCCAATTCCGCGGCGGCGAATCGCGGGAATATCGAAATGGAGATATGGACTGGCGGCGGCGGTCTCTTCATCTCCCCACAATGGGGATGGGCAAATCCGTCTGGATATTTACACGAAATGCAATTTAATTACTTCAAAAAGACATGGCTGCATAAGCTTCTCAGCTTGACAAAAAGGTTGAAGAGTAGAATCAAGATGATTTTTCATAACGCAAAATTTTCAAATTGCTTTTTTTTTTGTTTTCAGGACGCAAGTAGACCAGATACCTCTTCTTTTGCACCTTCTGTAGGAATAAGTTTTCGGGTTTTTGGAAAATGGGAGGGGTTCTAGGGAGTGGGGACTGAGATGAACGGTGCACTGCATGGCGGCCGCCGTTAATTGCTGAGAAATGATCCCTTTTGCGTCACTTTTGTCCATTCGTCGGTGCTGATCTTGATTATTTTGGGGTGTTAGCAAAAGTTTCTCTCCTCCAGGCAGGTTTGCGCGCGCTATCACGGGGAGGGAGACGGAACGACGAAGTCGCTGACAGAGGCAGAGTGAGACAGCCGCAGAAAACGGGGGGGTCCCCACCAACCGATCGGCCGATCAACATCAGTGGTTGTTGACCGAGAAGCCGCCCACCGCTTCCTGTGGGTAGTGGTGGTGATGGTGGTGGTGGTGCCCCGCCGGTGTCGAAACTCCTGCTGATCCCGTAGACGACGAAGACGAGTGCTGGTGCTGCAGAACGTGGTGGTGATGCTGTTCCGCCTGCTGCTGTTGTTGCTGCTGCTGTTGGTGCGCCTGAGCCACCTGCAACGCCGCCGAAGACGAAGCTGCGGTGGAGGCCGGCCGCGACTTGAGAGCCTCCAGGTCCAGGCTCTGCTGCCGCAGGAAGAGGATCCTCTGCTCCTGCACCGTAGCCTGGATCTCTGCCAGCCTCACCAGCGACCGTGCCATCTTGAGCTCGGCCGACACCTTGGTGATGCCCAGGTTGCCGATGGCGTTGTGGTCGTCGTTTACTCGCTGAGCCGCCCTCTCCGCCGCCTCCGCCGGCCAGCCAACAACGTGAGTGATGAGGGACTCTCGGTAGAGCCGGGCTAGAGAAGGTGTCAGCGAGGGCAGCTGCGGCTTGAGGGCCGTCAGGGGACTAGAGGACACCAGGCCGGATAGTCCTCCTCCACCAGGTCCTCCTCCAGTCGGCCCCGCTCCTCCGCCTCCGCCACCCAAGCCGGAGTTGTGGTGATGGTGGCTGTTGACAACTGCGGCGGCGGCGGCCAGTGACGAGGTCTCCGAGTTCCTCCCGCCGCCTCCTCCGCTTCCCGCCGTAGACATGGAGGGTGGCGCCTGGGTGACCTGTGCCGCCGCCGCCGCCTCGCCCGTCATCTCTGAGTGGGTTGGCGTCGGGGGCCCGCCGCCGCCGACAGAGTAGGGGGAGTCCGCGTTCATCGCAGCCCCACCGGACGAGGACGGGTGGTGGTGGTGGTGGTCGTGGTGGTGGTGGTGCCCCCGCGATCCCCTGCTCCCGTCTCTTCCCGCCGCCGCCGGACTGCTGTGGGTGGCGGCCGCGACCGAAGGATGGTGGTGGTTGATGGTGCCCGAGGTGAGGAGGAGGGCCGTCTGGATGGTCTTGATGGCGTCCTGGGCGGAGACGCTGATCGAGGAAGAGGTCGGGCCCGAGGTCGCTGCCGGGGGGACGTAGTACTGCGGCTGCGGCTGCTGCTGAGGCTGGCTCGCCATTGGGGGGAGGGCGGCGCTGAGCGGAGCGGAGGAACTGGATGGAGTGGAGACGCCCGAGGGGTGGTGGTGGTATTGGTGGTTGTAGTGGTGGTGGTGGTGTTGCCGGCTCGACGACGACGACGACCCCCCTCCCGAGGTAGAGTGGTGGTGGTGGTGGCTGGAGTGGATGCCGTTGTTCCCCACCGGCGGCCGGCTGTTGTTGCTTTCCTCGTCCGACGTCGGGGTGGCGTCTCGAGAAATGTCCATGTCCTGGCCGCGTCCTCCGTCCGCTGGAAAAGAGTTACAAAAGTCCTGTTGCAGTCCACAAGTGATAATCCTGCCGCTGCATAATATTAAATTTAAAAAAAACATCTTGGTGCTGCTACACTTGTCAAAAAGTGTGCTGGCAAAGGCAAACTTTCACATGATCAAGTGCTAACGGGTGACATATCAGAAAAGCTTCCCCAAGGAAAGGGAAAATGATTTTGTTGCTTACAGAGATCCATGTCTGTTGCTACAGTTTGCTCGACAGTTGAGACAACACCTAAAGGCAAAGGATTGTTACTTGCAAATCTTAATGATACCAGAACTATATCTTTACACTTTACGGTGACGTACAAAGCAGTTCCTAATATTTCTACTTGTAGATCAAGTGGAACAGTACCGTACCTGCTGAGTTCTTGTGCCGCTGGTGATAGTGGTGTCGATGGTCCGAGGGGTCCGAGGAATACCTGCTGCTGCTGTTGCCGTCTGTCCCGTCTCGGCCCCGGTAAGACGACGAAGAGTGGTTGGTGCTGTTGGAATGGTGGTGGTGGTGGTGCCTGCCGCCGGCGGAGACGGAGGTCCTGCTGCTGTTATCACAGTGTTTGGCTGAACTGCTGTTGGCGGTGGCCGCCGTCGCCGCCGCGGCCGACGACGACGACGACGCTGCCGAAGCTGCCGCCGCCGCCTTCCTCCGCTCGTACTCTAGCCACTCCTGCGGCTTCTCCCACTGCGAGACCTCCGTCACGCAGTTGTAATAATACTTCTTCCCGGAGGAGCTCAAGTGTTCCGACCAGTCGCCCACGGACTTGGTCTTGGACTCTGACGCGGCGGCCGCTGACGTCGCCCCCGCCGAGGACGAAGAAGACGAGGAAGTGGTGGTGGAGGAGTCCTTGTCGGTGTTGGACCCGGAGGAGCTGCTGCTGCTGAGCGCCCCCGACCCCCGCTGCTGGCTGTGGTGGTGCTGCTGCACCGAAGAGGACTTCTCCCTGCTCTCCCCCCACTTGTTCCGCCCTCCGCCGATATCCTTGCCCAGGGGAGAGCGGTCCCGGTGGTCCAGCTCGTCTTTCCGCCGGTACTTGGACGAAGAGGAGTAGTAATCCCTGTTCCCGCCTCCGTCCCTGTCCCTGCTGCTGCTGTATCTGTCGCCGTCCCTTCCGTCCCGGTGGTCCCTGTCCCGCTCCCGCTCCCTGTCCCGGTGATCTCTGTCCCTATCCCTCATCCTGGAGTACTTCCTCTCCCTGTCCCTGTCCCTCGGGCTTCTCGTGTCTGGCGAGATGGACCTTCTTCCGCCTCCGAACCCCCCTCCGCCCCCGTACTTCCCCCCTCCGCCCCTGTCTCCGCCCTTGGAGGCCGACCTGCCGCTGTACCCCCTGTCCCCCTTGCCTCCCCCTCCGCCCCCTCCGCCCCCGCCCCCTCCTCCTCCCCCGCCGCCATAGTCGTAGTAGTCCTTGTCGAAGGAGGGCTCGCTGATCCGGGGCAGCTTTCTGGCGTGCATCTTGGCCCCTCCGCGCCCCTCGCCGATGCCGCCGTGGCGACGGCGATCGGCGCCCTCCTCCGGACTCTGGGTGGTGGAGGGCAGGGCCCGGGGCGGGGGGGGAACGCGCCGAATTGGCGCCGGAAACGAGTGGGGGGGCAAGTGCCTGGGCGAGGACGCCCTCGATATGGCCGCTGGCTACGATTCGTGCCTTGGCAATGGCTTGCAGGGAGGGGGGCTGGACGGGAGGGTTCTTCAAGGGGGCAGCAAAAGTTCCCGGGGTCAAATGAGGTCAAAGGGGGCCTTGTGCTTCCGCCGAGGACTCTGATCTGCTCCTGTTGCCGGCCTCCGGGTCCTCGTCCGCGGTCCTAAAGCATCGAGAAGGGGTCAGAACGCGATCTAGGAGGCATTGGGCGAAAACAATTTCGATTTACAGTAATACGCTGCCACGTCCTCTGTCTCGACGGGTTCCTCGGGGTTCCTCCGGGTCGTGTGTGTCCCGCGATGAGGTCGTCGTGCCCGGGGTGGCCGTCCGAGTGGCGGAAGAGGTCCTTCTGAGAGTCGCTCTGCTCCGGGATCCACTTCTGCGGCAAGCTGCACTCCGGAAACAGAATTGCTAAAAGTCGTAAAAGGGAACACAACAGAAAATAAACAAGAAAGGAAAGAAGTTAACTTTCTTTTTCTAAAGGTCATACTTTTTTGCAACATATTCCATGATCAGCATAATCTCACAAAGTTTTATAGTGGTGGTGATTTACATTCAACTTCATCTATTTTTTACAATAAACACTAAAATAATCATTAAAAAATTCACCTAGAAACTATTGATTTATTCATTATGCCTAGAATAGTTTGAAAAAATTATGTAGCTGAATACGTAGAGCACCAAATACCGCAAAGCAAATTAGTTCCAAAAATACTGTGACCAAGCTAGTACAGTAGTGACATGTACTGGACAATAGTTATAGCCTTGTTGGGACAAAAACAAGGTTTGATTCAGGTTTTAAGAGTTAATACTGGCTCAAAAAATGCAGTTTTGGAGCCCAAGGGTATTTTGAACTCCCTACAACCCATTTAAAGGTATTTGTGATATAATAAGATTATCAAAAATAGAGCCGCAGAGCAAACTTTGTTAACTTAAGGTCCCAGGTCCTAAACCCGCTTTCCTGAGTTTTTTTCATCATTTGGGCACCCTGCCTCCTGTTCCGTTCCTGGCCAGGCAAGGGAGGGCGACGGGC
>JAAUXU010180598.1_pt1 | contig 10016 bp, 11 predicted proteins | sample 7278151 | NCBI WGS metagenome assembly JAAUXU01 (sample SAMN14350113, study PRJNA611818) | marine sediment metagenome | isolation source: surface marine sediment (1.8m) | place: French Polynesia: Moorea | collected 2018-08 | reverse complement strand
GTTCTAAGGCATCTGAGCCAGCAACATCGCGGTCATCTTTTACACGTACCAGCATAATCTGGGGGTCCGACGGAGGACGCGGATCGTTCTCGACGGGGTAGACTTCCCTTGAAGTCTACCCCGTCGAGAACGATCCGCGTCCTCCGTCGGACCCCCAGATTATGCTGGTACGTGTAAAAGATGACCGCGATGTTGCTGGCTCAGATGCCTTAGAACGAGTGACAGAGGTTCGCGAGGCGATGAGACAAGAGATACTCGAGTACTCAGACCCCTTCCATCAAAGTACGTGAGCACAGTCCAGTCCAGATCACCTTATCATCATAGTACGATCCATCGAACTTACAGTAGAACATGCATTCAACAAGACTGTACAGTAAGAACGAATTTAATTCACACTGCGCATGTACACATCCCCGATCCGAACATCTTTCCGCACTCCATTATCTTTGTACACTCAAATATTTCAAGGAGCACTTTTAAGAAAAGTCGGCACTTAGCGTTAGCTGAAGTTAGCTGAAGAGTTGCAATCGCTTCGACCACTGAATGACGAAAAACTTCATCCCCAAGTTCAATGTAATTAAGTCCCTTCAATATTGGCTGGCACCAAAATTCCCCCTCCTAATCGACATCCTCACTTGCTGAAGGGAATTACTTTAACGTTACTGACGTTTCCTGGGGAGATAGAAATTCGGAATCAGAGTCGTCTCCTTCTCCTTAGCCTTCTCCTTAGCCTTCTCCTTAGCCTTTTCCTTCTAATTCTCCTTAGCCTCCTCCTTCTCCTTAGCCTTCTCCTTAGCCTTTTCCTTCTCCTTAGCCTTCTCCTTCTCCTTCTCCTTAGCATTGTCCTTCACCTTAGCATTCTCCTTAGCCTTAGCCTTCTCCTTCTTCTTAGCCTTCTTCTCCTCCCTGCTTCACTGCCTTGTCTGCTGCATGCACTTTGCATGCCAAGAAGAGGCTTCTTTCCGCAGGGTTTCTTCTTTCATAGACCGTGAAGAAGCCATAAGAGCAATCGCATGGAAATCCAACGCTTTCCCTCTCCATCTGAGAGGCCTTGTGATCGATTTCATTAGGCACATGCAGACTTTTCAGTGTTGTAAGGTTCAGCAAACAGGTTTCTTTCTGTCTCTTAATCGTCTTGAGCTTATTTGAAAGGGAAAATGCTTCAGTATTTTTCAATTTCGGTTAAAAACCTAAAGGGAGAGAGTTACTTATGACCTTCATTTCTGTATAAGCCTTTTTGTGGAAGCTCCGTGAATTGTGTCACTAGTTTAAAACTAGAAATAGTGTTGGTCTTGGTAGCAATGAGCCTCTGTAAATGGGTTTGCAACTGAGCTTCTTCGAAGCTAACTGACATTTTTAGTTGTAATGAAGCTTACACATGTGGCCTAAAAGTAAGTTAATAGTCTACATAACAATATGGCGCAGCAACTGAATATTTCTTAAAAGATGTAATGCTCAGCTGCAGTATACTAAGTGACCTGCTAATAACTACGTAGGAGAATCAGTTTGTAAAGAATGCATGTGTGCAGAAATGTCGTGCACACTTTTGCCCATGAACACAGTCGTCTCCTGCACGAGCAATGGATGATCTGCAACTGGTGTGACACAAACACAGTTGCTCAGCTGTAACGTTAGAATTTATTTCTCAAATTTGGGGCCATTAGCAGGAATGTAGGCTTCAATTTGTGAGCAGAAATTTTGGCGTGTGCAACTACTCTTGTCCAAATTTCCTCCATTGTTCGCTCTGACACTTTTCCCACACAAGATGGAGAAAAACACATTTGACAAAAGTTTTAGGCAGGACCAAGTGCAACCTTTCTTCTTTTATGACCTGAGGTCATAGGATTGCTTTCAACAACTCTGGAGATCCCTTTCTGCAAACAGGTCTACAGCTTGCCTGGTCTTGTCCTGTTGAATAAGGAGCAGTGTTTGCATCCACACTGACCCAATATAGGACTATCACCTGACAATGTATTGTTCCCCCTTCTTCTTCAGAACAAGGCCCTCACATCCTAGTATTCCAGACAACAGTTTCTCCACAACTTCAGAGTCAACATTGGAGCAGAACTTTTTCAGTTTGCAGGCACACCATATGTACGTAGAATTGTCACCCAACTGACGTGCATATTTAGTTTCAATCTACTGTGCCCTAAGAGAAATATGCCCATGAGCTGCAGACATCGCTTTTGGACCTAAAGCTGTACCTGACATGCGTCGAGTGTTCGAGCATAATGAGCCTGCTCTTTGTGCATTTACTTATGTGACAGGCTGTAGCTGTGAGTTTTTTGGTGAATAATCTTAATGTCTTTCAAAACAACCTATATATTTAGGTCGTGCCAGTTGGTCTTTTATTCAAGGCAAAACCACAACCCCTTAAAGTGAGGTGTCCTATGAAATGCACCTACTTTTTTTTAGAAAAAAAACAACCAAAACCGCACAATTTTAAGACATGTTCAGATCTTAAGAGAGTATAAAAGCTTCTCTTTTGTGGCACAAAGTGACTGCCTCGACACAAATCATTGATGGAAATTCATTGACCCTGGTGGACAATGTTGCCAACACGCTCAAACGATCTTCTTGGTCAAGATTGCATGTTCCTCACGCACTCAATATTTCTTGCAGTGTAGGGATAAGTGGAGGCATCTACAGGCACCAGGTGCTAGGTGCTTGTGGTTTGCCTTCTGTTAAAGATGAGTTTACAGAAACTTGGTATAAGTTATTTGACTGTTGAAGTTGACTGACAAAAAAAAAGCAGCTCGAATTTGTCATGTAAGTGAATACAAAAAGCTGCCTCATTTATTTTCGAACAGACCCAGCGTGTTCAAAAAAAATTGTACCTTAGCAGACTTATTATAGTAACTACTGAACTGACTGAAGGTAATTGGAGATCGTCTCGAAATGGTTTTTGTACACCTCCAGTCAGATATGATCTCACTGCTCTGGACTTAACAGACAACCAAGATAAGGAAAGTTCTACCTTCGCTGTTAGAAATTTAACCCTTTTCCTAAGATGCAAACTTTCTTACTCCACTGAGGAAATGAGGCTTGGAGGTGGAAGGAAAAGAACCACTCGAACAACTTTCAGTCTATAGATAGACCAAAAAAGATCTTCAGTACTTCATTCAAACTGTGTAGTGACACTGTAGAAACTGTGTGAGCCTGAAAAAATGTGATCCAGCTGCGACCCTTTCATGGGGCTGAAAATGTTGTATTTTGGGGGAAAACCCAAAAAGACTCCACTAGTTGATTGTGGCAAATACGCAAGTGCACATTCATTCAAGTCTGCAATACACGTCTGTTTTGACAACGTGAGCACAGCCTTTGGCTTTGTATTAGCCACGTTGTAAACACCTGGCTGGTCAACTTCTCCGGCAGCAAATGCGAGCTACTAATCTCGGCTCTGTTCCTCTTGGCCTTGGATGCTGCTGCCGAGGACACGAAGAGGCTCAATGAGGACTGAGGCCAATCCAAGGCTTTTGTTGGCCATCAACTGGATGTTTCTTCACAGGACAGATGAAGGCCACGATGGCAGCGATAGAGACCCCAACAATGACAAAGGCCACGACCAAGGACAAGACTTACGAAGGCCACGTCCAAGAAGAGCAGTCACAAAAACCACACCTAGGAGCTGTACTTTGACCATTTTGACATGCAAGTACGTCAGTCGGCGACTGCGGAGCTGCATACAGAGCTATGTGGCTGGGCAGAGCGGTGGTTCAGGCCAGCGACTGAGGGAAACCACGATAAGGGCCACCACGATCAAGAAGAGCAACGCTGAATGCAATAACAACAACAAAGACTATGACTGAGAGCACCCATGATAAAGACCACGACCAGGGAGAACATGGACAAAGGCACCAACCAAGGGTGACAAAGATGAAAGCCACGACCACGACTGCTGGGGCCCAAGGTGGAACCTTTGGGGAAGGTTTCCCACCTTCGTGATGAAGTACAGTCGGACAGGACAGAGTTTCTGATCGAAGCCACACTGACGTTGTCCACGTTGCTCACCACAAGCACAAAGTTGTCCGTCCACATGTTGAAGTGATTCACCGTTGACCGCAAAATTGTGGCCCAATTCACGTGAAAGTGCCTTGTTTGAAAGTAATGCCCTCCATAAATAAAGCGTACTTTCAACATGCATGCACAGAGGAGCTTGTGAATGTTGACAAACCTTTCTGTCATCAATCATTCATCGCTCGTGGCACTTTTTAAAAATGAAGTTTGGAAAGCTATCAAGGACTTGTCTTTTGAGCTCCCACCTCCCTTCCAGCTACAGAAATAGTGCAGGACGCCGAAGGTGGCTGCGGTCACCGTGGACAAGTTAAAGGCCGACAACGAGCGCAACTCCCATGTCAGTTGTTGGGTGAAGTCGCAACTTCTGCGCCGGAAGAAAGTTTTTCCATCCCGTTGAAAGTTACAATCTCTCTTCAACATTTTCGACTTGCATCATTACTCAACAGCCTCGAACAACTCCTCCGAGCTTCTTTAAAGCGAATGCCACAAGGAGTCCATCTTCCCACCACCGACGCCCTGCCACAGCGGCAACACCTCCGCCATGACTTTATCGGACAGCAGCCCAAAGGGGGCGAGGGGGTCCCGCACAACGTTCAGGATGACGATGAACAAGTTCGAGAGCCACGACGAGACGCGGAACGGTCATGAGTCTGGAGACATCATCAAGACATTGCACATCATCATGGAGGAAGCAAAGGAAAGCCGGAAAAACAACGTCATCACCTCACATCAGTCGACCACCAGAAAGCTCAAGGATGAGGGAAATTGCTGAAATAGCAAGGGTTTTTCAGTAGCGACTGGACATGACTGTGTGCGTACACGTACAGTGGAAGCCGCTTAAGGGAGGCGGGGCTGACTTGGTAGGAGAGACTCGTGGAAAGTTTTTTCGTTGAAACATTGGAGCAAAGAAGGTGTTCCATTGTGGGATAAAGAAAGTCAAATCACTCGTGAATGAAGGCCTAATCACGACGCTGAGGAATGTTAAGCTTGCACCTTTCACACCGTGTAAGGCGTCGTTAACATCCAATCACCAGTGATTCTTGCGCCGCGATTGTGCTTTCCACTACCGAGAAAGTGAAAGCGCTGAAAGGAGCTTTGTTGACACTGACAGTATACAGGAAAGTCACTCGAAAGCAGGTGCGAAAAAAGCTATGAAAGAGGTCATCTTTGGAGACTGGTTTGGGCCTGTGCGAGGCCGCGGAGGCCGCGGAGGCCGCCCGAGACGTCCAAGGCCGTCTTCCGGGAGGGCACCAAAGCTGGATTCAACGGGAGTTTTCACTTCTTCTCTCATTGACAACGTGACCAAGCAGCTGTAGAAACACCTTGAGATGGACAAGTCCCACAGCACAAAGGTTGGACAGCTTGATCTCAGGCTCTGCCACAGCATCTGCTTAAAACAGTGTAATAAATGTTTGCAATGATATAAAGCAAGGTGTGAGTCTCAAGATCAGACTGAGATCCGTCGCCAGATATCGCTCATGAAGAGTGATCACTGTGAAAAAGTGTCCAAAAATCTTCTGACTCAGCCCTCAACGTCACTCAAATGGAGCTCAAAACCGAACGTCAGGGGGAAATATCATAAAATAGAACCTGTAAAGGACACTCATAGCTTTCCCAAGCCGCATTGCAAGCTCGATTGGAAGACTCCTGTGAGGAGCTTTGGACGCGAAACCGTCGTTCACGTTCATTGTGAGGTCGAGGTGTCACCCAAACTTGCGACTCAGGCTGAAATAATAATATCGCATTCTGTGGATACGAGGAAGTTTTCCGCTCCACCCTTTCTTGTCCTCTCTCCTCGACAACAACACGATCAGCCTTACGCGGGCCACCCTGTATTGTGTCTACAAGAGGGGGAAAAACTTTCCAGCTAACGTACTTTAACGTTTATATAACTGTGCGCGTCTTCTGTATAAAACATGTACGCAACCATGTAGACGTGGTTTTACCTTCCCAGGCAGCTGAATTTATGACCCTGCTCCTGGGTGTTGTACGTAACATTATGGCCTTTTATGAAAGACTATGAAAACTTTTTTCTGCTCTTACCTTTCTCTTGGAAAGTTCTGAAGTTGTAAGAGTGAAGTCAAACTTTTAGCAGTCCCTCGAGCACTGATATGTGAGCCATATGAAGTATAGGATTGGCAACACTTTCCAGCAGCCATATGAGCCGAAAATAAGCCAAACGCATTCTAGCTTTGACGTGAGCCAAAAATGTACACCCACAAGCTACTGCATGAGCCAAAAAAAGACTCCTCCGCCAAAAACAAACCCCCACTGTGTTCCGTTAGTTTGACTCTCCGGCCACCGCCTCTCAAGACTCTGACCATTCCGACGGTGGCGGCTGCTGGCCGCCCTGCGGCGGCCACTCCTCGGCGGCTTCTTCTAGCGGCGGCAGCTTCGACCCGCCGCGCCGGACCCGCCGCGGAATGGCCGTCCTCTCCCTGCCCAAGATCATCATCCCCAAGAGTCCCAGCCTGTTGGGCCCGCAGGCCGCGGACTCGGCGGCCAGCGCGGCCGCAGCTTTCAGACACAGGTAAGACAAGAAAAAAGGTTTTTCATGAGAATGACACCTCGAAGGCTTTGATCAATTTGCTCTTGACATCGAGGTATGATTGACTTCCCCCCTTCCATATCTTTGTCCTGCCAAACTAACGAGGCCTCTGATGTCTTTCCGGCAAAAAGGCCTTCAATGAGGCCTTCTTCTGTTCCCTCCCTCCCCCCCCCCTTCTTGGTCCTCTCTGCCTGACCCAACAGCTGAACTGAGTCCTGCGACTGGCACTTAGTTGGCAAAGCCACGCAGGACGCTTGAATCACTGCAGCAAAAAGAAAAGAGAGAGAGAAAGGCCAACGTTGAATTGTTTTCTACTCAGCAAACATTCAGCTTCCCAGAAAACAAAAAAAAGTGGTGAAATATGGTGAAATATGCGCATTCTGCATAGAAAAGTGATTCCGAGAAGTGCGCAAATTCACGCTGTGCAAATTTTTGTGTGGGTGTGAACGAGTTTTGCACGCGTCATCGTCATTCCAGTTGTCGGCGGCAGTGGCAGAAGCAGACATTGGTGCTGGTGAAACAGTTGTTGTCCTCGCCGTTGCTGCTGCTGCTGCGGCGGCGGCGGCCGCCACCGCCCTCGTCCTCGTCCTCGCACGCGCGCCAGATCTCGAAGGCCTTGACAGACACTTGTGTGACGCTCAGACGGGAAATCCTGACAATGCTCAGACCGAGACAACGTACGAAAATAAAGATCAGATGTTTGACGAGAACTTGGCAAAGTTAACTCACCGGCAAATTTCACTGGTTCTCGAGTCAGACCTGAAAGACTTTTTTTTTCACCGGGTGAAAAAAATGTCAGGGATCACGAGAGGATCAGAGTTAAATTTGCGAGTTAGAAAAACTGACTGTTCTTTTGTCAAACAAGCAATTTCCTCTCGCAAATTGACTGGATCAGCACAGGAATGACCGCAGCAGAGCAGCACAAAAAAACAGTGCAAAAAAGGTAGAAAAAAAGACTTTTTCACTCTCCTTTGGTGAAAAAAGGGGGAAAAAAGTCTTTTTTTCACTTTCCCTCAGTGAAAAATTGAAAAGAAGAGTTCAAAAGACTTCTTTCGCTTTCTCTCAGTGAAAAAAGAGTGGAAAGAACAGTGCGAAAAAGACTGTTTTTCAATTTTTTTCCAGTGAAAAAAACAAGCAAAATTGTGGTAGGAAAGCGTCACACGTGTGTGCTTGCGCATGCGCGTACTCGTCAAAACAAGCGTTTGCGCTTTCAAGAGTACATTCGAGTGTTCCCCACAGTGGGACCAAGTACAGGGTGACCCAGACCCAAGTGTGACTCTGATTTTTGAACGATCCCAGGAGAAAAGAAACTTGGCAGATGCTGTTCACTTCCTTCTGCTCAGTGACCCCAGAACTGCGTGACAGTGAACTTGCTGAACTCTAAACACGACCAAGCTGATTCCTTGGCACTCACTGTAACGCTTGACACAGGTGCAAGGAGACATTGACGCCTCACATCGAATTGAACAAGTATTTCTCTGAACTCTCAGAATTCGTAGGAGTGACAAATTCTCCTCGTCAAAGCCCGAAGGACGCACAAGTGGTGGCCTTTATTTGCCAGTCCGCAAAAATTAGAGGATCTTGAAAAGGCTGGGTTTCAAAGGGCCTTTTTTAGGCCTGCGTGTGTGTGTGTGTTTGTGTGTGTGTGTGTGGGAGAGAGAGAGCGAGGGAGACAGACGTGCGCATACATTGAGAATCGGTGTCAGTGTTGAGTGAGATCTCGCCATGAAAACGTCCAGTTACTTGAGGAGACTCCGGGGTCACGAGGGTCCTCCCTCGGGGCCCCGCCGGGTCTGGTTCTCCCGACTGGTCAGCTGTCCCGTCGGATACGAACGAGGGTAAGCAGAAAAAGTGGAGCACGAAGGTCTTTTCATCTCTAACTCTTTCGGGCGACTACAAAGGTTTCGTGAGTCTGAACGATTTCTTTCCGTCATTGCTCTTGTGCTTTGTTTTGTGCAGCCAAAAGTTCTCAAGTCGGCAGCAGAAAAAGTACATGAAGTCAAAAACTTCCAGACATGAATTTCGGCCGACTTTTATTCCAATCATTTGTTGACAACGGGCAAAGCATGACTTTCTTCACATGTACTTTCCCTCTGGAAATTACGGAAACGCACTCTGTACTTTGCACAGCTTTCGCAGAATCAAGCAGTTCAAAGCAGCTTCTTTGAACAAAGTTGGGTGTTTTGGACGACGTCAATGCCACAGCTATGCTGACGCTCCAGTGCAACTGCTAATTTAGGGGTAAACACAAAGCAGGACTCACCAAAGTCACTTTTTATGTCAAAGCACCCTAGAAAAACTTTCGTTACAGACTATGTTAGACTGCGTTAACGTCGAGACTCGTGAAATACCTTGTTCAGAGTTCAAATCCGACAGCAATTTTTCCTCTTTTCGCAGACTTTTGACATTTTTTCAGCAAACTGACAAATCATACAAAGACCCACATAAAGATCTCCATTCCCTTGTTGCTCCCAACAGCTGCTTTCTATGTGAAATATCAATGAGAACAAAATTGTCCTTCACCATTCAGTGGAGGCTTTCCCTGCTTGCCTCGTCTCATCAATTTGCTCCATTCCTTCCTGCCAAAGTTATGTAAATCTCTTCAAGAAGTTTTGAACTTGTTTACTCGAGTCCTCCATCAGCAGTGGATGTTAACTTTACAGGGCCTGGTCAAGGTTTTTAAAGTCATACAGATAAGATGACCAAGTGGCCACTTAAATTCAGGTGACAACACCCACCTCAGGTTTCTTTAGTTTCTGAATACTTATATGTTCTGTAATAGCATCCAGGAGTATATGGGCTTTTTGAGTAGTTCTTGAAAGTTGGTAAGCTTCTTCTGGAAATTTACTAAACACAGTCAGAATTTTCACAAACAAAATTGAAAATCCTTCCCAGCAAAGTATGGTCCTCATCGAATATCTACTAGATAAAGTTTTTGTCTCCGGCCTCAGAGGCCACTTGGAGGCCTACATTATCCAAATCAAGAATTTTGGAGCACTTTATGAAATATCATAAAAAGTAGAGCTTTGGGGCTTTCCAAAATGGTATAGCAAGCCCATTTCCATTGAGAAATGACTGAGTTTCAAAACACAAAAAAGTGTGGCCTCACCACCCAAAATTTTTTGACTTTGAGGCCATTTTTGAGGCTGCTAGAGGCTGCTCAGTTGAGCTCTCCATAAAGAAACTAGAATCTACACAAAATTTCCTTTCCTTTAAGGGGTCTGCCATTTTTCTGGCTTTCAACTTTCAAGAACTACCAATATCCCTGGATGATATCACCCTACGTACAAGTATTCAGAGACAAAAACCTGAGGTGGACGTTGTCACCTGAATTAATCTGGCCACGGCACTGTGTACAGTGTACTTGCACTTACCGTAAGTACCGGCCGTGAGTCCTGGCAAGTGTTTACTTGCTGTAAGTAATTGCATCGAGCATGACAGCACCTCCTAC
>JAAUXU010085107.1_pt1 | contig 10016 bp, 10 predicted proteins | sample 7278151 | NCBI WGS metagenome assembly JAAUXU01 (sample SAMN14350113, study PRJNA611818) | marine sediment metagenome | isolation source: surface marine sediment (1.8m) | place: French Polynesia: Moorea | collected 2018-08 | reverse complement strand
TTTATCAAGCCCCAAATTGGGGTGCCGAGCAACTTTTGTGTAGCTCATTGTTGCGGCCAATTTTTTTGTCCAGCCGGCGGGGCTGGTGGAGGCCAACGCGAACACCATGCGCAACACGTGGTCCGGGCCCCCCCCCCCCCTGTCCTCCCACAAGTGCCACTTCTATGGACTAACTTGCGTCAATACTACTCTAATAGAAGAAAGAACTGTGCTGAGGCCAATGTTTTAAGTCTGGCACGCCAAGAAATGGTGAAGAAAGTTTGCTTCCTATTAATATATTCTGTCTTTCAAGTCTTGGAGTCACTGCTTGCCGTACACCCTGTAGGGGGTGATTGAGAAGCTGGTGTTTGTTTAGTCGCTACTTGTGGCACACCCTGTAAGGGTGACTGAGAAGCCGGTGTTTGTATAGCCACTACTTTTTCCGCACCCTGTAGCGCCGGCGGATGGATGGATGGATGGATGGATGGATGGATGGATGGATGGATGGATGGATGGATGGATTGAGATCCCTCCTCCCCAACACCCTGTGTAGATCAAAGCAGAACTCACAGAGCATTCAAGACTCTGTTTTCAGACTAAACTTCAGTCCAGTTGCCGACTCACAGTCAAAAAGGTTGACGTATTCATAAATATATTCCTGCTGATATCATTCGCGCGATTGTACTCATTTAGATGGTGTTTTTAGTACTTTTCCCAGTCATATTTATGACATCAGTGCTGAGTGAGAGGAAAGACGAGAAAAAGAGCCCTGACCTGGGAGCAGATTTGAAAAAAGAAAATATTCCAAACAGAGGTTGAGATTCACCTTTTGAGGGGTCGGCGGATCAGTCGAGACCCATGGATAGAGAGGCTCAAATGGGACCCAGAGAGGATTTGAAATTTTCAAACTTTCAAAATTTGTTAAGGCTGAGGACGGGGGGCTCTCTTGGAAGGGTTGCAGGGTTGCCAAGGGCTTGGGTGGTCATGTCTGCGTGACGCAACAGCCAAATGGGGTCCTGCACACGTCGAACTGAGCACCCAGACCAGGAGTCGGTCGACGTCGACGTCGACACCAGCGAGCAGTGGTGCAGATTGAGAGTGGAAGGCTTCAACGGTCAATGGCAACGCTGAACAATCATACGAAGCCTCTTCACAATCGTGCAATGTGGACCGACAGTCGCACTGTAGCGTACAACTTGATGCCTTATGTATAAAAAGTTAAAGAAGTAAAAAAGGGGTTGGCGTTCACTATCTCAGGGGGTGGCAAAATGGCAGAGGTTGGCAAAATTGCAAATTGGCAACATCTCGACGACGTTTCTCTTCCCCTTGACAGTCATAACACAACCTTAAGCAGACCTATTTCCCAGGTTGAGCACAAACATGTTATAACAGTGATGGACCTAACATTGTGGCAACTTGCACAAAAGAGCAACAAACAAGTTATTCAAGGCCACATGACTGCGTACCTGTGACTGGAGAATTAGTGAGAAATGGCAGGTATTTTGGTGGGTCTTTTTCAACTGTGCTGAAAAAAAAAGCCATTGACCTAACATGGTCATTTGTACTGTTTGCAAAGCTAACAACTGATAGATGGAGCTCGAAATTTAGGTGAATTGAAGGCTTTTTGCCTCAAGGTTTCTTTGCATCTGGGTCATCTTGTCAAAGTTCCTTAAACTTCAAGCAATTTTTTCTTCGCTTTTCAAATTTTACCTTATTTTGGGGACAATCAGGTGCACCTAAAGTCTGCCTCTTTGAGCAGTGCATCTTTGAATCCGATGCACCTAATCTATGAAAATAGGATTATGTGTGCTGCTTTAATGGAGAGTTCTCTTGACGGAGTTCAATAAAGTTTTGTTTTGCTTTATGCTTTGCTTTAAGCCTGATGGTCCTAAAAATAAGATATTAATATCAAACTTTGGCCTCAAAGAACGTTTATTATTTGCGACTCTAAAAGCAAAGCTTATGGAACCTGTTTACGTACCTTAAAATTGATGAAGAGTAAAATGAGCCAAGAGAAGTCGACGCAACTTTTAAAATCTCCCTCAGATACAGGAAAAGAATAGTACTAAATCTGAGTCACTTAAAGTCCGAGATCGTTCTTTTCTAACGTTTCTGCCGGTGCCGGGGCGTTGGGGGAGTGGACCTCGTTGGCCGGGTCCGTGTGGTTGTCCATGTTCGTGTGTTGGGTGACTCCGAGCGTGAGCAAGGGCGCGATCGCAGCCCTGGAGTCGGCCCTGCTGTCCGGAAAGGCGGAAAGTTCCTTGTCCACTCGACAACATTGGGACTCCGCGTGCGTGCGCGCGTTTATTGTCACGTGTGCGCGCGTGCTCGCGGGTCCGGATTAACACGGTACGTGAGGGACAAACTAATGGTGGGCTTTTCTGGGACATGAACAATTAGTTTAGTTCCCCCCCCAGACCATGGCTATAATGAGTAAGCAAATATAAAGATATATGTGGGTGCCAATGTCATGTTTCTTATTCTGGACGGAGGCCCCTGGGCCTGCCTCCAACTTGAGGCAGAGACTGCAGGCCTATCATACAATATGAGGGGAGCAGAATGTGGCCACTGTCCAAGTCTGTGGCGAGCAGTACTTTCCACGATTGCTCCGATGGGCATTAATTTTTCAGAAAAATAACCTATGAGTTCAGGGCCCAGAAGTGCACTTTATCGATCCCACCTGGTCAAGCAGGTGTAATTTCTTCTTGCTCCTTAAACTTTTGTTGAGTGTGGGCTGAAAGCAGCACCATCAGTTTGTATCGCAAAGGTGAAAGCCCCGAAAGTGTTTTTTTTCTGTCTTTACACCTCCCGTCACAATTGCGAATGAAACAGCCGTTTCCAGTCACCCTGTAGTTGCGCCATAGCCAAGGTCTGACGGAGGCTGAGATTCTCAGCTCTGGCTGACCAAGAAAATCGTGAAAGTTTGTTTATTATTATTACAGGGGGGTACCCCCCCTGTCACAATTGTTTCTCGAGCGTCTTCTGTGTTTTGGCGATGATTAATTTTAATAAAATTTAAAGCGTAGCCGAGTAAAAAGAGTCCGCTCTTCAGCCATCGACAGCTGGGGAAAAGAGGGATAAAGAGTTAGAGTTAGAGAGAGAGAGAGAAAGAGAGAGAGAGAGAGAGAGAGAGAGAAAGTGTGAACGTTTCTTCTGACAGTCGCTTCCAACACGCTGGAAAGTCAAGAGCGCAGAGGGAAAAAAATCCCGTGGAGGCATCAACATATTAACAAATGAACCTAAAACAGCAGTGTGAACAAGTCCTGAGAAGAAAAATTGTTCCTCTCTTATCCGCCCAAAATATCTGGGGAAGGAAAAACAATAATAAATAATAAAAAAAGGTGGAGGCACCGGCGGTCGCCAGACAAGGACATTTGTCATCGCCGGGGAAAAATAGCAGGTAAGATAAATAAAATTGGGCAAGAAGTGCAGCTGCTGCCAGGAGGAGGTAAAGGTACGGATGGAATCTTTTTCATTGGCGATGGCTCTGGCACCTCAAGCTGCTTATATATATAATATGGGAAAGTGCTAAATTATGAGTGAAGTCTGTTACTCAGGCTCTTTGAAGAGGAAATTACGAGATCGGACTTGGAATTTTCTCTCCTAACAGGGCTGAAACATTCTCTTTTTATTTTCAAAATGTGCTCATTCTTTTGAAAGGGATAAGTGAGCACCCTTTTGGGCTGGGTGAGTGGGTATGCATGGGCTCCACCGACGGAATTACACGCACTTATGCGATTAAACGCAGACAGTTTGGAGACAAAAAGCATAAGTTATGTGTCTTCCGGTACCCCCTCGTCCCTCCCCTTCGTCCCCCATCCCCCCCTTGGCGTGTGTGCTTCTCACGTGGAAAAAAAAAAGTTTTGTGCACCACGGATGTAATGAAATTATGGGAGAGCCCAGGATAAAAGGGGCTCTGGGGTCTATCAAAAAGGGGGGAAGGGGGGATGACGAAGCCTCAGTTTCCAACGGATGAGACAGAAAAGTTTGGGAAATGGTCCAACCATCAAGTAAAATTACCAGATCCGAGGAGGTAGACAAAAAAGCCTGAACTCGACCTGAAAGGGTTCAAACGGGTCCCCCACTGGACTCCAATCTCGCCAGGTGCGCGACGGAGGCCGTGGCAGAGGCTGGCGAGGCCACTCAGGCCGTCAACGTCGGCCACCAAAGTTATTTACTTGGCCCCGCTAAGAGGCTGTGGCGAGGGCGTGCGATAAGTCCTGATTCAGCGACAGCCGCGGATGGTCGGACCATCCGGACGTGACTCAGGCTGTCCAACCTGGCGAGGACCATCCTGTGCCTGAGGGCGGCCGAGGGCGGCCCAGAATGGACTCGGCCAGCAAATAGTCTAGGACGAAAGCTGCAAGTTGGACTTTTCAGTAAAAAAATCCTCCACTCTCCTGGACGCATTTTTGTACTCACAATAGGGGAAAACGCACAGGAGGGCGAGTTTAATGCAGCACATTAAGCCAAACCTGCCCATGTGCGAAATTCTATAATGTGGCTCAGTACGTGTGAAGCTCTGTCTTCAGTAAAACTCCGTGTGAGTGAAGCTCTGTAAATGAATATGAAGCTCTGCAAATGAATGTGAAGCTCTGTAAATGAATGTGAAGCTCAGTAAATGAATGTGAAGCTCTGTGAATGAATATGAAGCTCTGTGAATGGATATGAAGCTCAGTAAATGAATATGAAGCTCTGTGAATGAATCTGAAGCTCTGTGAATGAATATGAGGCTCTGTGAATGGATATGAAGCTCAGTAAATGAATCTGAAGCTCTGTGAATGAATCTGAAGCTCTGTGAATGAATCTGAAGCTCTGTGAATGAATCTGAAGCTCTGTAAATGAATATGAAGCTCTGGAAATGAATATGAAGCTCTGGAAATGAATGTGAAGCTCAGTAAATGAATGTGAAGCTTGGTAAATGAATATGAAGCTCGGTAGATGAATATGAAGCTCGGTAAATGAATATGAAGCTCGGTAAATGAATGTGAAGCTCTGTGAATGAATATGAAGCTCTGTAAATGAATATGAAGCTCGGTAAATGAATGTGAAGCTCTGTGAATGAATATGAAGCTCTGTAAATGAATATGAAGCTCGGTAAATGAATATGAAGCTCAGTAAATGAATATGAACCTCTGCAATTGCCTGTGAAGCTCTGTGCATGCTCAACTCCGGTGTGCCAGGCTGAGTAAATGAATGTGAAGGTCTGCGCGTGCGCGCGTGTGCGCGTGCGCGTAAGCATGCAACTTTCTTTCTTCCTCAAGCATCTTCAGTCTTTTTCCATGGGGAATTTTCACCCCTTTCTTCGTTGCAAAAAAAATGGCCTAGAAATGCATCAACACAATGTGAAAATCAATACTAGACGCTGGAGAAATGAGGGTCTTTTGATTCTATTAAGCACAGCAATAAACAAAAAAATCCTGCGGTTGTGGAATGCTCTAAATCCCCTTAAAAAGTACTCACTTAGGAGAAAACTAAGATGTTTTTCCCTTTCTTTTCCTCTGAGTACAGAAATAAACTATCCGCATGGGTGTAAATAAAATTCACTTTGTTCCCCCCCCCAAGTGAAAGCCGTAAATCTTGATTTCGCTCCTTTCTCACGTGCACGCAGAACAAATCTCCAGGTTGGAAGGACGCTCGGTCAGACAGAACGAGAAGCTGCAGACTTTTCCCTGACTGACCGAGTAGGAGGCGGACAGAGCAGAGCTGACTTTGTCTGGTGGAGCAGGAACAATAAGCTGCATAATGAGGGGTCAGAAAGCAAGAAGCTCTGAGCCGGGTGTCATACACAGGGTGTCCGGGCTCAACCAACGTCCCTGGTGCCGGAGGGTCTCGGGTGATTCCTTCGCTCCCACGACAGCTGCAGACTTTCAGGGCTGATGAGGTCGCCCAGTCTCACGTGCAATGGTTTGTGTGGCCACGACGGGGCGAATTCGGGGTTTTCTCCGGGTTTGCCACTCCCCGCTTGTCCTGGTCGATGCATTGGACTGACTCCTTCTTCGTCAGAATCCGGGATCACTTCTCCAGGGTCTCAAATGAACGGTTTCCTAACAGTGGACTTCGATTGGATTGGTGGAGGGGGGACAGTTTTCAATGCACCCCTGATCCATTGCAGAGCTGACGATAAGAGAGACAAGAACTTGTCCTCCCTCCTCTCCAACGACGAGTTCCACAACGTCTGTGGCTCCGGCCCCCGCCCATCCTGGTCCAACATGAGACCAGGATGCCCCGCGGAAATGGTCGGGAATGCATTCATGTCCATGAAAGCTTTGGAGAAAACACGTTTCCCCCCATTCATTTCACGTGAATGACCCCGCGTGTGTGTTTTTACCCACACCGAAGAGAACCTCAGGCTCCGCACATGCAGTCATGTGAGTAGTAGGCATGTGCGAGATCCCAGAGGCCTTGATATTCGCCAAGTCGATACCGCGAGTTGAACGTCCGAGATGAAGCTTTTGCTGACATTTCAACAGACGTTTAGTACGTTACTAAAGATCGTAACTAAACAATGTAACACAACATTTTGCAAAGATGCGAGTCAAGTTGATTAGCTTTTTTGCCCATGCCCAGAAGGCCCACGAGCTGTTTCCCACCACTATCTGCTTCTGCTCTCAGCTCTGCGTGCAAAAAAGTATCGCAAATATCGCGATATTCTATAACGATACCTTGTATCTCACAGCTGAGTAAAAACATGGGCAGTGCAACACGCTCATAAATTGCTGGATATGGGGCAAAGACTCTTATAAAGACCAAACTGTGTTCTCCACATGCTATATAAATGGCAGGATGTAAGACGAAATCCTCGGGGCTTTAGTTCAAAACTGCATCAAACATATCGTTGATAACAAAGGTGACATGAGAGGATGAGACTCTCCTGACTGAGGCCGGGTCCGTGGCTGTGGCCATCCAACCTGCTGGAAATTTTGCCATCTTCGACTTCTCCCTCCATTGCTCCATTCAGGATCAGAGGCTGAGCGGGAGCACCTGGAGCAGTCCCTAAGTGGTCCTGTGAAGCGTGATCTCCAGCGAGCAGAGGGAATTGCTGAGTTCCACGCAGCCCCAGGGAAAAAACAAGCGGTTTTTCCCCCCTGTGCGGCCCACCCTGTAGCAGGCCCGAGCCGAACAAGTCTTCCACTTCCATTATGAGCATATTCGACTGTTTACAGAGAGCCTTTTTGCTGCAGCCGCCCTCTTTTTTCTTGCTCGACGCCCCAAAGAAAGTTCAATCTTGATGCGATGTGACGTGACTCCTATGGACCGAACGAACAGCGTCAAAGAAGCTTTCTTTACACTGATTTTTTTTGCGGGAAATCGTAGCAGGAGGCGCCTGTCAATGTCAATATCTCTTCTACACGCACGTATGAGCGAGTGCATGAGGAGAACGAAAGCTTTTTTTGAAGTTCACAACCATGAAGAAAATAATAAAAAAAAACAGGCACTTCTCCTGGTCCCCATGGAATTTTGAGTGCACATTTAAGATGTAGCAGAAGAAAAAGGAGCGAAGTGGTTACATTTTTTCACAGATGGACTTTTCATTTTTTGCTGAAAAAATGCCTACTGAATGTGTTGCAGCGCGGTAAAGTAGAGCACCTTCACCCCCTCCGGCCTCCCGGCCTCGCACACGGCCTCGGACAGGGACAACTCTTGTGTAGTGACGCAATTTGTCATTCGATGTGGGTTTTTTTCTTCTTTCAAGCGCATGAAGTATAATGTTTAAAGTCTGATTCGCACTATGTAATAGTCATATATTGCATAGTTGTAAAGTAGGACTTGCTCTTCCGAGTCAATTTGACCCGTCCGAGGCCTTATATTGTCCAAGGCCATTGGATCGAGGACAATATCAGGCGGAGGACAATATAAAGCGGAGGACAGGTCAAATGATGAGGCTCAAAATGAGGGAAATGAAGTCCACGTACAGTGATGTAATTTGTAATTTGCCGTACGATTTTTTCTTTGGCTGTCGTCAGCTGTTGCATGAGGCGACGGTGCGCAAAGCACCTCATCATAGTACTTTATTTTCGTGTCATGGCGAAAATAAAGTGACTTTATATTTTTCGCCCACAGTAAAGAAAAAAATCGTATATCAAGTAAGCTCTCTGCCACATAAAGTCGGATTAGCAGTGTGTAAAGAAATACTTCTGCCACAAAAAGTCGTATTCACACTATGTAAAGTAAGATTAATTCTGTAAAAAGTAAGATTTGCACTGAGTAAAGTAAGATTTGCACTGAGTAAAGTAAGATTTGCACTGAGTAAAGTAAGATTTGCACTGAGTAAAGTAAGATTTGCACTGAGTAAAGTGAGATTTGCACTGAGTAAAGTAAGATTTGCACTGAGTAAAGTAAGATTCGCTGTGCGTAAAGTATGCGGCAATGTAAAGTGAGCTGCAGCTAGTGACTGGGGCTGCATCTACCTGCGCGAACCGATGTGAGCCTCTCTGTGATCCCGGACACTTCTCTTCCACATGTTCCTCATGGAGAAAAAGTGTCTCAGAACTGACTGGAGGATCAGTGGAATTTGCTTCTGAGAATAACTTTACTTATTTTTGGTCGAACAAATAATCTTTGTTTGCTTTCGTGCATGAGCGACAACAAAGAAGTACGGGGTGGGTAAATGCAATCACACACGAACAACAGTGTGCCTTCCCCCATCCTGTCCAAGAAAGGCAAGCAGGTGGAGCTAATATTTCAGGGAAAGTGCATGTTGCTCAACCAAGTAATAAAGGGGGGCTGCTCAATAATCAGAAGACCAAACATGTCGCAAAATGGGGCCTTTGTGCAAAAAGGATAAAAAGGCCGTCAGGCAGCTACACATTTGGACAACAACAGAGGTGCATTCACAATTTCCGCTGTAGACTTCTCCTAAATACGACTCTGTGGAAGTGAATGAAAGTCAGGGTGCAAGAAAAAGGCCCTCAAAAAGGTCGAAGTGAAGAGTAAATCTGATAAGTGATGTGGGGCAAACAAAACTTGGCAGGTCAATCTTTAATTTCAGACCATTTCGACCACTCATGCGGAGACCTCAAAGGCCAAAGGCTTCAGTTCTGGTCAGAATAAGGCTGAAATTGACATGTGATAAAAGGGTTTTTTGGGGGGACGCTGAACAATGGTCAAATCAGGCTCGCAGGCTCCTGCGGCCAATCGAGCAGCGTTACCAGAACCGCGCTGCCAGAAAATGGAACACTTATGGAACATAGACACTGCTCCGGTGCCAAATTTGGCACATTTCATGCAAATCTTCCCCACAGCTTACGACTACTGCTGTCAGAGCTGTGGGGCGGGGGACAGAACTTTTTCGTCGGCGTCTCCAGAGACGAATATCCTAGTACGAAGCCTTTCTGGTGGCCCAAAATTACCATAATAACACTTTGAGTTAAGGCTAATTACGCCAAAAAATTAGCAGCGCTAATGAATTAATTTATCTGCATTAGGAGATGCTTTCTCCCGCCCCTAAATGGGGAAAACCTGTGAGCTTTGCTGTCTCACCTAATGTTAGGACTCCTGTGGCAACACTTGTGCCAAATTCGGCCAAAAAGTAACGCACCACGCACGCAGGATGTTCACCTTCGTACACTGTATCCAGGAAGTTTTCAAGGAAAGTTCTTTTTTTCGTTCAATACCAAAGAGCCCCAAAACAAGCGTCAGTAGTAGTTCTAGATCCAGCACCAAACTTTCTTTTTTTGTTTTTAGCAATTTTAGTACTTCGCTCTTAAGAATTTGGGCTGGGTTGGTTGTTGTTTTTTAAACTTTTAAGCTTTCCCCCCCCCCCCCTCCCCATTCCGTGGTAGCTTGTGGCGCCATCTAGCGGAAAGTTGTGAGCACCGCATATGGTGGCCATCAGGTTGCCCTGCTATCAATTCAGCAGCCTTTATGGATGCCATAATTTGACCATCTCCTTATGGACTTGCTGCGTATGCCCGAGGGAGGACAACTTTTAGAATGAATGTGCAGAACATGGAAAGTTTCATTCAACACATTGGAGATCAGGGAGAAGTCAGGCATGTTGGTGTTCGCACTGCACACACCCTGCTTTCTTCGGT
>JAAUXU010070540.1_pt1 | contig 10016 bp, 11 predicted proteins | sample 7278151 | NCBI WGS metagenome assembly JAAUXU01 (sample SAMN14350113, study PRJNA611818) | marine sediment metagenome | isolation source: surface marine sediment (1.8m) | place: French Polynesia: Moorea | collected 2018-08 | reverse complement strand
TTTTTCTGAGCTGTGTCGACCTCTTTTAAGCTGAACATGACTTCGTTCGCAGGAGCCTCCTGCGGACGATCATCGAGGCAGTCACAGATGCCTAGTGTCCGTTGGAAAGCTGGAGTACCTTTCTAGGCTTCTCAAGCTTCACTGAGTAGGGACTCAAGGCTTCGTTTGATACGAAAGTAACTCTGACGCGAGTGATCCTAACTGTGATCACGCGTCCTCAACTGACAAGACGCTACTCGAATCATGGAGAGGAAAAAGTCCATGTGCATAGAAAATCAGTAGTTTTATTTCTTCCTTTCAGCTGTCATGGTCACGAACGATGTCTTTTCGTCGTCAGCAGTGGGGAGTGTCGAGGACGGGGACCATGCGTCGGCGTGACGTCACCAAGTTCCTTCTGTTGGTCTTCTTCTGCCTATGGGCGCTGTCAACCTTCTTGTTGGCCTTCACCCTATTCGTGAGACAGCAGCAGCAGCACGACGACTGCATCCTTACTCCCACGGGCAGCCTGAAGATGCCACTGAACTCAGAAGTCGAGGCCTCGGTGGAACTGTCGCAGAAGCCACACCTCTGCTTATTGGTTCCGTTTCGCGATCGCTTTGACGAGCTGCTGGAGTTCGCGCCGCACATGAAGAAGTTCCTTAAGGAGCAAGGGATACCGAACACCATCTTCATCATAAACCAGGTTGGAAAGGCACTCCTTTTTGCTTGACTTGCCGTGGAATGGGGTATAGCTTTCAATTAGGATATCTTTTATAAGTCAGTTGAAGCAGTGAGGGCCCCCAGTGGCCTCTTAAAGCTCCATATTTGACACACCGCTGCTTTTTATATCATAAATCATTGCGAAAGCTTAAAAAGTCTCCTCAGACTAGTATTTTGGTGCATGTATGAAGAAGGTAAAAGTTTAAAGCCAATTTTTCATGGTGACCGCAAATCTGAATGCAATTTTGACGAAATACTATTTCTAAAGATACCCATCATTACTGGAGATTAAAAAATCAGTACTTTGGCACCTGGTGGGATGTAAGCAAGACAACAGTGGTCTTATTTTCACTGCTGACGACAAACCTGGATACTCTTTCACAGTTAGAGCAATCTAACTGTCATGTATATGTCAAGATCCTCACTTTAAGAACTGAGTAGTCACTTTCCTGAAAAGCCCCTTGAAAAGCAGCATCAAGGTGACCCCTGTCCTGAATCAGAACACTGATTTTTTTAAGTGCAGCAGGAAATGTTTTGGGACTGAAAAAGTCAGACATCGGACTATATTGAGATATAGCGATCGTAACAGCGAGAGCAGCAGCATATTTCTTATAGTTCTACAAAAATAATTTTTGTATTTGGTTATAAATTGTATGACCATGATGTGCACGCTATTGTGACTGAGGTTGGCCCTGTCCTCGGCATGTATGTAAGATTCACCCTTGGCCTCGGATAGCTCAAATCACCTCAGTCAAAATGAGGAAACAGTAGTGCTACAATGCGTCCTCTGTCTTCAGGTGGATCTGTTGCGCTTCAATCGAGCATCTCTTCTGAACGTCGGCTTCCGCTACGCCACCGAGGACAAGACGGATGGGCCCGTCTGCTCCTACATCGCCCTCCATGACGTTGACCTATTGCCAATCAACCCCATTCTGGACTACGGGGCGCCTCCGACTCGGGACAGGACGTTCCCCAAAGGGAGAGCTCGGCACCTGGCGCCGGCTGGGATGCACCCAAAGTACGACTACCCGAGCTTTCTGGGCGGCGCGATGCTCATGTGGCCCCACGACTTCCGTCGAGTCGACGGCATGTCGAATAACTACTGGGGCTGGGGGCTGGAGGACGACGAGTTCGGAGCGAGGATGCGGGAGGCAGGCATCGAGGTCACACGGCAGGCCGGCCTCAACACGGGCATGTCAGACACCTTCAGGCACCTGCACGTGCCCAGGAAGAGGTCGAGGGACTATAGAAAATGTTATGATCAACGGGACGTCACCCGGCGACGAGACCGGTACACAGGACTGTCCACGCTGAAGTTCAAAGTCGTGTCTGCGTCTAGCGTGGTTGTGAACGACGCTGAGGTGACTGTTGTGTCCGTGGAATTAGAGTGCGACAAGACAAAGACACCCTACTGCGACTGCCAGGGGGCGCCCGCCACGGAGGCTCCACTCAAGCCCATCAAGAAGAACGAAAATATCATGCCGTACCTGCCGAAGAAGCAAAAGAACACGGCGAACAAGAGGAGGAAAAAGAAGTGAAGAAGTCTGACGTCACGTCAACCGAGTCTTGAGATGCAGCAGAATCCTCAGGGGAATCTGCAGTGAATTTTACTAGAAAGGACTTGTCAAAAAATGCAATTGGTGGATGGGCTCAACTTTCTTACAGGGCAACTTCGCCATTATCAGTTTTCATTCATGAATGTCTATCTGTCGACTGTGATTCATTAGAAGGCATTATTAACGTTAGCGTTCATCACAGCAAGACAGGACAGTGAGTTCGGTCAACGCTATTAAGAATAGTTAATTTTCTTCATTACACTAGCGTGCATCAAGGTGTTCCTACAAGCATTTGAGGACAATACATGATGGAATTCTGAATAGCTGAGTAGCTTTCTTCTTTATTTATGAAATCAGAGGCCTTCGGGCATAACTAAAAACAGACAGCTTAGTAATAGGAGACTCAGTCACAAACTTTAAGTGGTGTCTCTGCCCTCCGCCTGCTGCCCGCCCGCTCCGGCTCCAGTCGAGACCGTCTCCTGCCCCGGCTTCATGACGTCTGGCAACTCAGGCGGCGAAGAGTAGGGAGTCTTCTCCAACTCTTCCCAAACTCCATTCTCCTGCAGAGCCAATCCCACCTCGGCCGGGCTCTGGGCCCTCGCGCTCGAGGACATCAGGTTGTACTCGGACAACATCTTCTCGTCCTCCATGATCTACAGCGGAAGAGACAGAAGAGGAAAGTGAGTCATTCTGCAATCATCAGATCCAACACATCACCCTCGGTACTTCGGAGAACCCATAGGGGCGCAATGATCTTGATACGCAAGTGCTAGGAATGCTCGTACGTCTATTTGAGAGTGTGAGCACAAAAAAACGCCCGATGAGGCGTCGTAGAGAAGGTGAGAGGGGACAGCGAAAGTCAACCGGAGGGAGAAGCCCACCGGCGACATGGTCGCCCACGTCAGAGGGAGACTGGGATGGACAGGAGGTGGAGCGTCGTGCTGAACTATTAACACTGTGACCCCAGCGTGCACGCCGCAAAACAATCCTTTGATTCTAGACCTCTCCTTACCACGTTGTCCTTATTGTAGAGTCTCTGCTGCCCCGGCGGCACCTTAATCACCCCCTCCACCATCTTCTTAAGCTCCCCCACCAGCGTGTTCTCCTTGGCGTCCAGGAAGAGCGTCATCTTCTTCCGGCGGACCATGAGGAACACGTCCATGGCCGCAAGTTCCTGCCCCCGGACGAGGGTAAGAGGAAGTTGTGCCCGGCCCCGATGCCGATCGACGAGAACACCTTGGAGATGAGAAAAAAAGAGTACTAGCAGAGCAAAGCTGAGCGGGGCCACCGCCAAGCTTGCTGTGTGGGCTGCTGATGTTTGGTCACCCTTATGCTGCTGTTGCTGCAGCAGTCCATAGGAGTCCATGAGCAGGCCAACAAGCCACAGCTTTCCCGTGCCTAGGGTTGCCAAGCACTTGTCGGAGATCAGGGAGGACAAAGGCAGCGAGCGTGCCATGATGACGTGAGACGGACGCAAGATGCGCCGGTGCGTCCACCCAACGGACCCGGCGACCTCCCTGTGTCCGGCCGGGTTGCACGGGGAGGAGGACTCTTAGCCCACGAGCACAGGAAAGAGAGGGACGGTCCGGAGACCGAGACTGAGGCTGGACATACTCATTGGTGTTATTGGTCGGGGTTTAAGTTACTTATATCAAGGGTCACTGGATCGGCTGGATCGGCTGGATCGGCCGAGGCGATCGGCGCTCGCTGCTTCTAGAGTGACAAAGAGCATTCTGTGTATTAAAGAACCTCTGAACAATGTTGAAGAATTGTTCCTTCCGCCCGCATTCTCTCCCCCAACCCCAACTCCACCCCCTTGGCCCTTCCCCGGCGCCACCGTAATGCGTGCATCACGGTCGGCAGGCTCCTTGAGCAAAAAGCCTCTGCCTGGCTTGACGGAGGCAAGTTTGCCACGCTGCTGCTACAGCCAACCGTGCTGGGGGCGGCGGAGGGTGAGGGAGCAGCAACCGCCGCTACCGATCGCGGCCGCGTTCATCTGCTGGGGGAGGCGAAGGAGAATTGATCGTCTCCGTCCGCCTCGTCTTGCTTCACCTCCGACCACTTCACTGAAGTTGAAACTGATTCGATTGACATCAGAACTTAGCATGCGAGGCTTGACACTCTGCAGCTGCAGCATCTTCTTGACCAGCGTGCCAAATGACGTCTGGTGGAGTGGGATGAACATGCGGGATCGAGTCAGTTATGAAAAAGTTCAGCCTTCAGCGAGGAGTTTTTCTGTTTAGGAGCTGCTGGAGTGAATGGGAGCAAGCACAAAGCTGCAGGGTCCAAGTTCAGCTCGAGGACTTGGCTGGAATTGTTCGTGGGTCCTCTTATATTACAAGAAGTTCATATGTGCTCAGACATGAGCATGAGCATAGCCCCGCCCACCCACCCAATTGGTTCATTTTTTAGGGGGTGGGTGGGTACAGCCTTCCCTGTTTACTCCACGGAGATGTTTATTACACAAAAGTGTAATATTTTTTTAAAATGAGGAAGTTCCCTGGAGTTCACCTTTAAATATCACTAATATTTAAAAAGTTTTATCACATAATGAAATATACAATTAATATTACATTTATTGGGGTCTCAGGCCTGTTTGTTATAGGGACTTCCTGCGAAGGATTGAGACCCAAGTAGGAGAGGAGTAACCCTGGGTTGGGTCTCAGATCTGTGCAAAATTTTTTTACACGGAAGTTGTAGTCCTTTAAGTGCTGAACACAGGTATGTGTGTGGCTTAGTGAAATGACTATTATTAAGGGAGTTATTAACACTTGAATATTGAAGATTAATGGCTCACTTAAAACCACCAATGATGCACATGCAGCCATGGCAAGAAAACTAAACCCTCCTAATATCAATGCTCTGTCCAAATCTGGGGCCATATTTGGTCCAAACACAGTCTGATAGGGAAATATCACGAGTAAAGGTTATAAACTCACTTAAAATCAGTACCTGGGCACCTAAAAAGGTGGAAACAAAACAAAGTCGTGTCATTTCTCCTGGTGAGTGCCAGTCTGAGTGCCCATTTGACTGACTACTACTTCTTAGGTTATGAATCGATGTTAAAAGTTAAAAACTCACTTAAAACCAGTTATTCTGCACCTAGAAAGGTGGAAACAAAACAAGGTTGTATCATTTCTACTGCTCAATGCCAGTTGGAGTCGACAAATCGACGACACCAAATTACGTATGCATTATAGGGTAGGGCACAAGCAGGTATGCGCCGTGTAATGATAGGTCCAACAGCACCCAGAACTCGCCGGAGCTTCTCTCCGGCCTTGACAACGCTTGGGCCTCCACACTATTGGGAAATTTTTCCCTATGCTCCACGCACCCAAGGAGAAAGAGGTGACTGCTTTTGTCAGCATTACCACAAGAGCAAGTTCAGGTCCCACTTGAGACTTTTCATAAGCAAAGCCTAATTTCTAGAAGCGCATCGAGCAAACCCCGAGACAAAAGTCTCCCTCGTGTCATTGATCTTGGGGCTCCTGGAAGCAGACAAGCACGAGTTCAATGCCTCTCACATTAACCAGGAATTGGGGATGGTTGCTTTTGCACCATCGTGCAGACTTCTGTGATCATAAGCTGCAGTAATTCCAAGTCCTTCCCTATTGTTTCATGGACTGACTCTTCTATAACGTCCTTTTGCGCCGAAACTGAAGACTTTTTCTCCTCTGTGTCATGGTCAAAGAATTGACACAACGAATCAAGTCAGTCAATGAGCGCATCTGACGGGATGACCTGAGTTTTGCCCAAACTCAAGCCAACTTTTGATGCAAACAAGTGCCAGTCGTTCTTGGTCTGGTGCCTCCATTACTCTGCTCCATTACACGTTAGTTGGTGGTTGGATTTGGTTTCCGGGCTCTTGATGCGCGCAAGTAGCTGATGCAAACGTCCACTGTTCAGGCTTCAAGTGCGTCTGCAGTGCCCACATAGCACTGGCACCGATCGTTGTACTGATTTGTTTCAACAGAGCTTCCGTCAAAGTCATTTCCTTGGATCCCTGACCTCCTGACTAAAGATCCCACTAAAATCAATGGGTTTCAGGCTCCATAAATGCTTCCCAACGATACACCCAACGCCAATTGTGTCATGCATATCCGGTAGTATGGCATAGATGTCAGAGACAAATGCTTTATGTCAATATTCTTTAAATATGCAGTAGCAATGATAACGACAATAGAGCAAACAAAATGACTTCACAGTAAGAGATCCATCTAGTAGTTGTTGACAGTGTCAAACTGGTACCCGGCATTTCGGGCGAGCCTGATGAACTCCTCGAGCTCTTGTCGGCCGTTTATAGCCCCACCCAGGCGATGGGCAATATCATGAGAGAGGATCACCAGCTTTGACCCAGAGGAGGAGTTCCGGGCCAGCCTGAAGAAGAGGTCTTTGCCACCATGCTTGAACCTGTTGTTATCCCAGTTGATGTCCCACTCGACATCCCAGCCAAAGACCAGTTTGCCAGATGACCTCAACCTGTCTGCAATGGCAATGGCAGTCGAACCCGAGGATGCGGGAATGGTGCAGCCATGGCAATCACGAATCTGAAAAATGTGATCTCAAAACATTCAGGGTGAGTCAGAAGAGTAACATTCATCTCTTTTGTCACCTGATCGCCCACCCTCCAGTTGTTGGTGTAGGGCATCCTGACATAGTAGGTCATGGTATGGTTGACCCTGGGGATGGCATCCTTGAGATTGGCCTTCCAGAAGATGTCCAACACAGGGTAGATGTTCATCAGGCCAAAGTACTTGAGGTCCTCCTCAACACTCTTATAAGCATTTCTTAAACCCAATTGTTACCACAACTTAGTTCTTCACAGTCTGAGCATATGTACATACAGCACATCTACCTTGGGGAGTGATTGCTGTTGTGCTTCATGTGATCGTAACTATGGTCAGCAAGGACATGGCCATCCTGGACCATCCTCACTAAGGTCCTCATGTTGCGGGCGGCCTTGGCAGGGTCTGGGTCATGCAGTTGCATACTGAAATCAAGGGAAAACTTAAGGTGACTTCTTGTCTCATCTCAAGTCATTGAGACGAGACCTGTTGATGAAAAAAGTTGCCTTGACATTCTGGTTGTTGAGGGCGTCAAGGACCTCATCGGTTCCCTCATTTGGGCCGTCGTCGAAGGTAAGGAAGAGCTTGGTCGGTCTGTTGACTTTGAATGCGGCCATGGACACGGAGTTGTAGCTGCAGTCCACCGTCCCAGGCCAGTCACATTGCTCAGACACTAGATGAAAGGCACATTTCTATCATTTTGAGTGATGCTACTGAGTGATCCAAAAGTTCTGACTGCACCTGAGTTCCAGAAGAGCCCACCTGGGCAGTACTCCTCCAGGGCCTTGCCATGGGCACATCTGGACAGCAATGGAGGGTAGATCACACACAGAAGAAAGAGGACACATAGCTAACTAAGTTTCTTGCCGAACCTGTAGAACTTGGCACAGTCATCCTTGTCCCCAAAGTGGCCATCTCGTGGGCATCTGAATGAAGATTTCACAGAGGTGGCAGACTTGCCGTACTTGCCGGACGAAGCGATCTCATAGAGCCTACAACAGGAAGACAAGGAGATTAGACGAGCTGTAGTTTGCCCTCTACATGAACTGGCCTTTGTCGCCTCCAGGCAGCCTCAGATTCTGCTAAAGACTTGTGTCTTTTATTTTCGTATGTATTAAAGACTTGTGTCCCTTTGTGTCATGCTGTTGCCCTTCCTTGAGCCCCAGACCATGTCGTTTCTGAGGCTGCCCCACGGAACTTCATGTCCCCCACACCCATGCCACCTCTTACCTGGGAACACAAACTAGCAAGTCAGTTAGTTTGGGCGTAGTAGCTTAGACAGACACTTGTACCTTATGTTAGTCCAAGGAACTTTACAATATCTGATCCAGCACCGGGTGACCTGAATGAATGAGGAGATTCTGCAGGTCCATATGGAAATGACCATGAATTGATAGACCACCTGGCTGTAGCGGCATTTAGTTGACAAAACTGAGGCAAGAGAGTCACTGTGCAAAAAGTAGTGTAAAAAATGTATTGTCTAAATTTTTTGGCAGCTTCAGGCTGCCTGCTCCACTGACTGCCAGGTGCTCCCTCTTATGTGGTTGCTTCCAGACAAATCCTTCGCATCTTCCCCTTCTTACGAGCTCCAGGAGTAATAGAAGGTCTAGTGAAGTAGGCCTTAAGTAACTTTTGACTCATTCTAGGCTGTGCTAGATTGCAGGTGGTGGATTTGACATTGCAACATGGTCTTTTGCGTACTTTTTCAATTCCTGAGCTCCATCATTTTTTCTCCTCTTTGCATTTGCAGGCCTGGGAGTTACGTAGACATTTTCCACTGAATTCGTCCGATGCTGATCGTCATCGAAAGAGAGATGATTGTACCGGTCCTTCGGGTCATAACCAATCCAGTGGTTACTTTGCCTCTGCTGATGATATTCTGTTGACTCCCTGGGGTCATAGGCTGGCACCCTGGTCCTTTCCTTAGTGACATAATCCTGTCTTCTGGGTCGGACATATTCAGTCTCTGCTTCCACTGCTGTTGGCCCCCGTCCGACGTATTCAGGGCTTAGTTGCAATGCTGCAGACCTACGTCTGTCATATTCAGGCTCCACTGGCCCAGGATTCGAGCTGACATGGACAGGATTGGGTGGTGCATCGTGTGGTCTAATATGCTTAGACTTTTCTGGTACATGATATAGTGTGATGTATGCAGGCTCAGCTGATCCATGATTTAGGCCGACATATGTAGTCTCCACTGGTGCATGATTCAGTCCGACATATGCAGCCGGACCTGCTGGTGGATGACTTTGTCTGTCATATTCAGCTTCAGTGAATCCTCGTTCAGGCCTGGAGCTGATATAGTCAGAATTTGTCCGCACAGAATCACGTCGTACATAATCATTCTGCGGCAATGCATAATCACTTGGAAGACGTGTGGGAGTTTCTGGCTCGGGGGCATACTGAACAGGTGGTCGGGCATATTCAGCCTCATGCTGACGCGAACTTGGAGCGTATTCAGGCGGCGGAGGTGGAAATCGCGTCTTGATTGGGCTGGAGAAGTAGAAGCTGTTCGGTTGCGGACGATTTTTCCTCAGAACTGAATAGCTCTGAAAATATAAGTATTGGGCAAATTCAAAAAATCGGGGTTCTAGGTGGACATGTGGAGCTTGCTAGTAGATGGTAGTTTAGGTGAGCGGGGGATTGCGACCGGTTACAGTTGCGGCCCATGAGGATTCTGCCCATGAACACGTTGCGACCATACACAAAGTGCGACCATGGAAACATTTCCAGACAAACATTTGGAATCTCTTCAAGGGGCTTGACAAGGACATGGTAGTTAACAGATTGACCATCCATGATGCACAAAGCAATCGTACTGAGCCTTCCAAGACAAAGTATGTCAAGCTGGCAAATGGGTCAAGTGAAAAGGTCAGTGGATATCACGATGAAGCAGACAAGATGAAATATTTACGGACAGTGTCTGACACGACCTAAAATTGGAACATGTGTGTCAACTGAGTCATTCATTTTGCTTTACATTTTTTTGCATTATCAACTCATTTCACTTAAAATCCATTAAATACATTTTTTATGAAAGGGTGGCCACCTCCTCGTGGTTCCTCCTGGGCAACAGTCAATTCGACTGACCAGAGCTGCTATTTTTTTAGATTATTAGCTGGGCCTGACTCTGGGTCTGACTCTAGGCCTGACTCTAGGCCTGACTCTAGGCCTGACTCTAGGCCTGACTCTAGGC
>JAAUXU010144370.1_pt1 | contig 10017 bp, 5 predicted proteins | sample 7278151 | NCBI WGS metagenome assembly JAAUXU01 (sample SAMN14350113, study PRJNA611818) | marine sediment metagenome | isolation source: surface marine sediment (1.8m) | place: French Polynesia: Moorea | collected 2018-08 | reverse complement strand
ACTACTAAGTCTGTGCCTCAGTGCACGGCAGATTTCAGCTGTGCTTGAGGCCCAGAGAAAAGAGGAAGAGCAGAAGCAACACACACGAAACATCCAGAGGGCGTTTCGAGCGGTTATGTGTGGGGCCATTTGTGTAACAGTAGGTCACAAGCACAGCTGCCCCCTTTGACGGCGTGCTGCATGTCCTTTCTCTCTGGTAAAAGTCAATGATCTGCTGTACTGCCCAGCTGACGGTACTGTACAAAACAGTGCCACTGGTGCGTCGTTGTTGCGCTTCTGAAGTACAAAGCAGAAGGGACTGCATGTATGACGAGTGGACTTGCGGCGTGGAAGAATGACAAGATAGAATTAGCACTTGCTACCAACACTGGGGGTCGACAGCAGGCTGTTTATAGAACAGTATTTGTCCCTCCAGCAGTCGCTTCCATGCGCCTCCAACCCATAACGTAAGTCAGCTGACGGTTGAAAAGCCGTTCGTCTGCCCGAGCCGGCGAAACCTGCCCCACTAGATAGCCCATTACAGTCTCTGTTGAGTACGTTGCTAGGCTAACCCACATTTGTACCCCAAGGTGCAATCTTCTCTGATCTTCGCAGATATCCGTATGAAGAGGGGCCTAATTTTATCACACGGCGTCTGCGTAGCTTTCTCTTTTTGTCAGGTACTGCCGTAATCCGTTATCGTCTGAATATACATCGTCATACTGACGGTTAAAGTGCGCCATTACAGTCAGACATGTGCAGGGGGCAGAATGGTAATTTTTGAAGGGGGCGAAAAATAGTCCTTCATTTTGTTGCTATGATAGAAATCGAGCTGACGGCCTTCTCATACAAAAATGATTACTTCATTCATCATTCTGGGGGACAGGAGTCCCCCAGAAAATTTCAGCCACTTTCACTTTCAAAAAGTGGTCAAAAACATCAAAATTCCGGCACAGGGGTCATATCAACTAACAATACTGCTCTGGTGCCTTAACAAACAGTCAAAACTGTGACCTTGTGCACTAAAAGTTACGTCCCAGTGTCACAATAATCAATTACATGTCAAAATTTCACTTGGAAACATCCCCAGTCAGCATCTGACAGCGATATGTACTAGGCGACATTATTTACGCCAAGCACTGTAGGTGACTGCTGAAAACTCCTCCAAGCCATTTTTTTAAATTCGAGAGATGTCTCCCAAACTTTGGTCAGACAGTCAGCTTCCCGTGTCATTTTTTTAGTGATTCATGTCACTGACAGCGTTAGAAGTGTCAATAGGCATCGTCAGGACATTGTCAATTATTATATTTTTAAATCAAGAGAAGTATCACACGAGTTTATCACACAGCTATCCCTCCCGTAAGTGCATGAACAGAAGTTGCCACTGGTGATGCAAAACATTGTCATTCAAGTAAAAAGCATCTGCCAATTCCTTCAAGTCTGCCTGACCAGAGATATCTTTGTCCACAACACCGGACCATTTTCATTAATGTGGAAAGGGAAGAAGTTGGTTCACTTCTCCAAGCACCTTCCATGGTATGGCATGACAGGTGCCTCCTAAGTTTAAGAATCCTCTAGAAAAGTCGTGGTTGCACCGTGAAACATTTATTCCTCAGGACACGGCTACACTTTAACATCTTCAGCTGCACTTCAGCATTCAGAAGCATCTTCACAGACAGACACACACAAGTACTTGACAGATATAACTGACAACATAAGTCACAATAGCAATTTGGGGGAGGAAATGAATTTTGGACGCACAGAAACATCCGGGTAAAGATATGTGGCAATACGGGAGATCGCTCTCGGATGAGAGGGCTTCTGGGCTCATCACAGACTTGCAACCTAATTGCTGGTGCTGAGTGTTTTTACTAGTTGCCATCGCTCCTAGTTGAAGGCACATTGGACGTAAGAATAAAGTCAAAAACGTCTCAAGGCAACATTTCTTACACCATATTTTTCACAGATGCGATGGGTGTAAAGAAGAAAAATGATGTGGGGAAAGAGCGTGAGCGCTCTGGACAAAGAGAAACGTGTGATTTCAATAAAGGTGCGTGTACTTGCAATAGAATACCACTGCCGCCATCAAACTTACCAGTCATAGTGAAACTTCACCCATATCATGAAGGACTGCAACGCCAGTAACGATCACATTTCTGAAGCAGACTGTTTTGCCGGCTTGCATGAGATTTCTCCTCAGGGTATGAGGAAACCAGTGGTAACGTTGACTAGTGCTTCAGGGGCGTCCGTCCTCAACTTACGCACCCTAGCGTATCTTACGTTTTGCCTTCAATTGCTGGAGTTTTCCGCTTGGCTGTTAGGATTCAGGGCCAACATTTCGGCGTTTCGTACATGCATAAAACTCTCGATGTCCGTAGTTCATCCCGTGGGCAGGAGGGAAAAAAGTTTTCTATATAGCTAGGTTCATAGAGATAAAACATTATTTCAGGGCCCTGGCAGAGACTGGGTCTATGAATATAGTCTTGTCACTACTTGGAGTGACTGTCAATCTCCAAGCAGTTTGGTTGAGTCGCTGTAGAACTATTGAAAACTTTGTTTAAACCTCTTGAACAATGCAGTGACCAAATGACATTACTGTTATACTGCATTGCATCCTCCATTCTCAGCCACTTCATGAGGAGGGATCCTCTCTTTTTCTTTCACAGGGAAGCTTTCTTCTCAGGGGCTTTGACATTTTCAAGAGGAAATTCAGCACATTTTCGCAAGTCAGCTTCTTCTTCCGTTTCATGAGCATTGACTACTCAGAATAGACTGAAGTTTACTGTCAGTCCAAGAGCCTAACCTATGGAGAGTTGGAAACTCTTTATTTTCTCCTGTATTAAGAACGACTAAACTTGCAAAAAAATGGCTTGTACGGAAATGTCTTGTGTTTGAAGAGGATCACTATATCACGCACACACACTAAATTAAGAATCTGTCCAGGAAAATCATAGTTTCCTTGGGTTCAGCAGAGAAGGTAAGCACAGTGAAGTGTCGCATTCTTATGTCGATGAATGTCGCGATAAAGACCTTTTTTGGAGTAATGTCAAGTAGGAGAAGTTTCAGATATCGTTGTATGACACAGTCACTGTTGATGCATGATGCTCAGACATGAGCACAGTCCCCCATGGTCCATTTTTAGGGGGGTTACAGCTTTCCCTGTCCACTGCACAGAAATGTTTATTACACAAAAATGTCATATTTTGGAGGAACGGTGGAAGTTCTCCAAGGTCCTTTAAATATTACTGTTATTTAAAAAGTCTCATAACATACAGAGTCCGGATCATAAATTTCCCCATAGCAACTTCATCAAGAATTGTAACAAGAACACCATTTATTGACATGACTGAACTGCTAGACTACTTGGTCTTGACATATCCGCCATCCCTGGCAATCATAAGCTCAATGCGGAGCCTGAACCTTGCACAGGTGGACCTCACATAGTCAGCATCCAAGGCATTCCACACGGGCGTCACCAAGGCCTTCAGGGCATCCACTGATCAGCACATGCCACCCGCTCAACCTCCCACCATATGCTAATCAAGCGGGTTCAGATCGGGTGAGTGGGGGGGCCACATTGAGGCTGGCCAGAAGGCATCGAAGCCAGACACTGTCTTGTCAGTGCAGTAGTGCTGCACAATCTTGGCTTTGTGGGCAGGTGCAGAATCCTGCTGCCAGACAACCCTCTGCCCGGCAAAGTTGGCCCTCACCCATGGTGTGACCACCGTCTTGAGCACCTTCAGGAAGTCCTTTGCCTGCAACCTGAACCCAGTCTGGAACCAGAAGGGTTCCATGACTAGATTTAACACTATTGCTGAACCTTCCCTCATTGCTAGAAGGATGGAGAGTGAGTGATGAGGCTGCCCTCTCAGACCGTAAATGCATAGATTTTAGTCTAGGGCTAGGTCTTAACTCCTATACTGAGGCAGTCCCCAATTTAGTTAAGGCCAACTGGGACAAGTTCCAGGAAATTCACGGTAACAAGTCCTTTAGGGATCCCCAGTACGTCACTAAGTGCTGGCTCGATGCGACCTCACCTAGATTTGAGAATTGTCTCAAACAGAATGTTCAAATGTGAAGAGTTTATTCCCCTTGTATGTGAGTGCCCTGCACTCACCAAGGTGCACCTGGACACCATCTGGGGGCACCAGCTTAATAGACAACCTCTTGTCCTATATGGACTTGCCAGGCTCACAAAAGTGGACCACATCAGCAAGGCCATGGAAAGGAGGGCAGGACAAGTTAAGTTCACTGGCGGACTTGCCACGCCAGACATAAATATCCCTTAAGCCCTTGGATGTTTGCCACAACCTGGGGCAGGGAAAGAGCCAACCCAGGCATACTCCTTTCTCTTGTTAGGATATCTATTCCCTCGAAGAGACCCTCTTAACATACAGACAAACATAATGAAAAAAATATTATATTTATTGGGGTCTTGCCTGTGCAAAAAATTTTTGCACCAAAGTTGTAGTCCCATAGGTGCTGAACACAGGTATGTGTGTGGCTTTGTGAAATGACTATTTTTAAGTGAGTTATTAACATTTGAATATTGAAGGTAATTGGCTCACTTAAAACCATCAATGATGCACATACAGTCATGGCAAGAAGACAAAACATTCCTAATATCCATACTCTGTCCAAATCTGGGGCCACACATGGCCCAAACACATTCTGTTAAGGAAATATTATGAGTAAAGGTTGTAAACTCACTCCAAATCAGTACCTGGGCACCTAGAGTGTTGAAAACATAGGAAACTTGCATCATGTCACCTGCTCAATCCCGTCTGTGTGCATATTTGTCCAAACACTATTTATTAGGTTATTACTCTTTGTTAATGGTTACAACCTCACTGAACTTAGTACCTGGGCACTTAGAGAGGTGGAAGCAAAATGAAGTTGTGTCATTTTTCCTGGTGAGTGCCAGGTGTCAGATGAGCCACCAGGAAAATTACTTGATGGGGGCACCCTACCTTAACCTGTGGAGAAGTTGCTTATTAAAGCTGATCCCAACTGCTCACAGTTCCTTGAATCAGTCTTGGCAGTTTTTTCCAGCCCTCACTTCACTCAAACACGATTGGGGCCATTTTGAAGCATCAGTGCCCTGATAAATTGGTTACATGACCAAGTCTTCCTCAGAAGTATGTCTCACACTTTTTTCTACAACTTCAATCTGTCCAAGTACAGAGGACCTGATTTTTTGTAAGTATATAACTTTTAACAACAATCATAACCTAAGAAATAGTGAAATATCTGATGTGCATTGACACTGGAATGACACAACTTTGTCTTGTTTCCACCTCTCTAGGTGGCTAGATACTGATTTTATATGAGTTCATAACCTTTATCAACAATTGACACATTGACACTCAACTATCACCATAACAATAACATAGTAGACAAAATTTCCGAGCAAATCTGTCATTTTTGTGGGGAAGAACGTGAGGAAGTTAGTCACCTTGGTTGCGAGTGCTCTGCACTTGCCAGAGTGGGCCTGGACGTGGTCACACATACCTGTGTTCAGCACCTAAAGGACTACAACTTTGGTGTAAAAAAATTTTTTACACAGGCCTGAGACCCCAGTAAATATAATATTAATTATATATTTCATCATGTTATGAAAAGTATATATTGCAGGCACGTAAAGTAGAGTTTTCAATGATCAAAATCCGGGGAATTTGACCTGTCTGAGGTATTTTACCCTCCGAGGGCGTAGCGCGAGGGCTGTAAAAGTCCAAGTCCAGGTCAAATTCAGAGGATTTTGATCATTAAACGAGGAAAATTAAGTGCACTTACGTGCCTGCAATTTGTGATTTGATGTCAGATTTTTTCTGTCCTGTCACTCCTTCCGCCTTCTCCCTCCCTCCTCATCCCCCCCCCTTACAACTGGAAAAGATACAAGCCTATATTTTCTGATTTTGACAAAACTAAAGTGATTTGGCAAAACTAAAGTGATTTTGTATTTTTGGCTTGCAGTAAAAAAGACTGGACAGCGAAGAAAAAATCTGATGTCAAACTTTTTCAATATTATAAATATTCAAAGAGGACCCCAGAGAACTTCCTCATTTTTGAAAATATGACATTTTTGTGTGATAAGCATCTCTGTGCAGTGGACAGGGAAAGCTGTACACACAAAAAATGGACCATTGGCTGCGGGCATGTCTGATGACGCTCGACTGTGCTAACTTCGCAAACATTACACGTAACGTGTACAGTTATAGCAAAACTACATATTGAAGTGAGAAATCGATATTTCAGTGGGACTGGCATAATTACTAGTTGCAACATGTCGTCAAGAAGCCCGTGGTCAAATGGAATTTTTATGAAGGTGTTTTTGACCTCGCCCTACAACGTTTCAAGTTTCCTCTTTTTTTTAGCTAGTCCAGTGCTACCATATTGTGGGGTATGAAGAAACAGGAATGCTCCCCTCTCCCGAGGCTCATTACTTCAAAATCCGGGTTTCGGGTTCTGGAAAACCCAGGACGGAACCCTTGCTTTGCATAAAGTCGTAATGTACAAAGCTTTGCCGCCCATCGTCAACTGATACAACCTGCAAGGCGTGTGTAGCCAAATATGAGAGCCTGCATTCGCCCTCATCCCCACTTCTCAAACTTGGAGTACCCAAGAGTGTCTGAAGACAGCGACATTGGAAGTTGGTGAACTGTCACTGCGCTGCCACATGTTTGTCACAGTGATGGACTTCTTGTACAAAGTCAGGAAAAGCATAACGAGAACTCCGTGGAGAAGAATGCCTGAATTGCACCAAGTGATTGCAGTGAAATAAACATTTCCTAACTATGACCAACTCTCTCAGTCACTCTAAAGAATGTTCATTTAGGGCTTATTTATATCTGCATGCCTTCCTTGAACCCTTTGACGTCTTAAAGAGGTTGCAAACGTTAAAAATGAGGTTTCGTCCCCCTAACCTATTGATTTCCAGGTAGCTGATGAACACTCTTGTGTGTGGCCATGGATATAAGACTCCCAACCTCATTCTGTGTCATTACCAGTACCAAAGCTTTGCTCTCTGCCCTCAGCATGTGTTGAAAGTCCTCACCTCACTCATTTCAGCGCTACCCAGTGGAAACGACGGACTGAGATCTGTGCCATGATTCAGATGGAAGAGAACAGTCTGTACTTGCCAACGGAACTGAACAGGGTGTGCTCAAACCCTCGTTGTTATCAATGCATCGCTAAGCGTGGGTTAAGCTGCAAGAACAAAAAAGATTGGACGTCAGATTTTGCTTTTCCCACATTTGGTGCAACGAGTTGTTTCCACTCCAACTCTGCTGGCAAAACTCACTTTCCCGACGTACAGGGTGGACTGAGATGATTTGCATTTTGCGTCATAGGTGGTACACACCACACTCGAGTTGCAGATCCCCTGTAGACGTAGCATATTTAGACAAAGATCGCTGAAGTTTTCACCAATTGGGCGAAAATTGCACTGTAGAGCGCACTTATTCAGTCCTCCCTACCGAGCGTGGCTAAAATTCCAGCAATTCGCGTCTGCTTATTCAGCGCTTTTTTTTAAATCCGTAGGTCACCGTGTTTCGGTGTCACCCATCTGGCAGCGCTGCCTCAAAGATCAACGCTGCTGCTTCGACTGTTCTATTCCTCTCTGCACATGCTGACGGCGAACAAGATTACGCAACATTCGGTGGCCACCTAAGGACGTGCACACCTCCGAACCATCGACGTCTGGAAAGAGATCGCCTCCACACTGTGCGACGACGTCGATGTGACAGAAGATTATTTTTGCAAAGTTCGTTTTCGTTAAATAATTTGGCAAATTGAGCGCTGCCAAATGTGGCCACGGACACCAGAGAGGAAAGGAAAGCAAAAAATCGATTCCAATTCTTCCTTATTTCGGTGCGTTGCAGCAGGTAGATTGAGTGAGGCGTAGGAGGTACCCAAAAGCACACCGGTGCCACACAGACGTACTACGCACAGGGTGAATTGAAAGTCATTCCATATAAGATCTATTTTTTTCTTTTGCTGAGTTCATGCAGCTATGTGATGAAGTGATTGTCGCGTCAAGTTCTACAGCTTACTTCTCTGCCTCAGGTATTCACAGTCACTGAACGGTTGCAAGTAAGTCTCCTGAACCTGTCAGTCCGTGCATGACATGCTCAGTGAGACGAAGCATGTGTTCAGTGACTTTCCACTCATCCTGGAGAGCATGCGGAAGAGAGACAATGTTGTCATAGTCACTTGACGCGACACCGACAGTGCGGTTGAAGGACCCAGCCCAAAAAAAGACCTTCAAAATGTATCCTCAAAAGGGTATGGGAGGGTTTGCTCGGGATACGGACAGGACCACGGACCTCCAGCAGGGGCAGGGACCCTCGTCTTCGAAGGCCGTCTATCTGAAGCACTTGAGTACCAGCTCTCATGACAAGGCATCAATTACTTCGTCTTCGCATAGAAGGCGTGACCATCACCACCAGAGCCACAGGCGAGTAGAGCAAAAGTGCTTACACCTGCAGAAATAGTACATATTTCAATTAAAAGTGGTGTTCATCACTTTGAACTTTGGAACATTCAACCCTGACACTTCCGAGTGTCATCAGCTGCACATAAGTGTGCACCATAAGAGGGATCTAAAGATCATCTGGTGACTACCGGTAGTGTAATTGACTTTTTTTATCCTTCCGGTCCTAATATCCATTGATCCTTACTCTCTCTTGTTTGTGCTAAACTTGTTGTTTGCAAAGTGTTGTATTTTCCAACGTATTGGTTTGCCAGAGAAGTTCTATGCAGCCGCTTTTCTTACCTTCTTTTTCTTGTCTTTTTTTCCCTAAAATGCATCTAATGCCGCATAAAATTGATCAAGGATCATTTTAGGATTAGTGAAATTGCCCCTTGTAAGCGCCTGATCCTCACATCCGCCGAATCCAAATATTGCCAAGCTATGATGGTGCAAGATCTTCATCTACCAAGATGTTCATTTACACAGTGATTCTGTTTTTAGTGTTCCTTGTATCCAGTGCGATCCTCATGTCCAGTGATCCGTATATCCCATGATTCTTATATCCCTTTTACGGTGGAATAGGAAAATGATGCAAGTGGCATGGCAGTTCCACGTATCCAGCATGCAAAGAGCATGTTGGTTGAGTTGAACACGAAGCTCACTGATTACCTCTTGACCTAAGGATGACTGTTTCACGTTTCCTTTGCCATTGCCTCCTGTAACAGGAAACTCAAAAGGAGTATGTACTGGTTTCGCAAGGGTCTAAGACTCTCGGACAACCCCGCGTTGCTGCGCGCCGTCGAACGCTGCGAGAGCTGGAGGTGCATCTTTATCCTGGACCCCAGGTTCGCGGGATTTTCCAATCAGGGCATCAACAAGTGGAGGTCAGGTGGATAGTGTACCTCCGTGTGCGTACATGGTTATTGAGGTTAATCCGGACGGACTTTAAATATAATTGCAGAGTTGTCGTTTCTTCATGAGCGTCGCTTTCAATGCCAATTTGAGATCGACAACAATATACGCAGGTGTACATGACAAAAACCTGCATCTGTGGCAGCTTTTGTCTGGTCGACCGTCCTGGATGTGGCCGAGCTGTTGCTCATGAGGTACTAGCGGGGCCGGACCAAGCTTTTGTGCAATGTCCGCGACGTCAATCGTCATTTAGCGATGCAAAAATCAGTCCGGATTTTCCTCTTAATTCCCGTTTGAGCTTAGCGCGGAAAAGAGACACAGACTTTCTTTTTTAGGTTTCTGCTCCAGAGCCTGGAGGATCTGGACCGGAGCCTCCGGAAGCTTAACTCTCGCCTGTACGTGATCCGCGGCCAGCCGACCGACGTCTTGCCGCAGCTATTTCGAAACTGGAATATAAACTATTTTTCGTTTGAGAAGGATCCGGAACCCTTTGGGCAGGTAAGCGTAATTTCTCAGTCAACTAAGAATTATATTGTTTACTCATTGTAATACGAAGGTTCGGGACAAGAAAATCATGGCCATGTGCAAGGAAATGGGCATCACCGTCGTATCGGAGGGGTCGCATACTTTGTATAACCTTGACAAGTGAGTTCATT
>JAAUXU010015837.1_pt1 | contig 10018 bp, 6 predicted proteins | sample 7278151 | NCBI WGS metagenome assembly JAAUXU01 (sample SAMN14350113, study PRJNA611818) | marine sediment metagenome | isolation source: surface marine sediment (1.8m) | place: French Polynesia: Moorea | collected 2018-08 | reverse complement strand
TGTAGCATTGCTGAAATCTATCCTGTGTAACTTCTGTTTCTTCTTCATCCTTCCCTTCTTTAATAAATTTGTTTACTTTTTCCATTATACCATTTCATGATTGCTTCATTCACAAAAGGAGTGACACCCCTGTTGAAGCCATTGCAATGTAAACTACAGTCCCACTACGTATTCTATGTATATGCCGCTTACTGTACTCAGTCGTCTATGGTTAGATCTCACTCTCTCGGAGATCTACCAGAAGTACAAGATTAGTGCCAAGGAGGCACAACAGGTCCTCAATGTCCTCTATCCAGAGGTCAAGGTGACCAAAATGGACGGCCACACCAAAGAGGCCGCACCCTCTTCCACTTGACTGAATCATGCTGATTCTTTTTCAAGGTCGGAGGCACCGCCGGTCGCAATGACATCGGCACAATCGCAGTCCTCTGCAGAGGACCAGATGGCATCATCTTACATGGTAAGACAGTACTGGTAGTTAATCGATAGATAATCGAGCGCGAGCAGAAAAACCAAAGAGTATCCCAGGTTGAAATACCACAGGATCCACATCTTAACTCCAGAAGAACTGGCCAAAAAGCCGAGGTCGGCTTCCTGTTCGCCACACAAATTGAATTCAGCACCGTGGCGGGTGTACTGACATTCCATGATGAACTGCCATCAAGTAGCCTGGACATCAAAAAGGTTGTCATCAGGTCTTGCGGCGATACCATCTGCCTTGTCGGTCTAGCTGTGGAAAATCGAGCCATCAGGGCTTACGGCACTGCAGTAAGCCCTGTATGTATCCCAGAAAGTATCCCAGGTTGAAATACCACGGGATCCGCATCTTAACTGCAGAAGAACTGGCCTTCGGCTTCCAGATCGCCACACTGATCAAATTCTTTTGATTTTTGTACCGGTAGTTAATTCTTGCAGCCTCTAACGCTCTTGCCACGCTACGTGTATCACTGAGAGTAACTTAGTCAAAGTGACCCAGAGTAACTTAGTCAAAGTGACCCAGAGTAACTCAACTCAGGATGACGATCGTAGCGGCGGTAGCGATGGATGGGTGAGGAGACAAGGATATCGAGACAGCGAAGTCTGAGTTCAGATTGGGATAGGGTGTATTTTTGTACAGTGTTTATATACAGTTCAAACTGGACACAGCCTATATAAAAATGACCTTTTTATCTTTTCTTCAGACCGATACATGAGAGAGGACATCAAGGAGGGTCAAAACTTTCCATCGCCCACTGCCCTAAAGTTTTCCCACGAGGGCTTGCTCGTGATGCGCGGTTCGGCGACGTGCAGACCCGAGGAAATCCGCGACTACAACGTGTCTCCCGACGATACCTACGAGTGGGGGGGTTCCGGCGTCCGGATCGCCGCGAACGCGTCACTCTTCGGCGGAGAATTAGGTATGATCTCCGTGACAACGGAGAATTGCGGACTCTTGAGCTTGAATTCTCCTTCTGTCTCGCAAGCTTTCGCCAAATTGGTCGATGACCTTGGAAAATTCATCGATTCAAATCTCCTTGTTTAAATAATCGTCCACTGCCCTAAGTTTTCTCACGAGCGGTTGGAGGGCTTGCTCGTGGCTAGCAGTTCGGCGACGTGCGGAAATTCTTGTGTGATATTCATTCTGGCATTAAAATGAAGTGAATGTCCGTGAAAAACAAATTTGTGAATTCGTTGTGATATAACAAATTTGAAAATTCTTGTGTGATATTCTGGCGTTAAAATGATTTATGAATAAATCTGACCTCCTTATCTCTGTTTCCATTTCATACCACCAGAAGGCAACATAGAAGAATTAACTCTCGCAACCTCTCATTGATATTCCCGCCTCCACCAAAAAAAGTCCCTCATTTGTTCTGCGGTTGCACTGGGTGGATCAAAATTGATTGGTTCTGAAATAGCTCTGCCCAGGTTTGGATTTTAGTGCGTCTTAAGCCTAGGCGCTTAAGGTCCCTCCCTTCCTCGTATAAGCGCAAGACATGGCGAACACCGACAACTTCAGTTGCAAGTGGAACAGCCCAAAGGAGCTGGTCTTTCATCCCCTTGCACCATTTTTCTCTTTTTGCACCAAGCCAGAGTGATGGCAGCTTCCGTCAGTGTGTTCATAACACAAAATATGGGTCAAAGCTTGCCGACCGTGCTGTTCTTGTCGGCTCTGAGCAAGTCTAGAGTCATTCTGGGTAATTGTGTTCTCGCCCTGGAATTCAATCTAAATTACAGTCTATACTGCAAGTAGGGCATACGTATGGTTAGTGTGTTCTGGTACTGCTGCCTCGGCCCCACTTTTGGTATTCCTAAGGAATCACGGGCGATGAGTGATGCCAACGGTTTTGCTAAGAGATGACGAGAAAGAGACTGCATTTCTGCGAGTAGGGTACATTGACGTCCGCCCAAGAAGGACGAGTTGGGTCCTCCTCGACGGGAGGACGGAGCCCCGGGGGGGGGGGGTTGGACAAATCCCTCACCGATCGATACAGCAGCTCATTGATCAAGTGACGATCAAAACAATCAGAAGGAAGGAACGCGTACTTCTCGATAAACCTATTTCCCGTACCCCACGCACACTGTCCCACCTCTGTCTCTCATGAACTTGCCTTACCCACGGCTACGCGAGGTCCTCCTTTCTGAGCCTAACAACTTACCAGACTGTGCGGAGGTTACGTCGTTATGGCTAACGTGGAACTTGCAGGAAAGCACACGGAAACGCTTCTTCCTATTACACAAGCCATAAAATAGCGAGGGCAGATTCAAGTTGCGCGACAAACCCTCTTGGCAAGGTCACGGGGGCCCCTCAAGGTTGCCTTCGGAATCTTCGCTCACTTGATATCAAATTCTCTGGCTCCCCAGGGAGTCATGGGGTGGTTATGAAGTGGGCGGGTTGGTTACCGAGGTTGGCGGAGAAGCAAAGAACCTTACGACATCATCATCACTTGCTTCTGGGCGGACGTCTAACGGCTTCTAAGGTTGCAGCAGCACCAGCTTTCACCCTCTGGCAGGGGTTCGTTAGCTCGAAACTCATTGATAAACGGGCAGCGATTTAGAATAACGCAAATGCTATTGTTGACTGTCGCAGCGGGAGCAGAAGAAAGAGAGAGGGGATCCTCCTCATTTTTTCCCCTCTACCTTGTTAATGTAACTCACACATGGCGTTCAGCTCTGGTGTGTGTGTGTGTGTGCGCGTGAGTGCGACTGGGAGCGCGCGCGCATGCATCGTCTCCACCCTTCTCTCTACATGTCGCAAATTGTTTTGATTCTGCTGGTTAGTCAACCTCCACATACAGCCCGTACAGGGTGTCCTAGGGATTTTCAACCTCCTGTTTTTCTCCTATATGTTGCGTTGATTTCAGCGATTCATCTTGCAGATTAGGCTCACTGCGGAGGCAGGGGTTTTGTATCTGGTCTGGAATGGTTTGTTCATGGGGTTTATCACCAAATCTTCAACTTTGTGAAATGACCTAGGCGCAGTCAAATATTAATGTTGGGAGAGGCCAAACTTTCGCTATTCCTACAGTTTTCTTGGGGTCCTCTGGTCTTCCGTGGGCTCAACTGTCTCTTCATCGCCATTTTGCCCAATTGCCTGTCGTTTTGAACACGTTTTGTAAACACATTTGTAAGCAATCTTGTCCGTGCAAACGTAGTTGGTCATCTGAGTAAACACTCCTACTGGCACCATGGAAAGCATAAGAGCGTGAAGATAGCTGAATTCTATTCAGCACGACGGAAATAGTTGTGGGTTAACTATTCACCACATCTTTAAGACACCCCGTACGCGGGGACAAGATGAAGGGGAAGTAAAGCTCTGAGTATGTGGGTACTGAACACGCGCCTGCATTTGGGCGTATGTACGAGCACCATCACAGAGTAATGACATATTTAGAGCGACAGATGTGAAAAAGCAGTAATCGAGCTACTGGAATAAATTACAGGGGGGGGGAGCCAGTAAAAAGAGAGAGAGGAGAAGAAAAAAGAAAATTTATCCAACGTTCGACTACAATGGAATTGGGAAGCAGAAGTGACAAATCCTCTGGGATTTGCAACACGCGTGAACATTTCACTGTCGAACGGTATCGGCGCGCATTAGAAGAGCTGCGTGAAGAGCAGAAACTCTTGACACAGCTCTACGTGCATGATGCACGAGGTAGGCAGCAAATCCGATGTGACGCGCAGTTCTTAGCGCTGTCTCCTTCATTGACTGGTGCAAATAATGGCTTTTGTTTTTTTAGCCGAGCACCAATATCGGACTGCCTCAGTTCCCGGAGTGAGATGTCCTGTTTAGTGCATACACTTCCTAGACACATCCTAGTGCATACAAGTCAAGGAAGTTACAACTAAACACACTAAAATATGCACGACTGCAGTTACTTTTCAATCCGACAATTGGCTGTGCCTGTCTCGATAGTTGAAAGAAATTTTCAAGGTCAGTAGCAACACTTTGCGGATGTAGCAAATACTTGTGGACTCACTTTGAAGCCAGTCTTTCAGGAAGTACGACTGATGCTTCTTATATGGAGTCACATACTCAAATTCAAATACCTTCTTCCTTTTGATCACCTTTTGTCAACTTCGCACGACTAAAAAAATAAGCAAGATAACCATTCATTGTTCGAGAACCAGAATGTGACCGCAGTAATTTTTATTCTGGGTTCAGTTAAGCTCGTTTAAGCAAAAAAAAGCTACGTACGCGGGAATAATTTCTGGAGTCACGTGTGCTCAAATATTGGCTGTAGAAGTCAGGAGAAGACGAATGACCTCTGGGTTCTTGAATGAGAATATTCGAATTTGTCGCCTCTTAAGAACTGGTGGATTTTTTTTGGTCGAGCTGGCTTGGTGACAAGAAACATGGATATGCTTAAATTTTTCATGGGGAAGTTCTTGTTTAATGCATTGGATTGTCACACCAAGGGAAAATGTGAGGAAAAGCCACAAGCTACAAACTGCGGACAAGGTGAAGCTACTCCAGGCATCAGAAATACCTGGGGTCAAGCAGCAAGATCTTGTCTCTCCTTTTACTATGTCCAAGTCTCAGATTTCGGTTTGGCTGAAGAGTCAAGCCGAAATCCATGAGGAATTTGACCGTATTGTAGAGTCAGATGCATGGGAAGGTCATTAAAGGAGAATGTTTGTCGTCTCCCGAGCCGTCCCTGTTAGGCTGCCTCGACTGTTCTAAAGTTACCCACCACGGGATCATATTTGACGCCCACTTACCTTCCCTCGGTACAGAGACAGCAGCTCTATGCCAAACTTGGTCCAAATTCATCCAGTGGTTTGGCTCGCAAACACAGAAACAAACAAATGGTGAATGTTATGGCACGTATGACAGTCTGAGCATTGGTGAAAGAGGCTGCAGACCGTAATGTCTACCCGGTGAAAGTGGGCGCAGACGAATGACCGCATTATGAAGTTATTTGTCGTTGATACAGAACTTTCACTCTAAGGGATGAAAGAACCGTTGTGAGATGACAGCAAAGATGGATTTGTTCGAGATGTAAATGAACCGATTTCCGCCTCGAAGGAGAGGCGGGAAAGATCAGCACTGACGCTATGAAATGACAACCAGGTCCAGACCAGCGGGGAAAGGCTAAAATCGGGGGAGGTGCACATGCATTCTTGCAGCGAGACATCGCATATGTACAATAGTATGTACAATATGTGTACAATGTGCGCGAATACAAAAGGCGTACAATAATGCGATAATAATGCGCAACACTCAGTCATGCCTACATGGGTAGATTTCCTAAACAAGGTTAAGATTTTGCCACCAAGTGGAATGATTCACGAGGGACGGGATTTTGGGAAGGTAATGCAGCGATTCTGGAGTGGAAGACTTGTAAAACTGTCTGTTTGCACAGACAGTTGAGCAACGGTAAAATTTTGGCATACAGGAATTAGTGTGATATCGAAAATGCCGTGCAGCTACTCTGTTGGAGCATCGTATACAATAACACTGGGATCCATGGACAGGGAACTTTGTCGCATCCAGTGTCTATGACTCAAATTTGAGCTAAAAGGTACTTTCTGCGCCGTAGGCAAAAAACTAAAATAAGCCAACATTCGCTGCCAGGCTGAACAGGTGCAAGAGGTGTGACAATGAGAGGCTGTGACAAAAAAGAGTGAATCAGTCGCTCAGTGCGAGGCTTTTGTCCTTAATCAACGTCTAGACTTATGCAGCTCTCAAGTGAGAGGCTGAGACTCCCAAAATGGAGTAGTGGCACTGACATTTCAAAACGTCCTTTTAAAAATACTTTTTTAAGTGACTTACCTAAAAAAGTTCAAATGAGTGACGTTTTGAATCTCTAATTTCACCTCCATTTGTCTGCCATGCCTCCAATTCCCTGTACTTGCTGTGAAAGGAACCTGGCAGATCAGCTTCAGCCACTCTTTTTTCAAAGCATTTTAAAAAGTTTTACTTGGAAAGTAAAACTTCTTAAGAGTTGGGCGTGACGCCTCTACTTGCTGTTCAAGTTGGCCCTGCCTCAGCAGTACGCGTTTCATCAATGTAGACGTATTTGAAGTTGTGCACGTCGACATGACGTTCATTCTTGCGCACTCGGTACTACCGTTCATAGAGTACTAAGGGTCACCTGGACGGATTTACCCCCACCCCCACCCCACGCCACCCCACCCTAGCCACATCACGCAACACTACCCAAATGAATGATCACATGTCTCATTCTGAACGCTGCTCAGAAACGCTATACAAAGTTAAAGCGAGAGTTGACGTCACCTCGTTAATGGAGCTAAATACGACTCACCGGTAGAGGATCCAGATTATTTATCACCCACTCGTGAGCAAAAGAGCCAGAAAGGCCATAAGTGTACTGCAACACGTCTTCTTCAGTCTTTTGCAATACTTTTGCTAACTTTTTCTTCGATGTCTGAATGCAACGTGCAAACGCAGCAACCACGCACATAATGATAACGTGTTTCAGGCAAACATTTACTTACTGCCCACCTTTTGATCACATAGTTCAGTTTTGCTCCTGTTTTAACTGGTGCAGATGGCAGCCGTTCCAGGTACAGCATAGGCCTTACAGGTACTTGTGCCAGTTTGGCCACAGCGTTTAAAATCTGTAGAAGGCTTTGTCAGACTGAAGCTTCACTACTTATGCACAGATTTTCACCTATTAATAACTTTCTTGGAGTCACTTTTAACTCGCCCAAAGAAGTACCTGAAACACTTGCAGAGATCACCTTTCTCCTCAATCTTCACAATTATACGCATAATGACTTTAGAAGTGTCGCACAGAATTATTGCTGGCAACTAGACAGTGTTAAGAAGTTTGTACAACTTGGTCGGCACACCTAGATGTTATAGTCAGCTCGGTCATCGCTCTTCCCGCGCTTAGTTTGTTACTTCATAAAATGGGGCCATTTTGATCGGTTAAAGACATGAAACTTTGCTTCGTCATCAAATTACCTGGGGAAATTTTAATTACCCCAAAAAGTTGGACTGTTGTGAACCACACCAAAGAAATGAGACAGAGGTTGCATCGTCTTTGCGTCGGTCTTCACACATTCATTTTTGAGATCAGTGACTTGCTGGAAACTGTACATACAAGTGTATCATTTTGATGTTGCTTTAATTAAGAGAGGACTACAGCCCAAAACTTATGAACTTTTGCACTGAAGGGAATTTAAGCTCCATAACAGTGAAACACATTTCTTTACTTGTAACAGTTATAAGTAAGAATATATACGCTGAAGTCATGATAACCTTGGGTCCCAAGGTCATCAATGAGTACTGGGTGTGCAGAAAAGCAGGCAACACTTCCCGATGCCCAACTTGATGGACCTGCTGATGTTGAACCTGTTGACCAATACATGTCAAATTTTTACTGTGTTTTACGTACATGCTTGGGACCTACTACACCAAATTTGACCATGCCAAGTACTACATGAGCAGGTACATGATGGCCTACATCTGGAGAATGGTCGCAGAGGCAATGGGCCCAAAGGAGAGGTTGGTAAGGCCAAATGCAAGGTAGTAGAGCTTTTTGTATAAGATAACATTGGTAGAGCACATTTCTTTGAATAATTCGCACCTATTTATATACCAAGAAATCCAAAAATTTATGAAATTTTGACTTTTTTTGAATGAGTAATGAAACATGAAAAAGGGCAGGGAAATAGAGACCTGCTGATGTAGTTCACAGTCTTGATGGCTCAGCCCTACACTTTTTCAAAGACCCCACCGTCAGTGGCAATGCAGGCCTCCAACTTGTGCCTGAACCTGGCACGTGTAGCCTGCACGTAGTCAGTGCTTATGGAGGTCCACTCCTTGTTGACAGCAGCCTTCATGGCATCAATAGAGGTGTGGTACACATTGTTGACCCTCTTGTCAATGTGGTTCCACATGCTGTAGTCCAAGGGGTTCAGGTTGTAGGAGTTGGGAGGCCGAATTTCCTTCAACCAAAACCCCTTGGACCCTAACTTGTTCTTCAGGTAGGTCATCACAACTTTGCTGGTGTGGCAGGAGGCCCCATCCTGCATCCAGACGTAGTTGCCCTTGCCATATGTGGTGTCAAGGACTGGGAAGACATTGTGGATCAGGATGGACTTGTACATGTGCCTGTTCATGGTGCCTTTGATCCACACACCAGGGAATGCTTTGCCGTCACTCCCAACAAAGCCAAAAAACATGGCTTTTTGCAGGAATTTGAGCCAGCCCTGGAACCTGTTGGCAGGGTCAACAGCCTTGGCATTGGCAGCAATGGTGTGGTTGTTCCTCCTGTTGAGGTGCTTGTTGAGGTGGAAGTCATTCTCATTGCTGAAGATCAGGACTTTGCCAGCCACCTCCTTTTTAAGCTTGTTGAGCATCACCCAGGCCATTTTGAGGCATTTTTCCTGGTGGAATGGCATCAACTGCTGGACCTGGAGCACCACAAGGCTCTTCAAGCCCAGGTCCATCCTCACAATTGACCTCATGCTGGACTCAGGCACATTGAACATCCTGGAGAGGTTCCTCATGGACTGGTTGGGGTTGGCATCGATCTCGGTCCTGACAGTCTCTATGAGGGCATTCTTGTCATCCTTGACAGGCCTACCACTTGGCTTGATGTAGTCGGTAGTGCCATGCTCCTTGTATGCCTTGATGGCCTTGTAGATGGTGCTGCAGTTGATATTGAGGGCCTTTGCAATGCTGCTCTTGCTCTCCCCTGCCTCTATGTGCACAATGATGATCTCACACAGTTTGTTGGGGGCCATCGTGATTGACACCGTGTGTATTTACAAAAAAAAAAAAATTTGACGAAAGTCAGTCCAAACATCCCTCCCAACCTGACAACATAGTGAAACTTATATTAGAACCCCGTATAATGACATAGGCAGGTCCAAAAGGAAGTGTTGCCCACCTTTCTGCACACCTGGTATAACCAACGATAACTGTAAAAAGCAAATTTATATACGTATGTTTCTGTTCCGCTATCCACGTACAGTCGGAGCCAAAAGTTCGCATACCCCTGTGTGACAAAGAGAGTGTAGAAACAGCTTATGTGACTGGCTCAAAGAATCAGCATATTCATTTTGAGGTCCAAAGTTGCATTTACTATGAAAGTACGTTCGCAAATTGCTGCAGCAACGAAAGCAGTAAAAGTGGACGACAAGAGGGGAGAGTTGCCACGCTCTGACCAGAAAATATCTCATACTGACAACTTCACACAAAAAAAATATGACATATACTGTATTTTTTAAAAATATAATGCAGCTTGGCAACTTTTAGGAGGCAGAGACAGAAGTGTCGTAAGTGCTGCCAGGTTCAGAACCACGGGGATAAAGAGGAAGAAGAGAAAAGTACTTGCAACTTGGCAACACTGCGAAGGGAGGGTGAGGATCTCCTGATAATCCAGTTCCAAAAGTTAAAAAAAGAGAAAAAACTCTGTGAGGCCTTGGACAAAACAAAGAGGATCGGGTGAGGAAGACGTGGACGGCAAGCTGAGGGACGACCGGTCCAGCAGTGGGAGCGCCAACCCCACAAGAGACAGACAGATGCACAGACAAGGCGCGCACGGGCCCGGGGGGGGGG
>JAAUXU010053680.1_pt1 | contig 10019 bp, 7 predicted proteins | sample 7278151 | NCBI WGS metagenome assembly JAAUXU01 (sample SAMN14350113, study PRJNA611818) | marine sediment metagenome | isolation source: surface marine sediment (1.8m) | place: French Polynesia: Moorea | collected 2018-08 | reverse complement strand
TCTGGGCCCATACTGGGTCCAAACACATTGTGTTAGGAAAAAATATTATGAGTAAAGGTTATAAACTCACTTAAAATGAGTCCATTGGCACCTAGAGAGATGGAAACTATTTGTTAGGTTATAAATCCTTAAAGGTTATAAACTCACTTAAAATCAGTACCTGGGCACCTAGAGAGATATGATGTATGAAAAATATGACATTTTTGTGTAATAAGCATGTCTGTGCAGTGGACAGGGAAAGCTGTCCCCCCCTAAAAATGGACCATTTGGGGGGGGGCTGTGCTCATGTCTGATCACAAGAGATTGTACTGGATAAGGGATCAGATATGGAATTGCAGGTGTTTTGTGATTTCTGTACCAGAAGTGGGATCAAGCAGATGTTCACAACACCATATCACCACCAAGCCAACCCAGTGGAATGCCTCAACAGGTCACTGTTAAATATCTTGCGAATACTCATGGGAGAGGACCAGAGTGAATAGAGTCAGCATGTTCCTACCGCTATGTTGGCTTATCGGGTCACATGTCATGATACATGATGATTTGAAATGTTATATGGCAAGAAATCCCGACTGTTACCCAACATGAAGTACAATTTGTCAGTGGAAGGAACTAAAGGAATTGATGAACTATGACAGAGAATGGTGCACCTCTGTTCGAAAGCCAGGGTTTTGATGAGGAAGAAGGCAGAACAAAGAAAGAAGGCATATGATAAAAGGAATTGTGTAGAAGTCTGCTCATTTAGGCAGGGTCAGTTGGTCATGATGAAGAACCATCAATCACAGAAGGGCATTAATAAAAAGTTGGCACCAAACTGGAAGGGTCTGTTTAAGATAAAAACTCAAGTTAATGATGTCAATTGGGAAATTGAAAGTAAAGACAGAACCAGAAAAGTGGTGCATGCAAACATCCTGAAAGATTATATGGGACAGTCAGAGAATCTTGAAATACTCAGGGGCAGGGGCTCCCCTCCATGCAAGGCTGAAAATGGAGTTCAAGGAACTTTTTTTTTTGGGGGGGGGGGGGTAGGTAGAAGTCATCTGCCAACCCTGCGTTGTTTCATTTCATGTTTTGTTTGTTCGTTTGTTGTTTTTCTGCCAAATACAGTTCTGTTTTGGCGGTACTACCGACTACAATAGGCATACCTAAAACAAACAGAGTAGAAACGGCAATCTATGATCTCTGTAAATGTGTGTGTCTTTTGGTGGCCAACTAGCCCTAATTACGCAGGCACATGCGGTTCATGCATCTGAAAAGCATATGATTCAGAATTGGCTCAGTCGTTGCGCATCCTTCACCCCGGATGTTGGATGCTGGCATTGAAGTGCTTTATTTTAGTAACTGTCGACAACCCCCTAAGAGAGATTAACCGTATGCAACTTCTTATCCCCAAGTACAAGTATTGACCTCCACTTAGCGTCGCAGATTCCAGCTGACGAAGAGTGGGAGCAACCAGGATACAAAGTGTTGGTCGATTACTCAAAATGGGCAGAGACGCCCAAAAGCCAGCACCCAAAGACAAACCCGTCCATCTTTGTTCCTCGTAGACAACTTTAAACATGCCAACAGTTAATACAGGTTCTCATGAGACCAATCGACGGAACTGAAGGCAGGAATCACTGAAGCAGAACCAGTACGGTACGATCCGGATCGCTGCGGTATATATATGTACACGTGAGTACAGTAGAATCCTTACTTTTTTCTCAGGTGGACAAAACTTGATTCTGTCCACAGTGCAAGACGCGATTTTGCTGTTTCCTTCGTAGAACGGCAGGTATGCGTCACCTGGTGCTCGTACAGCATGTTTTTCCCTCCTCTTCTCAGGCTTCGTGGGCTTGACCTGAACATCAACATACGCAAGTGCCTTCGTGGGCCTATAGGCAGTTTGCGGCGCACCAACAGGCGTCTGCTTGGGCAACAACAGACTCTCAACACCGTGATGGCAGACGTAGTTAGACGCACGTGAAGTTAGAGGTGCTCGTATTCGGCACCTCTTCGGTCTTTCTGATGAGTTCTGCGGCCTCAAGAAATCCCTCTTCAATCTGTGGGATTGCAAACTTAATTATTGCACAGCAAGTAAAAGGAGTCGTGCGTTCCCGCACATTCATACCGCGTCTTCCTTCAAGAAGTCGTATACGTAGCTCCGCAGGGTGATCAAACAATATCGTTTCATGTTGTTTGGGTCTGAGAGGGAAAAAGATGACGACTTCACTCCAAGTGAGGACACTGGTGAATGGAAAGCTAACAGAGGGTATTGAAATGTTGTCAGACATTTAAAGTGATGCCACTGATCATATCTGAAGTGAAACGCGATTTTCTGCGACTCTCCTTTGATCATGCGAGCAACGTTGGATGACATTTTGGGAGTCAACTCATGTTCTAGTTCCACGAGTGGACCGTGCAACTTTAGAGGAGCTCAGGCATTGTGGCGATCGTGTGGGCAAATATCCCAGAGCGAATGGTTTCAGGACTTTTGGCGAACCTCAGAAAGAAGCCCAAGAAATGTCTCAGACAAGGCAAAAATCACTTCAAGCGAAAACTGGGAAAACATGGTGAAAAACATGGAGTTCCATGGTTTGTTCAGTTGGTTTTCTGTTTCTTTGTAATAAAATTGGTCTCTCAGCTTTACATGCAGGTGAAGAACTTGGTATAAAATGGCCTTTCTGACCTCTGAAATGGTAACTAAAAACGGCGCTACCACTTTTCATGGATCACCCTGTATGTGCTAAGTGGCTGTGAAAGGGAAGTGCGTGTGTTCACTGATAGCAGCGGAAGCTGCTGCGCTCTGGACGCGTTTGGTGAATAATCCAGGGTCGAAAACAAAGGGGGGGGGATCGAAAGTTATTTCGAGGTGCAGCAGGTGAAAAGAACACCCTTCCTTGGAGACCCCTGGTGAATATGAATGAAGGGACGACGCGCGCTCATCTTGTACAAATACAAATATTCTCCTGTCGTGGCTTCAGTTCAGTTGCTGGCAGACTCTGACGGTGATAACACAAAGCAAAGGAAGGATGTCGAAGATGAATTGTTTGGTCTCGACAGTTCTGCTCTACGTGATCGCTGGTGAGTTTTGCTAACCTGCACAGTAGAAATTGACGCACGCAAGCGCAACGATACATACGCATAGTGCATGCATGACTGACCTATACTCTGAACGATCACTAATTTGTAATCGTTGGCCCCAAAACGTACAATCTTCATCGGACTTTTTAGGCACAATAAACGGAAATTACGTCGATTTCACCGAAAAGTGTAATTTTGGCCAAACGGTGAATCATGAGCAGCATTATTATACTCATACGTCATTTTTTTTCGTTCTATCTCTATTTTCTATTTATCCATCATTAACTGAGTTACCCAATATCGCTCGGATTATAATAAAACTAAGTTACGAAATATGGGCCCACATGCCTTATGTAGTCATCCCCTTTGTGCAGCCTCTGCACTTGACCCCGCAATGTGACCTCCACCAACCACACTCTTCGGTCACGGATGACCTCATCCGATGCGCCGCTTACTCAGAGTCTTCTCTAAAGGGATTGTTTTGATTTGAGGTCTTTGATATCCCAAAATGGCTGTTTCGGGACTTTAGGTACTAAGGGGGACCCCCTGAATGACATCCTGGGGAGCCGGCCGCCATCCCATGACGCGACCCAGGTAAAGTGCAGTGGCCGTACTGATTTTGAACCCCTCGGTCCGGTTTTTGTCCGTGTACTGACAGACGGGAAGTGGATGTTTTATGGACATCGATTTGCGCATTACTTTGGTGCAGGGTTGATGCTATTGAGCAGTCTCAAAACCTTCTTTAGCGCCAAAGGTTTCGGAAGCACTGCTGCACTCAGTGGGCTACAACAAGAACAAAAATACTCGTAAAATGTACGTACTACGTCGTGGCCTTCACAATATTTTCTTCTTGCAAGCAACACCCATGACTAATTGTTTAATTGCTCACATCCTCCATTCATCACTTGCCTGGAAACGGATTCAATGAAAACTATGCTGTCCTGACTGAGTCTGCTGGCACATGATGTACACAAATTATTTGAGTAGAGTTGACGTCGAATGTTTTCATACGCCCGTTAGCATGGATTGAGTAAGGTGAATAGACTGGTGTGTGAATGCGTGGTGCGACCACTGCACTTCATTCCCAAGGAATTTATCCACTGCACCGCTCAAACATCTTTAGCAGAACCTCTGTACGAAAACTTTTGACCTTCTCATTTTTGGACTTAACAACTATGGTACGGAGTGCACATACGTTGCTGTCATCGTAAGCAGGCCAATGATGCTTCATTCTCTTAACAGTGTTCCAGCTGCACTAAACTTTCGACCTCAACTTTTTAACAGTATTGCTAAAGACCCATTTTCCCCACCCTGGTCAGGTGTCGCCCTCGCTGCCGAGTGGACCCAGCCGTCCATTGCCAATTCGCAAAGGCTCATCCGAAAGCAATATTTCGATCTTATGCAGTCATTCTGTCAAGCTGAAGACCTCAGTACGGTAGGTGCATGAAATATTTGCAGTGATACATTTTTACACAATTATTCGCCTCGTGACAAAACGAAAGAAGTTTTTTGCCACTGTTTGACGTTGGACATTGGAGCCCTTTGTCATTCTAGAGCCAGACCTACACTGGAGTCGTGACGAACAACGAGTGCGTGATCATGGTGGGCGACTCACTGATGAACGCCAGTCATTATAAGGTGAGCAGAAGCAGAATGAATCAGCACGATGAAAAATTGGGAGATTTCTTGCGTCAACTTTATGCGTGCAGGTGCTGACCACTTCTCCTGGCGAGACGGTCTCTTGGCGCTACGCCAGTCTGTCTTTACTTGCACCGCCGCCCGCAGGCGCAGTCCCCTGCAGTGACCCCGACATTCGGGGTCCCTGCTTCCTGGGGGCCTCTCTCTACGGAGACGGAATCTGCATGGAAAGCATAGGAAAGATTGATCTTTCCACCAGGTACGCAGTGCAGTAAGACCAAGACTGGCGAACAGGTGCATTATAAAAAGAAGTCTTGTTGAAGTCATGTTTGCTTCCATTCGCATTAAATGTTCTGGACATCTTGTCAATGTCTTCTCAAGGTTCCTCTTTCTAAGCTCCGCTGAAAAGCATTTTTGTCGGTGAAGCTACCACAAAATCAACTATCAAAACAACTTTCTAAGAAGTTCCAGAACTTTTATGCGCGAAAATCATGCACAGAAAGTGAGCATTCAATTGTGCACACACTCCGCAATAAAGATTTTGCACGAAATACATTTACGGCCAAGTTTCCAAACCATCCGTGTTACCTACCCTTCTGCTGTAAGCTCGGGGAAGTCCGCTTGTCAGGGACACTTCGGGGTGGAATTCTTGCATTTGATTAACTCTTCCGTACAAAACAGGCCAAAACGAGTCCAGGTGGGCAGCAACGCGGAAGTTTTTGCTTTGGAATAGCAGAAAAGAAGCTGCCAATGCAAGATTTAGTGAGGTTTTTGGCCAAGAGTATCATTGACTGCCACTTGGTTTGAAGTGATCCAGAAGGGACAGTTGATGAAGCTGTAAAATCGCTGTGCAGTGAAATCGTAGCATTCCATGATTACTGGAGCTTCTTCCCTATCCCTACTGCTCTTGTGGTAGTCCTATTTCTGGCCTCACTTCACAAACTCTTGGTGTGCATGAGGAAAAACCGATTCTTGCACCCGGAATTCAATTTCCATTTACTCTTAGTATAAATGCATCTTTATGCGGAAAATTGAAATGCAGCTTCGTTTAGGACATTGCATTTTATTCTTGTATGCCGCTAGTTCGTATATTCGGTGATTCTTAGATGCGGACACCACTGTTCTGTGAGGGGGATAGGGGGTAAGACCCTGTTTTGTCTTTGGGGACTAATCTCCATGGTGAATAATCTTGTGCCAACTTTCTGGGACCTTACGGATGACATAAAGCCACTGACACCCACTGATTATGACTATTTCATTGTACAGAATGATCTACTTCGCTGATGAAGATGGCAAGAAGACGCGGTGTCCCTTCTTCAAGTTCCTCGTTCTTTCCTAATGTGTTGCATACCTAGATCTTATAGCAATGGTCATAATGCCACATAATAGTTATTTATCCCCACGAAATCCTTTTGCTTAATAAAAATGAATTACCGACCACCAACATGTGTTCTACACTCATTGCAATGCTGTAAAAAAAGTGATGAAAAATGACCTGAGCAGCTGCCGACGCTTTTTAGTGACTGCATGCATTATTAGTTGAGTCGTTTCATTTTTTCATTTTTTCATTTCTCTCCTGCTTCTGTCGTTTTGGAAAAAAAATGAATAAATGCCTGTGCCGTATGTCAATCTTCGTGTCTCATGTGAAAATAAGTACCTACAGTATTTTGCCCTTAACAGCCCTGTGTCTGGTATATTTCATGCCCACAGTAAACGACGTACCGCGCATTTCCACATAAGTGCACACGTACATATGAAATGAGTATCAATAATAACCGGCCGGTACTTGTCCAGTCCCCACCATTTGTTTGTCACATTCATATCCAGGTATTTTGCTAATTTCCATGGAGAGTATGCAAGTGATGATGACGATGCAGTTGTAAACATAATGGACGTCCTGACGTGCTGTGCGCAACCAGGGCGCGTCGTATGTAGGTACGTACGTTCAGCTCAGCGCTGGCTGACCGCAGGATCTTCTTAATTAAAGATTCTGTTTCCCTGATGATGATCCGAACCCTGCAGGTAGGAAGCCATCTCGGACTTGAAGTCGTCCGAGATCAGTAGGGTGTCCAAGCACATGGCGAACGAGTTCGAGCCGAAGCAGTCCTTCCTGCGATGAAGGTCAAGGAGTGCTTTAGTACTTTCGTTACAAGGGCTGTCGCGAACCCTATCAGAGTACAATCGAAGCATCAAAGCCAAGCAGCTCAATAATTCATATCAGGCAGGCAATGATTCGTCACCCCACTGAACTACGTCAATGAGTCATCACCATCTGTACTTTTGGTGCCAGATGGGTGTTTCAGTACGGTTGTGCCTAGTCGTGGTTCCAATTTCTGTTGACTCGACTTGAGCCTGTGTCTTGATCAATGTTTCTACTCCATCTTTATCGAGTCGAAATAACCTACTCAAATCTTTTTTTTCCATTCTAATTTACCGTGATGAGGAAAAAGTTGTTATTGCAAGAGACAATATATTTCCTTCATCTCATCGTGAGCAGCCGCTCTCAAAGAGCCGCTCCCCATTGACAGACGCAATAATGACACCAATTCTTGAACTGAGATCCTGTCTCAAATGAGAGCTGACCCCAAGTCATAGATCAGCAGACTCGGCTGATTTGCAATGAATAACTCAACTCAGATCGGCAGCTCGATTGTAAACCGGATTAGGTATCCAGCTCCTGGAAAGAAAACTTTTCCGCCAAGTCGGCCCAAAACCACAGTTCTCTGGCCTGAAAACACGTATGGTCCTTCCGGATCAGGGTACGAGAATAGAGCAGTGAGTAAACTAAGTCTGAACCTCACAAATTGGACATGGCCCCCAGGAACAGTTAAGGCAATACGGAGTCAGTCTCGCAAGCGATTCTGGCAATCCCTTACTCTGATCTGCCCGTCTCTAGCACATAACAGAAATTAGATACATGTCCAGAGAAGCATTCTTCATGAGTCTGCCCATCCACCCCTATTGTTCAGCCATTGATTTTCGCTCTGGCAGCTCTGGGAGATAACGTGAAGGTTCATACTATGAGTGAAAAGTAAAGTAAAGCTGTGGGAAAGAGCATCTGTAAAGGTCACCTGGACAGTGGAAAACCTTGCTCAAGAAAGCCGCTGCTCTTGCAGGATGAATTCTTAATGCTTAATTGTTATGGCACCAATTTCGTCAAGCAAGATTTTCCAATCTTGCCAAAGCAAAGCGCTCTGACGCGACCAATCAGAACTCAAATCAGTTTTCTTATCAATGTGAGTCTTCACATCTTTACTCTGGACTCCAAGAGCCAGTTGCTGCCGAGTTCCACAACACTACAGACCTTACCTGCATAATTGATAGACCTCCGGCTGCTTGTAAAGTCCGTAGCAATCCTCGCAGATCCGGTTCAACTGAGTGAAAAGACCCAACGACATCGAGCCCTAACAATTGTATCATAAGCATGAAAAATGAGTCTGACGTTGAGTCCTCAACCCACCTGGCAGTCGTCGGTCGAACGCGACAGTCGAAGCAGGGGACTGCCAGACACAGAGGTTGTGGCCGTCACCAGTTTCAGCAGTAGAAGCATTCCTAGATATGATGCCATCTATGGGAGAAATACTGGTGTGCTTTAGAAAAAAGGAAGGAATAGGGCCAGCCAACGTAACTTATACTTATCCTATGATTACCTGAACAGCATGACTAAAGTATGCTAATTTATTTATTCTTGGAAAGTAACGTACACGGACATTTTTGGATTTGTCATTTGTCAACATTAACCTCGTCTGCATCTGCGACACCTGGAAATCCTCCCGGGTAGTGGCACAGTCGTTCTGGCAGAATTCCGACGACAAGACTGCAATGCCCATTCGGCTTGGAGCAGATCTGAGCCTCCTGAACTGAAGATGCTGAGAGACCCGTAGGTTTGAAATAATCTCTAGTGGCACCCAAGGTTGGTTAAGGAGCAAACCAGGTGGAAAATGCATCCCACGTGATGCATCCCACGACCTCCACCACGATGACTCACTCCTCGGTAAGCCTTGATGTCCAATTCCTGCCCCAAGGAATGAAGGTCGGAGGCAATGGCGCCGAACACCATGGCCCGAACAGGCCTCTTGTACTGTTCAATGACCTTTTGGTCCTTGCTATCATCCTTGTTGCCTTTCCTGATGAAGCAGTTCACGATTGACGAGTTCTTTGGAATTGATTGAAGATAACAAAAAACCCCTGTTTTCTACCCTTTTTGGCCTCCACGTTACCTTCTCTGCTTATTAGGTCACACTGCTCAACAAGTCAAGTTGCCTTATCCCAACAATGATACATTAATAGGTGTTCACCGTACTAAACCGAAATACCTCTATTTGCACGTTTTGCCAGCTTTTGCCTTTTCTGTTCCTTATTCATTTTTACCCTGCTTGTCCTCATTGATCACTTCCGTCTGCATAGTTGTGCCATCTCTCTTGATTAGTCACTTCAAGAATGAAATCTCAATGTTATGTGTCGTAAGTTTGTTATTAGAAGAACCGAGGTCAAATTTCGGGTCGTCAAGTGATACCACAACATACAGTGCTGTGCAAAAGTCATCGGACACTCGTCTGAGGGATGAAAAATGGGCTAATTTTGCAGCCTTTTTGAAATGAAATTTCAAATTTTTCCTACCATGAAGAGGGGGGCACCCCCCTCTCCACACCTCACCCCCCAGGCAGGTCCCCCCCCCCATGATCACCTCTGGCAGCCATTTACCACCACCACCCCGTGCAAAAGTCACCAGACACCTAAGCACGCATGCTTAAAAGCTATAACCTAGCACTAATTCATGAAGTGCACAACATACCAAATCACAAGAAACAAAAAAACTACATTTTATTAAAAAACTAATAATCTATAGAATGTCCCTTATTGGCAATGACTTCTACTAATCTCTTCCTATAATTCACTACTGCATTGGCACATGTCTCTGCTGGTATGTTGTCCCACTCCTCCATGCAACAGGTCTCCATGAGTCCATGCTGTCTGATAATGGTGTCCTTGATGTCAGTGGACAGCTCTTTCCTTGGCGGCATCATGTTGGTGGTTCTTCAAATGACAGTTGCATGTGGCCAGCAGTGTCTTGCAGTGCCAGCAGTGCTGTTTCATGGTCACACAGTGTTTTGTTTTAGTTCCCATTGCATTACAGGGCTGCAGACATCAGCAACATGCAGTGTCAAGATGGCTGTAGGGGGGGTTGGTGGCGGAGCTGCCGGGGTGTGTGGGGGTGTGAGGTATGGAGTGGGGGGTGCCCCCCTCTTCACGGCCACAAAATTGGCCTGTTTTTTGTCCCTCAGATGAGTGTCCGATGACTTTTGCACAGCACTGTA
>JAAUXU010018632.1_pt1 | contig 10020 bp, 3 predicted proteins | sample 7278151 | NCBI WGS metagenome assembly JAAUXU01 (sample SAMN14350113, study PRJNA611818) | marine sediment metagenome | isolation source: surface marine sediment (1.8m) | place: French Polynesia: Moorea | collected 2018-08 | reverse complement strand
GAGTTGTCCGCCGACTCCCTCCACAGTAGTACGGGCCAGGTGGCCTGTGAGCCCCAGACTCTCGGCCAGCTCCTCGCTGACCAGGATGGAGCCCGTGCTCCCGTCATCGAGTAGCGCATTCACGTACTCCTCTCGCCCCGTCTTCGCGTTGCCGACCCACAATCCGATTGTCCGTAGGGACACGGTGCCCCTGCACTCCACCTGGGCCTGAAACACATGTTCGTTCAGTTCCCCTGCACCTTCAGGGTCGGGCTCAACGACCTCTCCTTCCGTTCCCTCCCCCTCCGCACCGTAGAGGTGACGTTCTCCCACATTGTTCCCCCCTCTACGAGTTCCATGCAAGGCCGTGTTGTGGAGATCCCCGCACTTTTTACACTTCTGCGGCCTAGGGCAGGTGCGCAGGTTGTGTCCCACCTGGAAGCAGGAGTAGCAGCGCCCCTTGGATCCCAGCCAGTCCCTCTTTCCTTGTGGAGAAAGGTCCCTAAATTGGGGTCACCTGCCCAGCAGGTGCTCCCCTTGGCAGTACCCGCACCTGCCGTCCGCCGATGGCTGACCGCCCTGGCCGAAGAGGTGCTGCTCGGCGGAATCAGGTGCTCCAAAATCGTCCTCCACTTCCTGCCACCCCGCCTCCCCGTCTTCCCCAGCCACGAAGTGCTGCCCACCCCATTTGGGAGCTCCCCCGGGTGGGGCTCCTCCCCCGGGTGCGGCCCCCCGTCCGCCGCCTCCGCCGGCCGCCCCCGCCCTTCCACCCCAGACATTTCCTCCGCCCCTACCCGCCTGTCCCCGGCCGAAGCCCCCCCTGTTCGCCCACTGCCCGCCCCCGACACCCCTCCCCATCTGGCCTTGTCCCCAGATGTTGCGGCTGTACACCGCCACGCGCCGGTGGTCGGCGAGCTGCTCGCCCGACCACGCCCGAAGGCTGTACAAGCCCCTCTCTGCCTGGTTCCACCTCAACCAGTCTTCGTACTTGCGAGCGTACGCCGGAGAAAGCTTGTTCATGAGGATGTAAAAGAAGGAGAGCGAGTCCGCCTCCCCCGTTTTTCCCACCGCATTGCCCCACTCCGTCAGGAAGGTGCGCAGGCGGATGTGCAGCATCTCCAGGCCCTGGTAATTGCCTTCCTGTAGATGGGGAACCGCCAGTAGGGCCTGTTGCCGTGTGATGAGCAAGTTATGCTCCCCTCCAAAGGTGGACTCCAGCAGGGAGATAACCTCCTGGTAGCCGTCCTCGTTCCCTGCGAAGGACCCCCGGATCTCCCTCATCTGCGGGGTGGTCATATCCAGCGTGCCCATCAGCAGCATCACCTTCAGGCTCAAGTCCAGAGAAGTCATGTGCACACAAGGAAGAAAGGCGCTTCTCCATGGAATGTAATCCGCGGGGTCCCCGCCGAACTTAGGTAGAGAGCCCGCCGTAATTTTGAACACGTCTCCCGCCTTCAAGTCGGTGCTGTCGGAGGGGACGACGTTCCATGGGAAAGGGAACTCCAGCCAGTAGGACGGGCGAAGGCTGCGAGCGCTGACCACGTAGGGATTGCGCCCCATTCCCCAAGATGCGCCGCTGCCTCCAATGCCGCCACCCGCCGACGCCATGGAGGACGGACCGCGGCTGGGATGCCCCGCGCCGCCGCCTCCTCTTCCCCCACCTCTCCCACGCGCCGCCATAGCGGCGAAGCCAGCTCCATGGCCGAAGCCGCTCCTGCCCCCCGCCTCCACCGCCGAATCGGACAGCGTGCGTAGTCTTCCCACCACCCCGTCCCCAGCGTCTGCCGCGCCGGCGCCCCCAGCATCCGCCGCCGCTGCCGCCGCCATCCGCTTCAAGCGGGTCTCCAGGATTTGCATGGACGTCTGCATCTCCACCCGCGAGCGCTCGAGTTCGCGGCGAGTCTCTTCTTGTTCCTCCTCATCGAGGGCGTCGTAACTTAAATGATCTAAGTGCAGCAGGTATCCCTGAAGTTCCTGCACCACAGCCGCAAGCCCTCTCTCGGTCGTGGCGACGTCGCTGGCGGCGAGCGCCGCCTTCTCGTAGACGGTAGCTGCCTCCTGCAGAATTTGGAAGACCGCCTGGCGTTGATCATCGCTCGTCGGTCTAGGCCGGGACTTCTTGCCCTTGCCTTTCCCCTTCCCCCCCGCAGGCGCCTTGGAGTAGGAGTTCCTTCGTGTCCGTAGTGTGTTGAGAAGGTCTCCCCCCGTTGCCGCAGCGTCCCCCCCCCACCAGCCGCCAAGCCTGACTCGGTGCGGCCGTCGCAGTTAGTTCCCCCCCCCCCCGAGGCCGAAGTCGCCGACGCCCCAGCGCCCCCCGACGTCCCCGGCACCGGGTCGACACCCCCCCCTCCCGACGAGGGTCCCCCCGTCCCTTCCGGCGCATCCGCGGACATGACGGGGTACCCCGATAGTTGGGCGCCAATTGTCCAGAAGTGAGATGCTCGACTTCTATTCACTGGAAATAAAACATGTTGGCTTTGGGAGTTTCCACTAGCCTGAATGTACCAAGTTCCAGAAATAAATGAAGACAAAGACAGAGAGAACCTCCTTTCAGTTCAAGAGTTTGTTGGATTCTGATTTTATTCTCTTCACTTTCTTTCTTCTTATACAAAAACACTCATGAGCACACATAAAAGAACACAATAAATACTCAACTTTTCTTCTCTCTTTCTCTCGCAACCTTTCCCGACATCCTCCCCCGGTCAGCGTAGTCCCTGCAGTCGCAGTTCTCCTTGCTGAGGAAGGTGTCGAGCATCTTCAAGCCCAACGTGGGGCTCGCCCATTTAGAATCGAGGTTGCGTGATTTTGTTTCTCGTTGTTCCGCTTTGTTATTGTGGTTGCGACAGCTGCGATGGAGGGCAGCTGTCGTCCGCCTGGGTTGCCCGCGGCGGCTCAGGCCACCGGCAAGGCGCCGCCAGCCGGTGGAGGGGGCGGCGGCGGGTCGTCGTCGTCCTGGCGCCTGCCGCTGGAGGAGACGGTGTCGTCCGCCGGGGGAAAGTGGCCCATGTTCCCCTCCTGCTGAAGCAGCCCGTAGAGGTAAGCCAAAGCTGAGGCCACGTCCATCTCCGTAAGATCGTCGTAGCTGGTGGGGGCGAACTCCAACGGGGATCCCCGCGCGTAGGGGTACCACCCCCAGCACAGCAGCGTGCGCCTCTCACGGGTGTAGATGCCCTCGTCGGCGGCGTCCTCGAAGTCAGCCCTCAGCCTATCCATGATCTCCGCGTTCTCCCGGTCGCAGCCGTCCGCTGGCCCGTGACCCCGGCACTGGCACCGCGGGCACCGCTGGTGGAGGGCGGGACAAACCTGCGTGTGGTGGTCGTTGGCTTGGGGGCAGCGGCGATAGTTACAAATCCGCCTGGTGGGCGTGAGAGCCAGCTGCTCCCTGTAGCGCACACAGTTCGGGGCGATGGAGCCTGCGGTGTAGCGGGAGCAGTGCCTGCTCCCGCAGAAATTGCACCTGCTTTCGAACTGGGGTTTCGTGGCGAACCGGTTGTTGTAACGCCCCAGGTAGTCGAAGTGGATCTGCTCCAGCCTCTGCTCGTCCATGGGCCTGCGCTGCCTGTTGCGCACGGCGGCATCTGACTCGGCGACGGGAAGGTTGCGGTGGTCGGCGACGAATCCCTTCTTCACCGCGTCCGCCCGAACCCTGCGCGCCAGGGAGACGTTGCCATCAGGGGCGGCAAAGGAGGAGCTCCTCACTCCTTGCTGCGCCCTGTGGGTGGCCTCGGCAGCGACCTGGCGGTAGCTGAAAGGGAGATTATGCCCGAGTTTGCTGCGCAGATCGGCCTCCTGAAAGAATCCTCCCCGCTGCTTGGGGCCCTGATGGAGGGGGAGCGGCTTGGGTTTGTGGTTGCCGTAGTAGGCGCCGGGTGGCGGCGGTGGGCCGGAGTGGCGGCGAGCAGGTGCCTGCGCCGGCCTCCTCTGGGGGCCTGAGCCCTTGTCAGTCTCGCGCCGCCCGGGATACCCGGGGCGGGGCGAGGAGGAGCGTGGCGCCGATCTGGGCGAGGTTCTGCCTCTGGGTGAGCGGTGTCGTGGGGACGGGGCCCGCCCCAGTGCGGCGGAGCTGCCCAGGCTAGGGCGCCGAGGGCTGCGGTGGCCGTGTCGGTGCGCGTTGGTCTGCAGGTGGCGGCGCAGATCTCCTTCGCTGTGCGCGCGCGCCGGAGGGCGGTGGGGTGCCTCTTCCTCCCTCTTGATGCGGCCGGCACCGCGGTCGTCGTCCTCGTCTCTCTTGTCGCCAGACTTCCTTCCCTTGTGTTTGGAGGTGTCGCTGTCCTTCTTATAGGAGCTGCTGCGACGCCTGTCCCTCCCGTCGTCCTTGCCGTCGTTGAGGCGGCGCCTCTTCTTAGGAGAGCCTGCGTCGTGGGGTGGCGGGGGGAGGAGGCCCGAGGCGGGCGGCCTCTCCGGCGTGCGCCTGCCCTCACGGCTCCTGGCTTCCCTCTCCTTCCTCTCCTGGTAGGCGGCCGTGAAGTAGGCCTTCACGGGGGACTTGCCCGGCGAGGCTCCTTCCGGAAGGCTCTCCAAGTCGGCCTGCAGGTCCCGGTCCTGTAGCACGATCTCATCATCGTCCTCCGCCGGCTCCGTGTTGTTGTTGGGGTCAACGGAGTCTTTGTCCTCCGTCCCCTGTTCCGCGGTGGCGCCGGACTCGGCCATGGCGGATATGCCCTCGCCGGGGTCCTGTGAGGGATCGGGCAACTGAGGCATCTCTACGTCGGAGTTACTCGCGACAGAAATTACCTCGATCTTTTTAGGTGACTGGGGGAACAGCTCCACGGACGGGGCGCGCCGCATGCGCCCAAACTGCGCCACCGACTTGTTGGTGAGGAAATTCCTCACGGTGGGGCCGAAGGGCAGGTGCCCCTGCACTCCTTCGACGGTGTGGTACAGCAGGCCGTGCTCAATCATCCTCAGGGCGAAGTACAACGGCCCGAAGGTTTCGTAGTAGAGGAAGAAGGCGTCCCCGGCCGAGATGCTCAGGCCGGGGGGGACTTTGTAGCCCGGAGCGCGGTTGGCGGGCAGGAGGCCGCGGAAGTTGCAGCTCCCGATGAGGTCGCACAAGTCCTGCTTGGTGCCAGGTCGATGATGGTAGGACGCCGAGAAGGAGAGCTGGGCGGCCAAGTCGACGGGGGCCGGCCCATCGGTGCGAGCGCAGGGGATGAGGCCACTCTGGCGGTAGTAGGCGAAGATGTCTTCCGTGTCGATGAAGTTCCTGACCTCCACGCCGATCCCGCCCTGGTCGACGAACTCGCTGAGTCCGCTCCCCAACACAACGACCCCCGGCGAGGTGAGCCAGTCCTTCACCCTGTTGGGCAGCAGGGGATACCCGCCGCCGTCCGTCAGGGAGAAGGTGGCCCCTAGGCCTCCTGTGGCGCCGATGGAGACCCGATCGGCGATCCCCTCGGCGTTCCTCACCACGGACAGGCAGAGCACCGGCAGCTTGGACACCGCCTGGTCCATCCCTTCCGCCTGCCTGGCCTCCCACATGGTGACGTTGGCCGCCACGATGAAGTCGGCGAGCTGCGAGCGGTGGAGTTGGTCATGCCAGTAGGTGCGGAAGGACAAGGCCGAGATGGCGGCGCGGACCGAGTCGAAGCAGGCCCGGGTCTTTGGGGCCAAATGGCTGACGGCCTCGTCGTAGATCTCGCCCCGACGCGCGAAGTGGGGCGAGGAGAACATGATGAGGACGGGGGAGTACCCGCACGTCCGTAACCTTTGGCAATCGGCGGTACTTAAAATTTTCTAAGTTCGGGCGGAAGATGAGCGGCGGCGTTGAGGTCCGCGCGCTTCAAGGTTTTCTAAAAGACTGATCTTTTGCTAAGATTTGGCGACGGTTGCCCGCGCCTTTGCGTGCTCGTCTTTCGCCGCTCGCTTCCCTTCTCCCGCCGAGGTGCGGCAAGAGCTTGGTACAGCAAGCAGTGGTCGTCCGGATGATGCTCGAGATGATGCAGAAGATAGAAAAGGGCGTCTGGATTATAAAATGGAGTGGGCTTTCCCGCCTCTTCTTTAAACTTGGTCGGTTGCGTGAATTTAATCGAATCCTTCCGTAATTGAATCTCTACATATTTTGTCCCCTCTAGATCCCTCCCTTCCACCCGGCGCCCGAGGCACCGCCGGGTGTCAGCTGCGCCCTGCCAGCTACTGGGCGTGGGCGGCGGGCAGCAGCAAGGCTACTGCCCCCACATCCCGTCGGAAGAGCTTGTTAGGGTGCCGGAGGTACTCGCGGCCCCTGCCTCCCACCTGTGGCAGCCTGATCTCCACCAGCCTCACCTTTCCGTCCCGGCCGGGCAGCGTCCGCTCCACAACGGCCAGCGGCCACCTGCCCCTCTCTTCCGGGTGCAGAAACGTGACTACGTCCCCTGGCTGCAGATCTCGCTGTGTCGCGGTACACTGCTTGCTGCGCGCCTGCAGGTATGGGCGGATTTCGCGCTGGAGCCTTTGCCAAAAATGAGAACCCGCCTCTTGTACCTGCAGCCATCTTCTAGCAAGAGATGTGGTGGAACAATCAGGCACCACGTACAGCGGTCGACTGGCGCTCCCGTACAAGAAGTGGTTGGGTGTGAGGGGGGCGAGTTCCTCGGCCGCCCCAGACACGTAGGCGAGAGGCCTGGAGTTCAGGGCCCCTTCCGCAAGCGCAAACGCCGTCTGCAGTTGCTTCAGGTTAAACAGGAGCGTGGGAGGGAGCGCGTGGTACAACGCGCTCTTGGTGGCGCCGATGAGCCTTTCGAAGACGCCTCCCCAATGACTGGCGTATGGTGGGTTAAAACGCCATTTGATTTGCGGAAAGGCCGCTTCCCTGGCTTCCCCCTGTTCTTGTAGAACTTCCCACAGTTTTCCCTGTAGGTGGCCCGCGGCTTGGAAGTTGCCGCCGTTGTCAGAGATGATCTCCATGGGCCTGACTCCTCGTTCGTGGGCCCGACTCAAGGCCAGCAGAAGAGCGTCCACCGACAAAGACGAAAGAAGCTCCAAGCGCACCGCCCGGGTCTTACAACAGGTGAGCAGGAGCAAGTAATGTAATTCGACCGCCCGCCCCCGCTTCACCCTGAAGGGTCCCGCGCAGTCCATTCCAGTGCTTGCAAATGCGACGGGATCTTCTCCTGGTGTTGGAACGCGAAATGTGGGCAGCAGTCCCTCCCCTGGGCGGCAGGGTCGCGCCAGGCGTCGTCGGCAGGGCACACACTCCTGCAGTACTCGGAAGACCACCTGGCGCGGCTTGGGGAGCCAGAATCGCTCGTGCAAGCGGGCCAGGGTGTGGTTCACGCCCCCGACGTGCTTGGCGTCGTTCCGGTGGACGTGTGCAATCAGGAGGCGCGTCCCTGCGTGCTCCCGAGGCAAATAGATGGGCTCGCGCACATCTCGCGCCAGCACAGCCACCTGTTGCAGGCGTCCCTTCCCCCTGAGTATGCCTTCCTCGTCGATGAAGGGGAGCAGCCCTGGCAACTTGAGCCGTCGTTGGCTGGCCTTCCCCTGTCGTAGCTCCCTCTGCTGTTCCTGCTGCATCTGTCGCAGCAGGAGTCGTTCCCCTTCCCATACTGAGGGTGCGGGGCGACGGCGAATTTTATGGAGCCACGATAAGACGCGCCGGGCTACCCGGACGGCCTTTCCCCACGTGCCCCACCGATGGAAGGGGAGCCCATCCCCTTCTTCCCCGTCTCCTTCCCCCTCTCCCCCCACGAACACTTGTTCCACCTTGCTCAACTCCTTCAGCCCCTCCTCCGTAGGTTGGAGGCATGGCGCCTGCGGCCAGCCGTTGGGCGGGGCGGTGATGAAACTGGGCCCCGTCCACCACATCTTCCTTAGCATCAGTTCGCGGGGCCCGCAGCCCCTGGTGGGCAGGTCCGCCGGGTTAAGAGCCGTAGGGACCCATCTCCACTGTTCCAGCTCCGAGCCCTGCCTGATCTTTCTGACCTTGTTCTCCACGAAGGTCTGCAGGCGCCGCCGCTCGTTACGAAGCCAAAATAGTACGTTGAGGGAGTCCGTCCAATAGTGCGTGGCAGCGAGTTCGATCTTTAGTGCCTTCTCCACCGCTCTTCCCAATTGGATTCCCAGGTGCGCCCCCAGGAGTTCCAGGCGCGGAATAGACCTCGTCTGCGCTGGGGCCACTCTACCCCGGCTCATCACCATCCGTGCCGTGGGCTTCCCTCCGGCGTTGGGGGTGACCAAATAGGCCACCGCGGCATAAGCTTCCCCAGAGGCGTCGCAGAAGACGTGGAGGCAGGCCGCCCCGTTAGTGGCGGTCGTCTTCACGCAGCGCGGCACCTGGACGCAGTCCAGTTCTTTGAGCTGCTGCATCCATTTCAGCCAGCGAGGCAGTCGGGCCTGGGAGAGCTTCTCATCCCAGCCTTTCACAGCCCTAGCCACCGCCGAAAACACGCACCTGGCGGTCATGACGTAGGGCAGTAGGAATCCCAGCGGGTCGAAGAGCCGAGGGAAGACTCTGAGAATCTTCCTCTTCGTCCAGGGCCCCCCTTCTTCCTCGACCTGCATCTGGAAGGTGAACATGTCGGAGCGTGGGCAGTACTGCACCCCGAGAGCCTTGAGCTCCGTCTTCCCCTGTGGATCCTGACAGAGAGCGGCGACGTCCAACAGCTCCTCCGCCCTGGCGCCGGCGGGAAGGTGTTGCAGCACTTGGGAATTGCTCGCCATGCACTTCTTCACCTCCATGCCCATGTCCCCCAAGATGACCCTTACGGCCTCCAAGGTGTCCCGGGCCTCCGTCACGCTGTCGGCCGAGTCCAAGACGTCGTCCACCAGCGTGGAGTGCGCGAGGGTTGCCGCTGCCTGCGGTTCGCGGCTCCTCCATGCCTTAGCCTGCTCCCTGAGCGCAAAGAGTGCCACAAATGGGCTTCCCTTGTTGCCAAAGACGTGCGACTGGAACTGGTAAATCACCAGCTCCTCCTGGGGGGCTGCCCGCCACAGGAAGCAGTGATAAGGGCGATCCTCTGGTCTCAAGTAGATTCTCAGGAACATCTTGGCCACGTCGCCGCTGTAGGCCACCAGTCCGGAGCGGAAGCGCAGCAGCACATCCACCACCTCGTTGATGAGCTTGGGCCCCGCCAGCAGGTGGTCGTTGAGGGCCACGCTGCAGTCCATCACAGGGCGTACCTTGGACGAGATCTTGTGGGGGTTGTAGACGGGAAAGTGGGCGATGAAATGTGCCGTCTCCGGGCCCTTGGACACCCTCTTGGTGACCTCCTCCTCCTCCCACTCATCAATGACCCCCTGATATTTTTTCTTCACCCCAGGGATCTTGAACACTGCGCTGCGTTCCAGGCTCTGGAGTCGCTGCAGAGCCTGAGCGTAATGTTCCCCTGGGCGAGTATTGGCAGGTTTCCAGGTGCAGGGTAGTTCGTACCTCCCATTTCTACGTTTCCCCTTGGTACGCATGAGCTCCAGCACGTACTCCTCTGCGGGCGAAAGGGCCTCTGCGTCGCCCAGGTCCTCCACCGTCCACATCTTCTCCACCAGCCGGTGCAGCAGGTTGTCCTGTTGTTGCGAGTGGCGGAAGTGACATTGATGTCCCTCTTCCGGTATGTCCCCCCAGCAATAATACCCCTTTTCCTGTGCCTGCGGGAGGATACTCGCCGCCTGCCACTTTCCTGAATCCGGCTGCCTTCCACCAACCACTCCCACCGCCGTCCACCCCAGAGGCGTGCGTCTTGCCGCCGGGAGCTTCTCGCCGGCGGCCCTCTCCTCCAAGGCCCGCAGCAGGTGCGGATTGCGGCTTCCCAGTAGCACGTGGACACCCTCCCACCGTGCACTGAGTGGGGGAAAGGCCAGGTCCCTCAAGTGAGGGTAGTTTTCCTTGGCCACGTTCCAGTCCACCGGGCGGTAGGAGCCCGCCGGCCGGGCCATCACCTGGGCGGGAATTTGGCGTACGAGCTGCCCGTCGCTGCTTCTGAGCCGCACCTGCGTAACCAAAGTGTTGTTGGTGCTGAGTTGTCCGCCGACTCCCTCCACAGTAGTACGGGCCAGGTGGCCTGTGAGCCCCAGACTCTCGGCCAGCTCCTCGCTGACCAGGATGGAGCCCGTGCTCCCGTCATCGAG
>JAAUXU010036699.1_pt1 | contig 10023 bp, 9 predicted proteins | sample 7278151 | NCBI WGS metagenome assembly JAAUXU01 (sample SAMN14350113, study PRJNA611818) | marine sediment metagenome | isolation source: surface marine sediment (1.8m) | place: French Polynesia: Moorea | collected 2018-08 | reverse complement strand
TTCTTCTGGCCATACCTTGGGCTTCTTTTCAAGCGGTTTCAATCTTGATCACAGAGTCTCAGCTCTGTTTCTTCATCTCTGGATCCGCGTGGAGGAAAATGTCCAACAACTGTTGTCGATGACTTCCCAAATTTGGCGCCAACGACAGCATGCGAAAAATCCCCGATTGATGGGACACCATTGAGGAGCCCCCGGGACCCCGAGAAGAAAGAAGTGCTGAGATGTAGGCAGTGTAACTGGGAGTTTGAAATTGGCAACACCTCCAGGTCACCCTGTACACTGGGTCTTTGCAGCCTACACTAAATCATCTAAGAGTGGCTTCCTTTCTCAACCCCCACCATAAGTGGGTCGTACGTTCAAAATGACATTAAATAATGTTGGAACGAAATAATCGATTGACATTATATAATCAATCTCCATGTGCAACCCACCCACTTGAATTTCTTGCGGCAAAATGTGAGTTGTGCATGATGCACTTGTTTGAAACATGCACAAGACCCATTTTTTTTTCAGATCTTGTAATTAATAACCCATCTTTGGGGTGTGCATGACTTGCCGGAGAAGGTAGCAACTTGTCTTGTCCAAGGACGCGTAGAAACATCTCAGGGCAATCATCAATTGTTCAGGGTTCTCTTATAGAGCTGCTGTTGCTCCTCAGGCACAAAACTTCATCATGCAGCTAAAGTTGAGATCTCTTCCAGCTTCGCAGCTCCACTTCGAACCTCTCTCGCGCCACGATCAGCGCAGCTGGCCCGTCTTCCTCCGCGTTGGCGGTGCGGATGCGCGACTTGCGCCAGTCGGCGCAGCGCCAGATAGCGCGAATGCGGAGCAGAAGCGCCGAGCGAATCGGACGGCGCAGAAACCGTCGGCGCAGCAGCAACGAGGTGCCGACTCACCTCCCGCCCAGCGGGGCCATCTTGCCCACTCCACCGGCCCAGAGACACCAACACCAGCTGCTGCAGCAGCAGCGGGAGCGCCAACAAAATGGGCCGTGTGCGTCGTTGCCGTCGTCGACGTCATCGCCATCAACGTACGCTGGCCCATTTCTTGGCAGGGCCCGAGCCCTGGTCGACTACACCCCCAGTCCTTACGACAGAGACGCCCTCCGGTTCAAGGTGAGCTAAGACAGATTGCCCTTGGGCATGTTTTAGGGCTGGTGGCCTCCCTGTGGTCTGCGCAGGGTTTTTCTCTTGGGTCGGCTATTACATACTTGCGTAGGTTTGAATGAGCGCTTTCCAAGCTTGGCAGCAACTCTCCCTAGAGCCTATAGAGGCAAGTGAAAACCCATTAAAGGCCTTTTTTAAAACCACATTTGATAAAAAGACGTACGTGCATGCGGGACCAAAAATATTCCTTTTTTTTTAGCGCGGAGACGAGATTGACATCATTTCGATGAACCCAAGCGGCCTTTGGAAAGGCCGTTGCCAGGGAAGGACGGGTAACTTCAAGTTCATCAACGTGGAAGTTCTGCCGGAGAGAATTTCCCAAAAAAAGAGGAGCAGGAGTAACAGCCGAGGACGAAGAAGGGTCCAGTCCCAGCAGGTGGAACCGAGCGAGGAGGAGCAGGAGCAGAACAGGCCCAAGACGGTGGAGGACTTGCTCAGGAGGAACGGGTTAGAGGTAGGACACACTTCGAGCACGGGAGAGTGACCAAAACGTTGACGCAATGTGTCTATTGCAGTCTTATTTGTCGGTGTTCGTGCTCAACGGGTACGAGGATTTGGACTCGTTCGCGGACATGGACGAGTCCGAGCTCGACTACCTGGGCATCGAAGACCAGAGACACCGGGCGAAAATCATGACTGCTGTGGAGATCATTCAAGACTATGCAGGTAAGCGTTTTGCTCATTCCTTCTCTCCAACTTTTGACCCTGCCCATGTACAATCAAATGGTGGGACTTTGGCCGAGGCTTCTGCCACAGCTGAAATACTTGCCTCGCTCGATTATGCAACGTCCGTCGCACTCGATGTGGTCTCAGACTTTGCTGCTGCCTGCCATCGTTCTGGCTCCGGTAGCTGCGGTTGTTTGAGTTAGATCTGGACACTTAGAAGTTAGAGCTGAGGAGTCACAAATGCGGAGTTTGAACATCCCGAGTCAGACAGACAGATAGAAAGTGTAAGAAACAAATCGGGGCAAATAGAAGAAGCGGGACCATTTCCAGTATTCCGTCGATATCGGCTCACTTTTATGTGGGAGAAAAAAAGTAGGACGATTTAGTTAAAGGGATACTTAAGATTGCCAATAGCAGATACAGAGGGAAGCGCATTGTGTAGGAGAAGAAAGGTACGGAGAACATTACACGAGCTCGTTTCTTTCCTCACCCAGCCTTCCACTCAGGGGAAGAGAGCGACGATGACGACGATCACTCCTCTGCGACGCCCACCCACGTCACCTCCGGGCCCCCGGTCGCCAACGCGGCGGCCTCGACGGCCTCGAGCGGAAGCCTCATCCACCCGTTCAGGCGTCTCTCATTTCCCAGGGACTCGGGCTGCTACGCCTCAGGAGAGGATCCAATCAGGTAAAAAGTTGATCTTCTTCACCACCTAAATAGATTCGCGAATCTTTGCCAGACTTTTCTTTGTCTGGCAGAACATTTCACTGTAACGGTGTACGAGAGCCAGACTCAACTCTGAGGGTCAACGTATGTTTTATGGGAGGGGTGGGCATTTTTAATGCAATGGGGTCACCGAGGGATCATCATTTTCACTTAACAGGACATCTAACTGTGAATGGAGATGGGGGTTGTACTTACGTCTCTGGGTTACCCCGGAGAGGCGGGTTGACCCGCAGGCTACGCCCCGTCCAAATAGGAACTATGACTCACAGTTACCGTTCCAAGTCGGTTTTTTAGTTCACTAGATTTTGATTGGAATAAATGGTTTGTGCTCATTAAAGGCATTTGAAAATTCGTTGGAGTCGATTGGACACAAAATTTTCAATCGTCGACGTGTTGACAGAGCTCTTTTTGTAATTTTCTTGAACTCAAATGATCCTACAGTTGCCTGCAAGCACAAAATCGAAATTTGGTCCATTTGAGTAGAACACGCAAATGGGAATACGGCCCACTACAAATTGTCATCAGAACAGCACTTGAGATTTTTTATAGTATTTAATTTTATCATATTTGTCCTCTTCTTCGGTTGCTATTAATTGGCTCAAGTCCAATTAGGCCTCAGGCCTCAAATTGATGTGCTGTAAATTGGGAATGTGCGTTATACCGAATCGATGTCGAATAATGCGATTTATTCGAAACAACAAGACCAAGCATAACGATATTCAATATTTCGATATCGCGATGATCGATATCAATGCAAACCATCGTACAGTCTTCCTGTTCATAGTGAAGTTATGACCATGGGGGAGGAGTTGCAGCATACAGATGTGCGTAGGGCTCAAGAACGAGGATGGGCGCCAAAAGGACTATAACATTTTCAAATGTGAGAAAAGTTATGTGAAAAAATTAAATGAACAGACCTATAAATGCGGACTTTTATGATCATACGCTCACATTCATTTTGACCATAGCACACAATTTTTTGTAAGTTCGGTGAAAGGCTGAAATGTTGGTGACACCTGAGGAGCGCAAGAAAATGATCAAACTTGAAAAATTCACATATTTAGACACACCAATACCAGGAAGGGGTATTCAAGTTTTTTCAGGCCTGCGACGCACTGAAAAATACCAGTATCAGTCAAAAATACCCGTCAAGTTACTTGGATATTTCCCAGAACTGAGAAAAGGATAGAGGTGGACCGTTTTCCGACGTTTTGAGGACCAAAAGGGACCTTGAACTGGTTTGACACGTTGTAGCAGAGGAGGGAACGTCAGTAGCTGCCACAGCCTGGTGTCAACGTCGTGTTGGATGTCGAGAGTGCAGCCTTCACGGCCTTGGTCTCACTAAGTATTTCTTTTTCAGTCGCTTGAGTCCAACTGCGAGCGATCGCTCGTCGCACTCTGGAGTCTCTTCGCACCCAGAGAGCGGGATCGGGGTCAAGAGAGGTCCCGAGGAGGAGGAGGAGCAACCCGGAGAAATCGCCAATGCCGAAGGCGGAGGAAGCAGCAGCGACGAAGACACGGTCACAGACTCATCAAGGTACGTATTCTAACGCTACCCTTAGCGATGTCCTTCAACTTGCTTCTGGAGAAAGCTCCAAATCTTAGTTGGGCTTCAAGACAGGACTATGCATACAAACTCTATATATGGAATAGACTGTTTGTTTGTTCTAGACGGTAGCTACATCAACTGGGAGTACTTGAGGGGACTATGTAGGCGGGGGCCTCAATAAACTCCGGGCAACGCCGGGTGTCTTTGCTAGTATACAATAATCCATGCATTACGCACTGTCATACTTCCCTTGATTGTTACGGGCTTTGGCGTCAGAGGATATATTCTGGCATAAGACAAAGTCTCCTGAGATAAAGCTGTAGTGCACGGCGCTGATTGTAGCATTGTCAGGCCTGAGCAATATGCCACGTTGACCGGCATACATTGTATTAGAAAATGTAGATTCTGTCCTCGAATGGACCCTCATGATGCGCATATCTTGAGTTGCATTTCCTTGACGGTGGTTTTCTATTGAGCAACCTTTAATTCTTTTCAGCATTTCTCCGGTGAAGCGTCCGGCCGAGCAGTCGGCACGCGCCCGCTCCCTTCGCGACCGCCGCGCTGGCACAGCGGTGAACAGCTGCGACGTCAAGTTGTCTAGCAATGGCAACAGCAGCAGCTCCTCCGCGGACTCCGGCTTCGAGGCACTTGTCGAGAAATACGAGCGCCAGCGGAACAACTTCGAGTCGAGCTTCAACAGCGCTAAGAGAGTCTTCGAGAAGAAAAATGTTTCGCCGAGCAAGAAGTCGTGCTAAATCATCAGGCCCCCGGTCTTACCTCAGTCAGTTGCGTTTCAAGAGTGCTAAGAATCTCTTCTTATGCGTACAACTTTGTGTCATAGTAAAAAAGATTACATGATTTATAAATCCTACACTGATGGAGAATACAATACCACCCTTAATGGAATCACACTTCATTATTCACAATTTCATTCAATTAGCTCTGATCAACCTTTGATGACTCCAATTGGCCTGAGCTTGATGGCTTTTCTGCTGATTCCCACGTCGTGGCACGTGTTGACGACATCCGTCACGTCTTTGTATGATTCCGGAGCCTCTTCCATGACGAGCTTGGGCGAGGCCACCCTGATTGAGATGCCGGAGCTCTGGAGCTTGTTGAGCACCTCCTGGTAATCAATGTTCCTCCTCGACTTTGCTCTGCTCAAGGCTCTTCCTGCTCCATGACAAGTAGATCCAAAAGTGGCTTTCATCCCCTCCTCGGTGCCTGTGAGCACGTACGAGCAGCTGCCCATGGTGCCGCCGATCAACACAGGCTGTCCGGTCAACTGGGGTTGCAAGAGGGAGGGAGAGAGAAAGAGAAAAGTTAATGCACTACCACATATAAAGGTGCTGAAACGCTCATTTTTAGGGAAAAGACGTAATAAAAATGCAACATAAGTGAACATTTGTAGCATAAAGGAAACCATACACAAGATGCATGTTCGCATGGGGGTAATTTCTTTCTGGAGGTACGAAAAGAAGTTACTTCCATTTACCTGGTAATCAACTGAAATGAGCGGGTGATGCGGCGGAAATGCCCTGGTCGACCCCTTCCGATGCACTAGGAGAGTCTTCGGCCTCCCGTTAACCTGTTACATTTAAAAAAACAATCATACAATTTAAAATGCATGTGAGGATCAGATCCTTCTAAGGGTCTTGTTGTTAGTAACGAGTGCTCACTGACAGTTATTACAAAACCGACAAGTAAAAGAATCAGACGATTATAGGGCTCAATTTCACTAGTCCCAAAGTGATCCTAGGATCCGTTTGGGGGTTGTAATTGAAAAATTGACGACAGTCACAAGGAAACAATTTTTCTCTTCTTACTCACGTTATGCTGCTCCATCTTAGCTATGTTGTGAGACACGTCGTAGATCACCTGCATGTCCAAGTCATCGGGAGCCATATGAAACATCTGCGAGCAAGAGAGAAAAACCATCACTGAGGAGCATCACGCTTCAATCATAGTAGCTGCATTACCTTAGCAAATGCCTGTCGGGTCAGGAACGTCATGGAACTCCTGTTGACCCACGCGAAGTTGGCTGCGCAAGCCATACCTTTCAGGTAATCCTAAAGTGTAACGCAGTTTGGCAAACGAACCAAAGAAAAAAAGACGTGCACAAAAAGCGTCGTACTTGTCCCTCTTTGGAATTGATCCTTGCACAGGCCAACTGGCGATCGTTGACTTCGATCTTGTCCCTTTTCATGGCCTTCTCCATGGCCACCAGAGCGTCAGTTGCAACCTAAAGACGTCAACAGTAGCACAAACATGACGACAGAGGGGGGAGTATCACTCAAAAAGGAATGTCAAATTCCTCAATAATATTTCAAGACTATAAACAACGCTGGAATTTCCACCATACGGGACAAAATTAGAAAGAAAGCAGTTGAAGATGAAAGGAGTAAAAATGCCCCAGGCAGCTTGCATAGATTTTCTTCTTTGTTTGCTTCGAGGAAGATAAAAACTCAGACACTGCCAAAAGAAGACCGAGTCTCTTTCTGGGCGAGCTTTATATTTTAGTAATCTATCCTGACAATAAGAGACCAAACGTTCGGAAAAATACTCTGCAAAAAATCATGTACATTGGGCCTAGGTCAGAAAATGAAAATTTTTTGATTTGACTGAGTGCATCTGAGATTTGTTACCCAATCCCAGTTGGTGAAGATGCAGTCAAATGGTTAAAAAAAGGTGGAGACTCCCCTCCATGACAATCGGGGTTATAAATGACCTGACCTAATACACATCATATCTTCGTAGGCGTTACTTCGGTAATAACCTTCAGTCCTTTTCTTTAATACTGCATACCTGATGTCCGAATCCTCTTGATCCGCAGTGGATCATGACGACTACCTGACCCTTGCGGTCAATGCCCATCTGGCCGGCGGAGAACTTGTCGAAAATCTCGTCAACAACCTTTGAGCAATGATCAAATTTTGGGAGGTCGACGCAAGTACACAAGAAACACCTACCTGAATCTCAGCATAGTGATTTCCAGCTCCCAGGGTTCCCAGCTGAGGGAGACCCCTCTTCTTGGCCCTGAGGGACACGACGGAGGGATCTGCGTTTAGCATTCGTCCGTATTCTTCGCAGTGTTCCTGTAAAACAATGACAATTTTTGCTCCGCACGTACGGTTGCATTGGTAAGATAAAACGGGATGAACGTTAAGATTTGAAAGCCTCTTACTCAACAAGGTGTTGAGCTACAGGGGAGTTCATCCTCGAAAAAAATGACGAGGAAGGTGACAAGGTTTTCCGTGTAAGGTATTTCGAATTTTTGGACTCCTTTTACTGAACACCAGAGGATCTCTAGCAGCAGCAAAATTAAAAAAAAAAAAAACCACCATTTTTTCTTCTTCTCAGTGCCGTAGGTACTGTGTCATGTGCAGTAACGCTCCTACGGCTGCTTTTACTGGAACATAATTTAACCCAGTGAAGTGTTGAACCAATAGTAATAAGGGCTCTCTGAACTAACCTTGTCCTCCGCCCACACGTATCCTTCCCTCAGCGACCAGTCCATACCCATTTCGAGGGCTTCCTCCAGATCACGTGCATTCATCGGAATAATGCCTGTGACCAGGAAGATCTCGATCACGACAGCACCAAAAAAGTTGTAGATGTGTGGTTTGATACGAGATGTCGCTACATATCGAATCAAACATGCTCGAAACAGCTCAACTTACTGCTACTGAAAGGCCTAGAACACTAGTGATTTGCTCGCATAGGACTAAGTGTCAGACTGCACTCTGCACTTCCACTTTCCGCTGAATTTTGGTACACTTTGGTGCATTGTTGGCCTCAAATTGTTCGTGTATTCCATCCATCTATCGAAACGCCAATCGGGTCGAGTTCCAGCCTCGAGGCAAAAACTCGAAACACGCTCAAACTCGGTATTTTTTTTATGAGCTTGAATTCGGCTCGAACTTGAAACTGCTCAAAGCACACCTCTAGTAAATGGATCTGCTAACCTTTCGATCCGACCCCAACTGGAATGTGGTCAAACAGTGACTGAGTGAGCTGCTCCTTGACCGGTTGGACGTCCTTTTCCATCAGGTTGGTTCGGATTAGTCGGACGCCGCAGTTGATGTCGAAGCCAACGCCGCCAGGAGAAACAACAGCCTAGAATCAATGGCAAGACTATATGTCGACATTCCATGAATCTTACAAAGTATCTCCTTTCAGCCCTTGCTCAAACATGATTCCTGAGACTTTACAGGTCTGCAGCCCTTAAGAATGACAAGAGGACTGTACAGAAACACCCGAAGTAATACCAAGGGACTTAAACGAGGCTAAAATGTATGCAGGCAAGACACCAGTGAGAGTGCCTCGAATATCCTCCGATTTTCTTTCGTATCCTGACCTTTGGGCTGTCCATATCAAAGGCCGCCATGTTACCGATGGCGAATCCGTAGCCAGAGTGGATGTCCGGGAGTCCCACGGACTTCCCGACGATGCCCGGCAAAGCGGCCACGTTGGCAATCTGTTTTACCCCTGCGGAAACAATTGTGCAGGTATCTGATGGCTATAAGGGTCAACAATCTCTTAAACTTTGCCCCAAGCAGGCAAGCAACAACGTGTATGGTTTACAGGCCACAGGAATGAACAAACCGAGTTAGAATCTCCCATCAAAAGTCTCACCTGGCAAGAATCCTCCGACCATTCCTGGCCTGCACGCGTTCTTCAGCTCGTCGAACATGAGCTTCTCCAGCTTGGCATTGACGTAGAAGACGCCCTCGACGTTCATGTTGGGCTGAACGAGAAAAATGTCCAAGAACCTGACCCTGTGTCGCACCACATCGTCTGCTCTCACCTGAAATCCCTTCTTGATTCGCCATGTGTTCGGGCCCTGCCTCTCCAGGTAGGCGCACTCGTCGTCGTACGACCTCACGACCATGGCGCAGTTCTTCACGAATCAGTCAATGGTGATGATGAATGTCTCGTCATTGGTGTCAGTCGAGGCTTAGGGAGGCCCTAGACAAGGTTACTAGAATAGGGCTTAGGTAGATTTATTAGTCAGCTGTGTCTTCCGACACAGCAGACATCCAACAGTGCCGACCATCAGATAGAGATGTAGTCCAAGCTGGCTCGATGCTCGACGTCTCGAGGGACGCTTCCCTGGCATGGAGAGATTCAAAAAGTGTATATGTTGGGTGGTTCCCATGCAGTGAAATGATCGATGTAGTAATGTTGGCATCCTCATGGAGTGAAGGGTCATTGGGTTCAAAAATTGGATTTCCGGAGACTTGGGGCCTGAAATAGGCTTCAAAAATTGAACTGCCGTGGTCTTGGAGCTTAAATTGCTATCAACCATTGGATTGCTGAGGCCTAAGCTTCTAAATAAGCTTCAAACCGGCCTCCCCATCAGCTTGAAGCAGGACAAAGGCTCGGATCGAAAACTCCAAATATCACATATCTCTACTCCGGACAACACAAACAGGTGATAGGTTTCGTGATTCGCCCGAAACGTGCGAGATTCTCTCCTTACCGTATTATACTAGCAGAGGTGCCCGGCATTGCTCGGGTTATTGTAAGACTCGCCGCAATCCCGCCCACCACAGACTCGACCATAGCTCAATACGCGCTTCGCGCTCGACACGCGTTTTGCACTCAACACGAAGCTGGTCTTGCCTCGACTCGAAGTTGGTCTCGCCTCGACTCGAAGTTGGTCTCGGCTCGACTCGAAGTTGGTCTCGGCTCGACTCGAAGTTGGTCTCGGCTCGACTCGAAGCTGATCTCGCCCTCGAAGCTGGTCTTGCCTCGACTCAAAGCTGATCTCGCCCTCGAAGCTGGTCTTGGCTCGACTCAAAGCTGATCTCGCCCACGAAGCTTGTCTAGGCACTAATAAATCCAGAAAACCACCACGAACCAGGAATACGCAAGAGTCAAACCAGAGGGGCCCCCAGATCGGAATTGCACACG
>JAAUXU010023894.1_pt1 | contig 10023 bp, 12 predicted proteins | sample 7278151 | NCBI WGS metagenome assembly JAAUXU01 (sample SAMN14350113, study PRJNA611818) | marine sediment metagenome | isolation source: surface marine sediment (1.8m) | place: French Polynesia: Moorea | collected 2018-08 | reverse complement strand
TGACAAAGAATGGTCGCAAATTTTTGGGAAAATATTATAGTTTACTCACACTTGAAAAAACAGTTTTTTTATACATGGTGAAAAACGAGAAATAATATTAATATTAATATTAATATGGTAGATACATTATAAAAAAACTACTTTTAAAAATAGGATATTTCTTGGAAAATTTCTTTTGTCATTCTTCTTCCTTAAAGCAATGTCTCCTCCTCCTCCTCCTCCACCACAGTATCCCCAGGGTATGGAGGAAGAGAGGTCTCCGTAGACATCGCCCCCCTGCAGGGGATGGGCCTCTCAGGACCAGGGGCACCCCCCATCCCAGTTGTTGATGACTCCGTCCCACCAGCAGAGGACCCGCGCAGCCAGCCCTGCATCAAAGAAAAGAAGACGACACATTTTTCAAAGACCTGCAGGAGCGCACTTCTTAGATTTTGACCTTAAACTCAACCCAGACTTTGCGAACAACAACCGCAACCATTCGATGACAAAATAAAAATTCTCCATAAAAAAGTTTCAAAAGCACCTCATGGGAGAAAGATTATTTGGGGCCCAGTAACACCCACTCCCCTCCTGGGCAGGGCTGCCCAACCAGAACCTTACCGCTTTTAGGTACTTTAAAACAGCATTTTCAGGTTCAGAAAAACTGCTTGTGACTGTGCTGGGACATTGCTTTCCTTGAAGGACTGCTTATAGCACTTTCATTCAAATGGACAACCCTTCCTTGGATGCGTTAGAGGGTAATATTTTTTTGGTAAGATTTTGGTTGGGCGGGGGCTCACCTCAACAGTGGGTGCCCTCTACTCTTATCAAGGACATCTTTTTTGTCCTTTTTGCCCCAGCCCTGTGACAACAATGATCTTGTTTTACCAAGACCCTTGACGTCTTTGCTGCCGCGCAGGACCCCTCCGGCTTGGTGCGACGCCCAGCCGACTCTGGGTCCGTGTCCCCCTTGTTGTCCGCCCTCTCCACAAAGTCCACCATGAGGCGGGTCAGGTGCCGCACTGGGCACAGAACGCGGCGGACAGGCCGGAAGATGCACCGCCTCTTCTTGACGCAGATGCTTGCCATCTTCAGGGCAGCCACGATGGCCAAGACGAAGGTGGCCACATTGATGAGCTGCTTCAAGCCTTGGATCACTCCAAGGAAACCTCCAAGCATGGTGGAGAACGTAGCTGTCAGGACAGAAATTTTTTCACATTACAAAGCAAACGAAAAATTAAATGGGTCAAAATAAGACAATGTATTCCAATGACAACTGTACCACTACAAAATCATAAATGGCAAATGAACAAAAAGAGACAGTCCATGCAAGGCACTTGAGTTATCGTGGCAGACTTAGAGTCCATGCGTTTTGTTAAACACAGCACCACACAAATATGATGATTAAAAATGTCCCCCTGTAAGGTCCCCTCAATCCTCGCCACTGCTGCTCCCACTCCCTCCGTCGCTCGACCTCTCGCTCTCAGTGTCGCTCCCGCTCACGCTGTGGTGACGATGGCGGCGGCGGCGGCGGCGGCGGGCACGGCCACGGCCACGGCCGGCGCCGCCCCTCCTCTTGCTGAAGAGCACCTTGACTATGGTGCCAACGAGGAGGAGACAGAGAATGCCAGAGAAGTCGAGGAAGTCTCCCAGTGGCCCAAAGACAGAGGAGGCTGCATCGTCAACTGCCTTCTCGAGGCCGTTGTCAGCCAGGAGCCCGTCGCTCCCGAGGGAGCCGAAGAATCCAGGCAGTTGGCTCTTGTACGAGTCCGACCTTTTCCACCCAGTCACGACCCGCTGTCCAATCTTGCCCAGCTTCTCCTCATTGTGGATCCCCCTTCCGTCCACAGTCTGAAAGGGGGCAGTGAGGCCCGTCAGGTTGTCGAATCCCTCGATGTTCTCGATGATGATGGTGTCCACCGTCTTGTTGTCCCAGGACGTGCCCGGGCACTGCTTCAGGAGGCCACCCGCATAGGGGTACTCTGGGCAAAGGACACCCGAAGGATCACAGGGGATCCTTGTGAAGCTGCTGTAGGCAATCTTCTCGGGGTAGGAGATGAATCTGCGGGACCCTCCATCATCTTCCACTGCCATCTCCTCCTTGCAGAAGTCCTGCGAAAAAGAAAAAAACATTGACTGGCATGCCCACAAGGAATCCTTACTTAGGCAAAAGGTCTCACCACGTCGACCGGAGTGAACTTCTTCTTGCGGCAGCCGATAACCTTCATGATGCCCCCGGACGCAAAGATAAAGGAGTCCACGGTCTTGTTGCACCCTTGGGGGAACCGGACCATCGTCTTCGTGGTGACGGCCGCGCGTAGCACCTCGAGCAGGGCTGTCCTCCGCTGCAGCATCAGGAGCTCCCTGTGCATGGCGTCGACAATCTTCTGGTCCGCCATGTCGCCCTCATGCCTGGCGTAGTCGATCTTCTGATTGTAGTGATCGACAAGGTCGGAGAATCCAAGCTCGCCAATCATTTCTGGCATCCCCGCGCCAGTCCCGGCCCTGTCCTCTGCGATGACGAGGTTGTCGTAGTCAGTCTGTTGTATCATGACGCGGCAGTTTGCATCGTAGAACGGAGCCCCGCGAAGCAAGAAGTGGCTTGAGTCCTCGTCAGAGACCAGGTGGACCTCCCCTGTCCCCGGAAAGGTCCTCTTCTCCCCGGCCATGGGCAGGTGTGACGTGCGCCGCAGCGTGCAGGCCGACGACCAGGCCTCCCTCTGGATCAGGTAGTTGCCACGTCCCGGGAGGAAGAGTCCCACATACTTGTCAGCATGGTTCAGCTGCCCAAGGTATGTGTTGCCACCTCCTGTGAGGTAGACATGCCCCTCCTGCAGAACAATAGGGTTCTTGGCATACCGGAACCTTTGCTTTTGGCATCAGGAGTCACCTCGTCGATCTTGCCTTCCAGCTCTTCCAGCACTCCGTTGAAGGTGGCGTATCCTGAAAAAAGCGTGATCGGACCAAAATCACCAGCCAGTGGTACAACTTTTAGTTTTTTAAGCACAAATTGCAAAAAATAAATGGAGAATTTAGGACTTCCAAAACTTTTTTCTTTGAAAAAAAAGAGCAAGAATCCCCACTTTTGAACAAACCCATGTACTGACCGACCATATGATAATGCTTCCTGCTCCAGAAGTACCTGCAAAAAGGACGAGAAATGACGAGTGTGAGCTATGGCAAGAAAGACATGTCACATCTCTGTCCCCTCGCAGTTCTGATCGTAAGAGGTCGTCTTGAGCCCGTTGTTCTTCGTGTACACCTGCTTGATGGTCTGCTTGTGCTTGGACAGGGTCATTGTCTTGGTCTCCCACGGGATGCCCCTGACGCCAAAGAGAGCCGCGGGCACCTTCAGGAAGAAGGCGCGGCCTTGCAGGGTGGCTTCCACCTGGTCCTGGTCCAGCCTGACACGGATGAGAGAGGGCCCCAGGGACATGGTCTGGGAAAGCAAAACAGGGTGAAAAAAAGGGGGCTGGAAAGCCAGATTTGGTTGGAACCTGAAAGTCGTTCCATCCGCAGTAGCTGACGAGGCCGTTGACCATCAGGTCCACCTTCCTTAAAGGTGGAAGAAAAAAACCATTGACTTGACACAATGATCCAACAGTGGGTACTGCAGTTTGAATGAGAGGAGTACCACATGCAACAGGCTCACCAAATCTTCTGGGGTCTGAACTTGGTCCTTTGGAGGATGTAGTAGGAAACTGGAGATTTGTTCATCTCCAGAGACGTCTCCTTGGAAACGCCAATGTCCATGGAGACGCGCTGCGAAACCCACGAGTCCTCACAGTCGGCTGCGATGACGGGCGGGAACTTGCCGCCGCCGTCTCCCGTCCCCTGGAATGGCATGGCATGTGCCCCGCCCAGGAGCAGCAGCACCAGGCAGGCGGGGACACAGGCCATGGTGCACTCAGCGTGATTGCTAAAAAAAAGAGGCACAAGTGGTCCAGTTGACATTAAAAAAAACTTTAAATAGAAGGACTGCTCAAGAGTCTACTGTATTCCAAAGTAAGCTGAGGTTGAGGCACATCACGAAGCAAAACTAAGAAAGTTAATCAAGTCATTCAAAGGACGTCCCGAAACTGTCCTTTCACCAAAGCAAGTCCACCATAGGCAAAAAAAAGGGGCCACCATGCAGGCCAGCAAAGTTCCACTCGATTGCGACACTTAGTCCCCCCCAGCAGTAAGCTGGCTCCACTGCTGGAAGAGTCCCTCGAGGTCCTCGGCGCTCTCCTCGTGCAGGATCTCCCTGTAGACGGTGTTGCGGGTGTACCCGGTGCCGGCAACCTCTCCCTTCTCATCGCGCACCACGTCGCTGTGCTCGAGGAAGACTCGGACGTTGTCCGGGTGCCCCACACGGCTGAGCGCCACGTACAGCTGCCCATGGGTGAAGAAGGGGGTGTCCAAGTAGATCCCTGCCCTCTCCAGCGTCTGGCCCTGCAATTGAAAGAGGACAGGGGACTTAAGATTCATCCTGCGCCCGCGCTTTGCAAGCAAGGACAATGCTCGCACCATGCTGCCCCCCCACCTCACCTGGCTCTTGTTGGACGTGATGGCGAAGGCCAGGGTCACGGGAAACTGGCGGCGCCGGAGGCTGAAGGGGTAGTTTTCATCCGTCATGAAGTCGATCCTCGGGCACAGCAGCTCGCGCCGGGTGCTGTCCGCCCTCTCTAGGAGGATGTGCCTCACCCGGATCTCCTTGACGGCGTAGCGGCTCCCGTTGACGTGGCCTTCCTTGGCGTCGAGGTTGCGGAGCAGCATGACGCTGGCGTTTTGGGCCAGCACGAGCTTGTGTGGTGGGAAGCCCGGCGGGTTGAGCGAGTTGAGGTACTCGCGAGAGTACATCCGGTCCTCGTCCGCCTCCATGAGGAGGTCAAAACTCAGCAGCTCGCAGCGATCCATCGTTGGAAAGTGTTTCTCGATGACCTCTTTGTTGATAATCCGCACCGCCTTGTTGGTGGGCGCTGTTGTGCCAGGAAAAAAAACAATAATTTCGAAAGATAATGAACAAGTGAACAAGACATCCCGACTCACCGATGATTGCCCTGGTGCACATGAAGGACGGGACCCTGTAGTTGTAGACCCCGCTGTCGCCGACGTCGAGCATTCCGGCAAAGACAAACCGAATCATGGCCTCCAGCGGGGTCTCTCCCTCCTCCGGGCGCAGCAGGAGGTGCTCCGGCAGCTGGACCCAGTCCTCCCCAGAGTCGAACGTGTTGGGGTGGGCCGGCAGGCGCCCGTCGCCCACCTGCAGCAGGAAGTCGGAAAAGGCCGCCGTCTCCGGCCCAAAGCGCTCGGCCCTCATGTTGCGGCTGAGGGTGAAGTGCTGCACGAGGTGCCACCAGGGGGCCCTCTTGAGCGTCTTGTTGGAGATGTCCGCCCGCGTTGCCCGCTTGGCCACTATGGGGGCGATCTGGCGCCAGTCCCCGGAGAAGATGACGGTCACGCCCCCAAACATCCTCCTGTCGTCGCGGACGTCCCTCAGGGTCCGGTCGATTGCGTCCATGAGAAGCCTGTTGCTCATGGTGACCTCGTCGAAGATGACAAGTGCGGTTCTCTGGAGCAGCTGGCCTAGGTGCGAGCGCTTGGTGACGTTGCAGGTCGATTCAGCCTCCAACACGATGGGTGCCTTGAACCTAAAAGGGGGGTGGATGGCTTGTCAACAAAGTTTTGGGGACTCTCCCTCCGAACAGTGCGACTTGCCTGGAGTGGATGGTCCTCCCGCCCTGCAGCATGGTGGCGGCGATGCCGCTGTAGGCGGTGGCGAGCGCAATCTCCCCTTCGGACCGCACCCGCTTGAGGATGAGATTGAGGACGAAACTGATGGGGAGAAAAAAGAAAATTACACGTGAAGGAGAAATAAAGGTGAGCAATAAGTCACGTCTTCCCGCTGCCCCCACAAGCGTTCAGTGAGAACATGGCTGGCTCGGCAAAGGTGACGGCCTCGACCACGGCATCGTAGAACCGCCGCTGCTCCACGTTGAGGCGGGTCTCCTGCTGGGCAATGTCGGCCCTGGCGTTGGGGTTTTGAAGACCGTACTGCAACTCCTCGCGGATCGTTGCCGGCAGCAGGTTGCCGACAAAGGCCGGGTCCGGTGCCGGAAGGCCAAACTCCTCAAGCCTCCTCCCATGCGTTCCCAGGCCGTCCTGCAGCATCTGGAGCGTCAGGGCGACGACCTTGGGGGGGAGGGGGTCCACTTCGCGGGTGTAGCCCTCGCTGTGCAGGAAGTCGTCGGCCATGGCGCGGAGGTGGTCATCGAGTAGCTTCCTGGGCTGCTCCGGAGTGACAAAGATCTGCAAGATGAAGAAAAAACTGTTCATCGTGCTGCACCCCTGCCATTTGCCCAAGCTGATACCAACCATGAGGGTGACAAAGAGGGAACGCAGGCTCCGCGGCATGGCATGGACGGCCGCCTCCGTCATGACGCTGTCCTGGATAAAAAAAAGGAAGGTGTAGATAGTTTTGCAAATAGTTTGGGCTGCACTGGGGCAACACGTTGCACAACAGCACTGGTGTGTTTGGGAAAAACCTGCTCCTTGTCGTCCTGGAGGAGCCCACGGGCCCGGCAGGACTCGGTGAAGGTCTCCCTCTGTTCCCCCTCCACCGTGAGCAGGTCCTGGTAGGAGGTCGGTCCCGGCACCTCATTTAGCAGGACACGGAGGTGGAATGCCTCCAGATTGCTCCCAGGGGAGATGTTTGGCATCCTGCCCACGACAAAGGCGGTGTGCCGGCCCTGGTCATCGAGGGGTCCCCGGCGCCTCGGGAGCCACTCCTTCTCCTTGCTGTGCCACGTGGCAAAGGCCGGCAGCTCGATGTAGGTGAGGTCGCGGTAGAGGGCGTGGGCCTGCATGAAGTCAAAGAAGGCGAGCAGCTTTGTCGTCGGGGGGCCTGTCCTGGCGGCGGCCGCGGCCTGCTCGACGTTCTCGAACAGGACGTTGTTGTGCTGCAATAATGGGAGAACAATTTGAAAACATTGCACAAGAAATTGCTCTGGTGTGTTGCACCTCCGGGAGATGAAAGTGGAGGACCTCCACGGGCGGCGACTGGTAGTGGAGCGGGAATCCGTAGATGTGGTGGAGGGCCTCCGAGGAGCTTATGTAGCGCCCGTCCTGGTAGCTGGAGATCTGCAATTTAAGGGAAAGCAGTTGAAAGTGAGCTACCCAAACTTTTTCCGAGAAATGAATGCCGCACCTCGTCCCAGACGACTTCCTCTCCAGCAGCGCGGGCCTCCCTTATCTCCTGGAGGGTAAAGATCTGGCGATCTGGTCCCTTGGTGAGGTACTTGGCCAGATACTTTAGTACCTGGAAAAGGAGAGGAGAAGGCGACGTTTAGGACATGGCAAGCCATGGCGACCTTACAGAAATCAATTCTCGCCTGCAGGTTGAAGACACTCTCCACGTTGAGGTGGGCCTTGAACTTGGCCAACAGCGCCGGGTTGTACGGCACCACGTGACGGTTGTCCATCACCACGTTCCTCTCCGTGCCCTCGACGACTTTCTTGAGCTGGTGAATGAAGCCGCCGTCCTCGGGGGATCGCCGTCGGTATCTTGGGTACTGGTCCTCCACGTGGATGGTGCGCCTCTCGTGGTCCTTGGGGAAGTTCTTGGAGCAGCGACGCTCGTCCCCCTCCCCGACCATGCACACGCATCGTGGGTTGTCTGCAGAAGGAAACACGAGAAACGTTACATCACAATGCTACAGCCACGTTCTGGTAACACACACCTTTCCCGCACGGCCCGTGAAGCATGAAGCGGGTGACGAGGCTGTAGAGCTGTGGGTTCCTTGTTGGGCTGGGCATCTCGGCGCTTATTACCTGGTCCAGCTTCTCCCCCGAGTCGGGCGCGTCCGCCCGAGCCACAAAGAGGACGAGGTGTATGTGGGGCAGGCCCCGCTTCTGCCACTCGATGACGCCCACGTGGGCGACGACCTCGCCCAGGATGTGGCGGTGCAGGAGGTCCTCGAGCAGCTCGTCCACTTTGAGTTTGAAGACGCGGGCCACTATGTCCGGGCGGTCGTGGGCCCTCTCCCCCGGCTTGAGGTGGCGCGTCACCTCGGGCCAACCTCCGTTGGCGGTCATCGTGATGAAGAAGGACGGCTTCCCCAACCTGACAATGGGGAAAAAGTAAAAATCATATTAATTCAATGGGTGGTCATAACGGGAGGTCTGGCCTTTTTGGGAGAAATACACACCTGCGGACCAGCGCCATGGCGTCCTGGTAGAGCTTGACGTACCAGCGGGGCGAGCCGGTGATGGTCGGCGGGAGGATCACCTTTCTGCCCAATCCCTCCATGCCGGTCGAGTCGCGGTCGGCGTCGACGAGGACGTGGTACTTTTCGGCGCGGAGCTCCTTTTGGTGGTGGCGGGCAAAGTCGCATCTGATTTGGAGGACCTTGGCAAAGCACTCTGTCGCAAACATCTGCGAGAGGAAGCCGCTCCTGAGGAGGATGTTCAGCCTCCCCCGGCGGATCTGCAGGTGGAACCGGTAGAAGGCGAGGCAGCTGCACTTCTCCGAGTCGTCGTCCCCCCGGGCCAGGGCCATGCTGAATCCGGGCTCCCCTCGCGGCAGCAGCAGGACGTAGAAGAGAGGGTCGTAGGCGACATGACCGGCCTTTACGAATTGGACCGGTCGGCCCTCCTCGGCCCTCGGCCTCAGGACAATGTCCATCCTGCTCGCCGGATCTTGGCCTTCCTGCAGGATGCAGGCGACCTCGTCGACGGAGGGGGCGTTGTAGGTGCGCGCGTGCGCCCCCTCGGGGCGCCTGTGCGAGCTCTTCAGGCTGACCCGGGAGCGCGCCACCTCGGGCTGGTCCATCAGGTGCCGGAAGGTGCGCACGTAGAGGTTCTCCTCCGCCAGCATCGCCTGGAGCTCCAGCAGGAGGTCGGGGTCGAGCTGGTCAATCACCGCCCTCCGGGCGTCGACCTGGTCCTGCGGCGTCGTCCCCACAAAGTAGAGGTGCATGTACCTTGGTTGGGCGTCTGCTGTCGCCGGCCTGAGCCCCGTGGAGATGCGCCTGGCCATGCGGCCGTGCACCTTGTAGTTGCTGGGCAGGGGCTGGAGGACGGGGTCCGACCTGAGCGAGCCGAGGGCCAGCGAGTCATTGTACCTGCAGGGACCGCTTCGATACTCATACGTCTATTCACATAAAGTCGAAACCCATAAAGATTTCCTCTACCCTTCTATGCTCATAAACAAGAGCCTTTGATTCCCATAAATACGGGGAGAAGAGATGGAGGAGTGGTGTACGTGGGTGGCAGGGGATTGTGGGTTTAGACTTTAGACTAAAGGGTCAATTTTCTGCATGTTGAAAAAACGTCTCAAAAACGCAATAAAAAAGTGACATTTTTTGGTAGGTGCATTTTCGGTGCATGTTGAGCAATATCTTGCACATAATCTCGGAAAAAACTGTGCCTCACTGCCCTCTTCCCCTTGTGCCCTTGAACGGCCCCATCCACAGCACACTATTTCCACACATGGGCGAGCACCCTAACAATTGGTCAACTTTTCTCCTGTCAGGAAGGGGGTGGTTTTTTTAGTATGTAGGTAGGGTAAGGGTATGGGTACTCCCCCCCCCCTGTACTTGACACTCTTGTTCCTCCTACTTCCTACATGGCCTTTGTGTGTGTTTATGAGCATCGAAGGGTAAACTAAATTCATTTATGCTTATCGACTTGTCCTTGTTATGAGGATCGAAGTATACCAGATTTGGGGGATATTTATGGGTATCGAATGCGCCTCTACCTGCAGATCCTTTTCAGGAACTCTCCCTGCTTGTCCCCCTGCCTGTTGATGAGGTCGTAGAGGGGCTGGGGAGGGTCCTCGTAGGGCGCCAGCGCCACCTTCCCGCCGCCGCAGCACGGAGTCATCCTCGAGGCGCCCCTCCCGGCCCTCTTGAGCTCCCGCGGGAAGAGGAGGGCGTCGCAGTGCGGGCACGGGTGGTCCATGTTCCCCACGTCTCCGTCGGCCAGGCGGAAGTCCTCGGCCTCGACGAACTGGTGCACGTTGGTGGCGGCGGCGGCCCTGTGCGTCCTCGGGAGGTTCCTCCT
>JAAUXU010032885.1_pt1 | contig 10024 bp, 7 predicted proteins | sample 7278151 | NCBI WGS metagenome assembly JAAUXU01 (sample SAMN14350113, study PRJNA611818) | marine sediment metagenome | isolation source: surface marine sediment (1.8m) | place: French Polynesia: Moorea | collected 2018-08 | reverse complement strand
TATGACTCCTGACTCGCATGCAGGAGGTCCCGAGTTCAAATCCCGGTGCCGCCCCACCAAAGTTTGGAGCCCAAACACCCCCATACCCCGCCTCCAGGTCGCAAAGATGTCCATCCAGGGTCCCAAAAGGGATGGTGTACGCGAAAGCCGAGCACCCGGGATGACAAAAAAAAAGGAGCGCCCTGACAAAAAAAAATCTTAAAAACAAAAAGATCGGGCACCACAACATTATGGTGGGCGGATCAGGTCAAATTTGAATTTGGAGGTCATTTTAAAGGTCAAAAAACCCAAAAATGTAAAATTGGGAAAAACCGATGAATCGTTTTTGGCCATTTTTGGTAAAACTGTTGGTCACAAAGGGCTCAAATTTGGCACAGGATCTTTTCTCACTAGGATCTACAACTTTGTTTTTAAAAGATTTTTTTGTAGGAAGTCGTCTTGATAATAATACAAAGTTTGTTAAATAACAACAACAACAACAACAACAACGTCACGAAGCAGTCCTATACCTGCTCGGCTACGCCGCAGGTAAAAATCTGCTGCGCTGAAAATAAATCGCCGGAGAGTGAAAGAAGTTTGTTTCTGACTCGTTTTCTGATTGTCGTATTTTTGGTGGTTGCTTGATTTGTTGTGTGTTTCCTCTGTACAACAATAGGCATCGCCGTAGTATAATTAGTTCTATTCAACTTGTCCACCGACTCCTCCGCTCCTCCGACGTCGATGAGAATCCAATGCATGGACCTCTCGTCCAGGTTGACTTGGGAGGGTGCAGTTCATGAAGAAGCACTGACCTGTACAGTATCTGCACTCGGCATGTAATTTCGAATTCTCCTTCTGCCTGCTCTCTCAGACGAAACTGAGTTGCAAATGGAGTCGGGCGTACGCGTCCAAGAAAATTGAAAGTGCACCCACGGTTTCTTTCTTCTCTTCTTTCCCATGTCGTGACTCATACAGTACAGTACCGCACCACGGGAAGAAAGTGTTTCCTCCTTCGCCGATCAGTTTTGGAGTCATCGCCGTCTCACAACTGTACGTACAAAGGACGTTCGTCGCTTTTTGTTGACGAAAAATTTTATGGCGACGACTAGGATGTAGGAAAACGGCAGCAAGCAAAGGCGAAAAAGCGGGCAACATGTGGAGGGCCAACAGAAGAGATAGGAGACGCTGGTAAACTCTGTCCCGCCAAAAACCATCGTTACTAGCAAAGTGATATTTTTCTTCTAGGATCCACTACGTCAGTATGGGGAAGCACATCTTTGACAGCAACTACCACCGTCACACCCTTGACCTTACCAGCGCCGTATGGAGGAACAGTCCTGCCGGGGTTGAGCTGGCCCTGGATCGGGGGGCGGACCCCAACGCCATGGATGAGGACGGGAGGACACCACTGCACCGGGCGCTGGACACATACTGCTCCACCTACAAGTGAGTACCGTATACTCTAATATAATACTACCAGTAGGAGCAATAGCCAACGGCTATTTTTCCGCAACAACAGCTACTTTTCAGCAACAGCAGAGAAAAACTAGAAAAAGTGTAAAATGGGGACAAACTTGCTTCCAAACAGCTCCAAGAACCTCAGGAGAAAAACGTCTTTTGGAAGAATTCCGCACCACTCTTTTAATTGATCAGGACTCGCGAGGATAGACAGTCTGCCCTTTGTATGGTCCGCCTCCTGCTCTCCTCCGGCGGCGCCCCCGCCAAGAGAAGATCTGAGGACGGCCTCAGCTGCCTCGGTCAGGCGGTCATCGCTGGGAGGCTGGGGGTGGCCGACATCATGCTAAAGCACGACAAGGGGAGGGCGGAAGCGGCGGAGAGGATAGGTGGGAATTGCAAAGGAATTCTGCAATTTCGCAACGGCCCAACTTATTTCTTTTTCCCATTCAGATTTCATGGACAGAAGCCTGCTGGCCCTCTGCTCCTCCTCCGGCGACCATCACGGCCTCCGCTTCCTCCTTGACAGGGCGGGGGGAGACGCCAACGCCAGGGCGGACGGAGAGGACTCAGCCGCGTTGATCCATCTCGCCGTGGTGGCCAACAAGGCGAAGGCGGTGGAGGTCGGAAATGCGTACAAAAAACGATAAATGGTTTTTAAAAACATCTTTTTCGTAGGTTCTATTGGAGAGAAGGGCGGACCCTCTTGCCCGTTGCGGCCGCGGCGGCCTAACGCCATTGGAGCTAGCGGCCTCCATACCCAGGACCTCAAGAGAGGTGATCTCTCATTTGCTCGACTGGGGCTCAGCGGACGACGATGGCAGCGGTGGGGGAAAGGCGGCGGCGGAGATGGCCATCTCCATGGTATTTCTCTACAACTGTTTCAAAAGCTAGCTATCACAATTTTTCCGCACTCTTGGTTTCCAGCATTCTGACCCCGAGCTGGCGGAAGTGATCTGGGCCCTCTCCTCTCCGGACCCAAACTGCGAGGGCGGCTTGATTTCATCTCACGTTCCTCGATGAAGAACCACGGGTGGAAGGCGAAGGCGTCGTGATAAAATCTTGTATAACGGTACAATCTCATTTACCCACCAAATACCTGCAGTTCAAAGTTTGCAAATAAAATCAAGCCTGAAATTTGGCTGGGTTCTATGGACGTGTCTATGGACCTGTCACCACCGCTGTCCTGGCAGGTGAATCCCTTGTTGTAGGAGGGCTTGTAGACCATTCTCACAATTTTATCTTATTTTACCGGATAGTATGAACACTACTAAACTTTGAAATGACAGAAGACCAGAAGATTGAGAAAGTAGCTATATTTTTTCTCCCATGTCACCCCGCTGAAACATTCGACACCGGGAGATAAAATCATAGTTAGTTATTAAAACTTACCAACATTTATCCTTTTTTATCGAGCCTTTTTCGTGAACCCGGATACGACTGTATTGCAGCGAATCTTTCCAAGTAGCTTTTTTACCGTCAAATTTTCCTTAGAATACAGCGGGTTTATTCAGTACAAAACAGAAATGGTTTTTCATGTAGTCTCTCGACGAACAAAACTGAAACAAAACACAAAATGCATGTGTTGGGGTTTTCAGCACCCTCCACGCCAGCCATACAACGTACCGGTACTGCTTGTATTCATACCGTACGCGTACCTGTGAGAGGAGGAAGAAAGGAAAGGAGGAGGAGATGAGAAACGTGCGTAGGGCCGGGTCCGAGTTGGGTTCAAACTCGTCAACTAGCAAGCTTGCATCCAAAATTGCCGGCTCGAACCAACTCGAAACTCGAAAGCTGGCTCGTGGTCGTGAGCCAGAAAATTGAGGTTTTTTTAATAAGAAAACTGGTTTTTTTCTTTTAAAAAATCTTTAAAAATATTTTCAACAAAATAATTCTCCAAAAAGTTTCTGGTTTTTTTCGTTTTGCAAGAGTTTTTAAAGCACGGTTTGACTCGACTCGACTCGACTCGACTAACGCATGAGACTATTGGAAACCTCACCTCAACTCTACTCTCCGTTTCAGAACTCGGCTCAGCTCGAACTCGCAAAAACTTGACTCGGACCCGGCCCTAAACGTGCGTCATGCCATGCTGCTGGGGTTATCATATCTACTGCGCAACGCCTGGGCCCTCAGAAACCCCACAGCCGAAGCTGCTTCAACTTGACGACAAGCGCTGTTGCGCTGCTGCTAGCCAGAAACCCTCTGCAGTGGACCGACTGTAGAAGACGCTCGCTTTCGTTTAGAAAACTATTCAATCGCTTGCCCAGTTACTAACAGCAGCAGCAACGATTCTTACTGCAGCTACAGCAGCAAAACACTGCTTTACAACAACAACAGCCACGAAATGTCCGACACTGTGGAAGAGACCAGGAAGTTTTACAAGCGCATCGTTGAGAGGAGGCCAGAGTGGCTCAGGAGGAGCTGGATGCCGGAGCACGTAGAGGAAGAAGACGGGAATTTCAAAAAGTAAAAAGACACATGCTTCGCAACATATTTTTAAAATATTTCTTGTTTTTTATAGGTCCACGTTCTGCACCAAGTTCGGCGGGACGGACCCGTTCGTGCACGAATCGTTCCCCTGGATAGTCTGCCCTGACTGCGAGGAAAAGATGTCATTCCTCGGACAGATAAGGTGAATATTGTTGAGAGGTTTTATAAGTGTAGTAGGGCCAGGCAATGGTCAAAGCTGTTCTTGTTGTTCTTATTTCTTCTTCTTCCTCTTCTTGCTTTTGTTGCTGTTGCTGTTGTTGTTGCTGCTCGTTTATTTATTTTTAGATCAATTTGAATTTGTAGAGCAATGTCATGCTAAAAGTAAATGTAGATCTTGCAATCTTTATTTTAAAACCCCCATTTTTTTACGCATGTGCAGGCTGGACCATCTTCCCTGGGACTTCCTCGAGTACTCTGGCCTGGCAGAGAAGAAGGAGGGGGACAAGCATATATGGACGGAGGGGCTGTTCCAGGTATTGTTTCCCTTTTTAAGGGAGACCGTGTTGCGAACTTATTTCAAGTTCATTTTTGCAGGTCTTCCACTGTGTGGAGTGCAGCCCGTACGACGGAGAGTTCGCCGGGCTGAGGATCGTGCCTCACGAGGTGGTGCTGAAAGAGGAGATCAAAGGTTTGGAATACAGCGGGAAAACGACATTAGGCTAGGGTGTTTTCCTAATTTAATTTTTGCGGGAATACCAGGCGGGAACGCCGGAACGGAGAGGAAAAAGAAGGAGAAGGGGCCAAAGAGCAAGAAAAAGAAAAGGGCGCCGGAGGCGTTCGCAGAGGTGAGGGAAACATAGATATTTTGGCAATTCTAACGTCAATATCTCTCGTCTCTCAGGTATTCGTCTCCGGCTGGTCCGAGAGAGAGAGGAGGGAGCTGCCGACTGACACGGAGGTGGGGGACCAGGATGGCTGGCTGCGGGAGCTGGGATACGAGGAGATGCCAGAGATATGCATGGATGGTATGTGAGCAGCGCCGGCGCCATCGTTGGACGCTTTAGACGAGAACAGATTGTGTTCGAAGGCCTGCATGCGTTACGAATAGGAATAATTTGAACTTTGAACATAAGTATGAATATGAAAGAAAAGGCCATGAAAAAATAATTAATGAAATTAGAAAATGTATCTTGACAAAGAAGGGAAAAAAACGTACCCCAGCACGTGCAAATTAGGTTGGGCGGACCATGTCAAATAACAAGAAGAAGAACAAGATAAGAAGCATTCTATGGAACTGCTTAGCTTCGTTCGCCGCAGGTAAAAATTTTGATATTAAATTTTGCGTCGATATTCAACTTTATCATCGATTTTTTTTCTCCACTTAGACATCGACGATGACGAAAACTTCACGCGCGAGGGTCCACCGGCGGCCGGAGTGAAACTAGGTGAGAAAACCAAATTTGAATATATTTTTGGCAACAATTTTTTTACACAAATTCGCTCGTAGGCGGCTACATCCGCTGGTGCCAGAGCATGGAGTTCCCCGACTGCCCGAATTGCAAAGTGAGGTTTCTTTTCTTCTCCATTGTCTTTCCCCCCCGCCCGAAATCGGAAAAAACGTCGATATACAAAGACCTTATTGAAAACACGAAAAAAAAATCTTTTTGTTCTATTTTCTTTTATTTCAGGTGGCGATGGACATCCGTTTCCTGCAGGTTTGCAAATAGCTGTATTTTTGTGTGTGGCTAAGCCCACACCAAGGAACACTCGATGCAGGGGGTGGTGATACTTCATGGGCGAGGACCAGCGACCGTAGCAGTAGAGGAGGAAAAGGAAGAACAGCAGCAGCAGTGCTATTCTATTCCTTCCTTTTTGACTCTGCCTGGCAGCAGCAGCTGGGCCGAATTGGCAGCAGGAGCTTGTCCTGACCCTTTGATGTAAAATTATTCATGAAAATTATAAATAATTATGTTTAAATGACTTTAGATTCTTTCTAAGGAGGTTGTTAGCTTCCAATCAATATATAATAGTCTGCCTTGAAAATTCTTTGAAGTGGCTAAACAGAACCCCCTCTTCCTCATCCTGAGCAAGTAGCAGACTGCTTTTTCCGCCGTAGCGGTTCGCCGGAAGTCTTCTCCTCTCTCGCATCATACATAACAACAACTATCGCGCAACCTTATTATACAGTCAACCTCGACTCGATGTAGTTCATGTTGTTGTTGGGACTTCTTTCGCTTTAAATTTTTTTCGAGATAGAGAAAACTTTTGAAATAACGCTTTTAGATGATATTGCTGTGATGCCCTGTGCACATTTTGACATATGTCTGCAATAACTGCCAAAAACGGTATGACGATTTCACATTTTTTCCCGATTTCCCCCCTTTTATTTATCAAACGACTTTAAAATTCAATTTGACCAGATCCGCTCACCATTAATTTGGGGGTGCCCAAACTTTTTATTTTTACGAACTTTTTTATCTGAACACTCTTTTTGCCTCAAAAATAGCTCCAAAAACATTTCAATACTTTGTCACATGAACAAAACTTTAGTGAAATCCAGCCGCAGACCTTTTGAACACAGTGTGTGCTTGTTTATATACGGTACTTTATTTCTTTTTTGCGCCAAAGATGGAGGAGTGTGAGACCCTTGACTTCATGTGGGGCGACTGCGGGACCGCCCACGTCACCATATGCCCAAAGTGCAAGGAGTTCATGCTGGGATGGGCATGCTGCTGAAAGTATTGTGTAGTGAGCACTCGATTTTCCAGTATTTTCACCTCTATAAATAAATGCCCGACTTTACACCGTCTTGTGTGTGATGTTTCCAAACACGAAGTATATTGGTATTTGACGTGTGGAGGGGCCTTTTCGTGGAGGGATAAATGAAGGGCCCTTTCATCGAAGCGGGGGGATCGAGGAGCTGAGGTCCTCGGATGTTTTCCCGCGGCAAACACCGGAGAAGAAAAAAACCTTGTAATGACGGGGAAGAAAGGAAATAGGGGAAGAAAGGGTTCTGGTTGGCCGATCGAGGAAAGGAAAGTTCTTTTCTTCTTATATTTTCCAAAAAAGATTTATTGCCTCTGTAGCCGCTGTCCACGGGACCGACCGACCGAGGCCAGCACAGAATGGGGTGGGGGGGGAAGGATCGGTTTCATGCAGTAGTTGTTCAAGCAATTGCCCGATCGAATGTTATCCAACGATGCCAACGCTCCAACAGAAGGGATCGAGAAAAATAAAAAAAATATTACTGATCTTAATCAAGTACATACAGCAATGGAAGAGAGCCCGAAAGGGTGTTTCATGAATCCTTGGTTTGCCCATCCCTTGGGCTGATCCCCCTCCATAAGAAGATATGGAGTAAAGTCTTTGCTTCTTGGGCGGATGGCGAAAAAGAGGAGGAGGAAGAGGAAGGATCCGGGGACAGCTTTATATCCCCCCATCTCCCCCGACAGTATCATACGGTCATTGTGCTGTAGTATGGTAGCGTAATGCGCTCCTCATCTTGAATAATAATGTGTCGCCCGCGGCCGCCCTCACAATCTCGTGGTGGGTGGCATCGTCGCTTTTCATTCTTTTACTTCTTGACAGATGCATCTACCAGTCTACGAAAAATAAATGCGCTGTTGCTCCATCGTCTAAGTTTGGAGAGATAACGATGTGGAAGTTTCTCTTTTTCCTCTTTTTGGGCTACTCACTTGGGCGGTCCTGAAAAAAAGGTCTTCCGTGATGTACCCTATAATACTTGGAGAGCCTTTTTACTGCGTACGCTTGAACTTGACCCCCATGGCGAGGGAATGAAGGAGTCAGAGTCGTTTTTTTGTGCAGACACAATGAGAAGCAAATTTATATTTTTCAAACTAGGACATTCTGCGTCTTTCGCATCCTTTTTGCGAGATTCTGTACGCACCATTCAGGCGGTTTCGACGAAGCATGGATAAACTTGGGCATTCAATAACTATGCATGAAATTTCTTGCTACTGATGCAGGTGAACCTCATTTTTCTATTTCAAGGGAGGTTGTTTTAATTCATTGATGTTCGCATCCTTATATCTCTTTTGTGCTATTTCCAGTGACAGTGTCAAGATGCACACAAAATATATTGGAACACCGCTTACAAAGAGCAGAAAGAAGTGGTCCACGACCTGCACCAACAAATGGAAATGTTTGAATACTTCGAGAAAACTTAAGAGTGCCTAAATCCATTCTCAAATCCACACTTCGAATTTGTCCAGGTCACAAAACAATATTTAGGGCCATGCATTGAAAATAATGTAAAGGATTTCAAAATAATTTTCCCCACGTACAGGTGCGCATTGACTTTCATTTTAGCATTAAGGAAACGGCAGATAACATACCAGTTTTATATCTTCCGGGGCTGTATAAAGTTTGACTCCAGAATATGAATCCACCTTGTCGTACATACCAAATGACAAACCACTATCAAATATTCTACATAAAAGGCATGGTAGCATTCAAGCAATGTCAGGGAAAATGGTAAACAATATTCTCTTAAAAATTACTTTTCTGCGACGTCTTGGAACATAGTTGCCCTTGGATCATACTTTCGGAAGAAGAAAGAGATAAACACCCAGAGTCTGCAATTTTCTCACGGAATACGCATTTTGATCTTGGCAATCTCACACACATCCTATACCTTTGGTCGACTATTTCAATTCCTGGCAATTCTCTCCCAGCTCTGTTGTGCATGGCTCCCAAAAATAGTCCAGCAGTCGCTGTGGTGTACGAGGCCCCGCCTTGCCTGCGAAATTCTTCTTCAAGGGACAGGATGGATTCCAAGTTCCTGAGAAACAAATGATGTGTACAAAGGATATCTTTTCAAAGATTGTTTACACAGCTCAAGAATAAGCCATCCATCTAGTGAAAAAATACTGGAGGAAAAAATTCTTACCCCGCATCAAGTTCGTAGATGGTATTGTGTTTTTCAGCCTGGTGAAACAGAAGAGGGAAAGGTCTATTTCCAAGGATCTGCCTCGGTAATAGCACGAATTGCTAAGGATCTGCCTTGGCAATAGCATGAGCTGCCAAGGAAGTTGCCTTGGCAATAGCCTTGGTTCACAAAAAAATCTACATATGGCGATATGTCTGTTGCATTGCATTATACTAAACTTTATGCATGGATGTGCCAATGCATTATGTCAAATAGTTTAATGCAAACAATGAGAACAACAAAAAAATTCGTTTTTAGTAGATTTTGATGCATTCATCCTTGCACATGTAAAAGGAAACGGGACTGTGACAAAACACTGCAATGTTCCGTTTTCCAAACGGTCAGAAAAAAGTAGGGATTGGAAAAATGTGTTGGGCCAAATTTGGTTTGGAAAGTCGGGCTCAGTTCGGATGTATTGGCTTGACTTTGCTCAGAAAACGATGCATAAGTGATGTACTATTTTGGAACTTTTTAGAACTCTCAGAAATTTAATACAAAAACGCAAGTTTTGGGGGCGGCCCCCCTAGCGTAATGGCTAAGACTCCTAACTCGCATGCAGGAGGTCTGGGGTTCAAATCTCGGAGCCGCCCCACCAACTTTGGAGCCCATCTCCCCTATACCCCGCCTCCAGGTCGCAAAGATGCGTCAAGGGTCTCGAAAGGGATACTGTACGCGAAAGCCGAGCACCCGGGATGACAAAAAAATGCAAGTTTTCCAAACTCAAACTACGGATCGGATTGACTATGTCTACTCTGCACGGAGGATGGTGAAGGGAAAGGCCGACTTGGCCCTTCATATACACCGTACAGCCGGTAATTCCTTAGCATCTCAAGCTATTTCCAAGGCAGATCCTTAGCAGTTGTAAGGCTGATCCTTGGGAATAGACCTTCCCACAGAAGAGAATCCTTTTGGTCTATTTTTGCTGTAGCAAAAAAGATAAAGAGAACTAATAAAGATCATTTATTTAAAAAAGTTATCTTTTTGCATTCCTTTACTTTTTCTGCTGAATTTGTCTTCTTTTCTTTTGCAAGAAAACATGTAAGTTATGTTCTGAGGTACTAAAGTAAATCTATTTTTTGGAATTGTGAAATAGATTAAACAAAGTTGACTGGTCTTTGAAAATATTATACAATAATAATAATTTTGACTACAATATCTTTTTATAGCTACATTCATACGTTACTTAGATTAAGAGTGTGTCATAGACACTTA
>JAAUXU010035555.1_pt1 | contig 10027 bp, 8 predicted proteins | sample 7278151 | NCBI WGS metagenome assembly JAAUXU01 (sample SAMN14350113, study PRJNA611818) | marine sediment metagenome | isolation source: surface marine sediment (1.8m) | place: French Polynesia: Moorea | collected 2018-08 | reverse complement strand
CGGGGGTATCCGTCCTCCCGGTGAGGCCTGCAAAATGGTCCTAGGGTAGGCTACGGCGAAGGTCGAGGTGATGGAGCTGCTACTGCCACGATGAACGGTACAGGTGCTACAGCAAGAGTGAACGGGGTCGGGGACAAGGCACGTGGACTAGAGCTCTTGCGTAGTCAAAGTACAGAGTACATGAGCTCTTCTCTGGCTGGCTCGACTATATAGCCAGAATCCTTATCACACTAGACACGGGCTGAGTCATGGCTCAGCATGAGACGAAGAAAATGAACAGGACACGGGAACAGAACATGGAACAGACTACGGGACATAAACGTAGAACATAGAATCAGAAGCTGCACAAAATGATGAGAAGACGATCGGAAGAACAAACGTAACACAAACGATACAATAGACACTCTCTCCATACTCTTGCGCATGCGCGCACGCAGTACATCAGGGACAGAAACGTCGGAAAAGTCCCTGACGTACAGTAAAAGTGACTGACATTAGCTTGACTTCACTTTTGGGTTTATGCTCGTGTCGTATTGTATTAAAATATACAGTGCGGCCCGCTGCTAGTAGAAAGGAGCAGGCCGTGTATTTATACGCCTGTTTTTCAACTGGGTCAATTTTTGAAGCCCCGAATGTGTGTCAGAAGCTCAGAGCGTGTCCGGCCGTCTATGCAAATACAACAAACGTCAACCTGGGCAAGGCCTACACACCCGGGTTTGCAATTTAGATCGCTAGGGCCTTGACGACCCCAACCGCACCCACCCCCAGGTCGTCAAGGCGGACGTATTTACCACGCCAACTTCAGGCAAGGGATTGCAGTTGGAGAAGTTGTGGTGCTCACTCCATGTGCGGTATGATGAAGTCATTGGTCGGCTTCTTCCCAAAGGAGAATAATGGTAGACCTGAAGTTTGAGATCCAAGGATTGCAGTTCATACCCCCGGCAGCATCTTCAAGGATGTGCGACCGCAAGAACGTGGATGACTTCAATACAGGATCCGTCATCGCGTTTCACAGACGCAACGGCCGGGGCATCCACGTAGTGCATCTTTTGAACAGGATCGCCCGGAGCCTGAATCGTCCCATCAGCTGCAACTTGACGAGCTTGAATTGCGACATAGTCTCATCGTTTTTCCGTCATAGCCTCACCATGGCCTGGAACCACAAGACCCTCGTATTCGTCGCGGCTTCCCGCATTGCTGCTTAGGGCTTTTTGTGGGCTAAAGTTAGTATAGAGACTTATTTATCCTCTTGGGAATCAGTTGAGTCCAAGAGTTCGAACGATCAACAGAAGAGATAAATTTTCACCTGGATGATGGACGACACTGATGTTCGCTCCTAAGGCCAACATCCCGTCTCAAAGGCAGTGAAGACCGTCCTTGGCGGCTTCGGATCCCACATGCAAGAAGCAGATCAGTACTATGTTTTGTCACTATGGACACTAAACCCCACACGTGGTTGAACGCCATTAAAACGCATCTCCTTCCATTTTTCCCATCCCATCCACTGAACTCGCCTCACCTTTATCAGGCAGGATAGGTCAATGACATCAAAAACGTACTACAGAAGCTATCGTGATTTTTTTAAACTTCCCTGGACATGCACAAAGACACAGGAACAGAATGAACATGTGCTGTTCTTATTCCATCCTTTTCCCCTTCTCTTGCTCTTGTTCCTCTTTGGCTCAGTTTGTAGAGTGTTGGTCTTCTGATCCAAAGGTCATGAGTTTATCGTCGATCTTGTGTCAAAGTTCCAACTGAAGTGTTTCTTTGTCCTGGCCTAACCCGAGGGGCTCAAAACCGTGACAAATCCAATCCCACTTATAGGTATGAGTTTATAATCTGTGTGGGCTTCCTGCAGGAAGACAAACATGCACACTCGAGTCATTCCAGAGTGTAAAAAGGAATGGCTTTGTCTCCTGAACCTAAACAGGAGTCAGTCTCACTCAAAGACCTAACAATAAGTAGGGACAAAATTCAGCCTCTCCCCATTCACTTAATTGTGAATGTTGGGATGATGAGCTGTGGAGCAGGAAAGGGCAGACTGAGGTCTTAAAACACTCGGTTTGTCTGTAAGGCTTGGCTATTCAACATAAACCTTGTGTAGTTCGTTAGCTTGATTTATCTATGGTCACACTTTACACTCAGTCAGTTTTAAAAGCTGTGTCAAGTTTTGTGCATTTCCACACAATTCATCTGAGCTCCAATGATTATTATGGTGATCAAGACAATGGTTACAGACTCTTGCCCTCACCAACAGGAAGTGAAGGAAATTATCTGAGGTGTAGTGATTACGATGATGATGATGATGATGATCAAGACAATGGCTACAGACTGTTGTCTTCACCATCAGGAAGGGACCATACCCATGCAGTTCGTGGCCTCGTCTACGCTCCCTCACACAGACCTGTCCACCAACTTCTCCCTCACCTCCTCCAACATCTGCTTGCCCTCGGTTTCCATGATTCTGGTCAACTTGTCAAGGTCGGGCGTAGAGTGTTTAGAGTATTCCTCCGGGACGCTGAGAGATGGCGGCAATGATGCTGCACAACTCGCAGAAAAGAGTTTCTGTCTGTCCTTTGCACGCATTCATGGACCATATGACCAGCGAACTTCTAAATGACGAGCTTTGGACGAGTCTTGAACTTCTGAGCTTTGATCGAGTCCCACGTATGGAGTCCACAAGAATAAGTGTATGCATAGCCCATAATGCTCACTCGCTCCAACAAATGTTGACTTCCAAGAACCGCAATAGTGTGACCACATCAAAACTTATGCTAAAACTACCAATAAACGAGATCCTGTCAGTAATATCTGAATGCTGCAAATAAAGCCCCAAACCACCAAGATTTGCCACCGCTTGATTGCTTTAAGAGAAACCATAACCATACTGTTTTTATGAAGAAGCGACCAGTAACAGTTATTGTCAAGTGTGCTCACAAGCTTCAAACAAGTGCAATTTCCAGCCTCTCCAAGTATAAACACAAGGTTTTCTCTGCCTCCAGTCATTAGGTCTCACCGATTATTGGTCATTCTGACGTAGGCCTGAGGGTGACTCATTAGCCGGGGTCCATCATAATAATTTTTGCCTCTTCAGCAATAAAAAATTAGCTAGAGTCAGCTGAAATCGCTCCCGAAATGACCATGAGTAAGTACACTGGCAAAGACTTTTTGAATAACTGTGCGATCGTAAGTCAGGGGACGTTAATACATCAAAACATACGTCTAGGGCTATTACTGCATTAGGTCAACATAGGCGTCAACCGAACATAGTGTTCAAATGGGGGTACAACTCATTCAGGGCAACAGCACCGGAACGACAAATTGCCATGTGTAATAATTCCACTATTTAATGTATGAGCAATTTGTCAATGCAAACAAACATTGAACGTTTCTTAGATCCATTCATAAATTGTATGGCCAGGACCTCAAGTGCACACAAGATTCCAATCTACCAATGTACATGAGCCATATGGCTAATGGTATCAACCTTCTTCTGCTGTCCCAGAATGTGTACAGGGTGCGTCATAAGTCCCGTTGAGCAGCTCATTTGTTTCTTACAGCACTGACTTGAGATTTTTCAAGACGAAGCAGTGATATTCAGTCAGCTGTTTTACCCAAAAGAAATCGCATACGCTTGACTCATTTGTCAGGTGGCTTCCCAGTCCTGGGACGACCTGGGTGTGGTCAATCTTTGCCGCTATCAGTCTGAGTAGCAATCTACGGCCCTTTTCTACTTTCGCTTTCTCCACCCTCATGCTCGCTCAGGACTTGACGATGTCAGGGTTCCTTCCACATTGGTGCAGTTCCATAGTTCCAGGATCACTTGGTGCCAATGGGCGTTTCCTGAGTGGAAATCACCTTCACTTTTTTCTTCCATCGTACCAAAATCACGGAACAAAACTCATGTGGCACCTTGTACAAATGTGCACTTACAAAGAGCACAAAGTGAAAGTACATGGTATTCTGTGCTGTTGTACAAATGCCTCTTGTTTGCTGCACTCTGTAAGGAAACCCCATACAGTTGAATTTGTGACCCTACCACAATTGATATCCACGTTTTTCACAGGGCGCTTCTTCATTGATTACACAATCCAAGAATAAACACTCAGAGCACTAACATGTAGGACGATACTTTGGAATAACAGTGCTGGCGAATCTCGATATGATCTTTATGTTTTTCCCACAATTTATTTTTTTCCCTCTTCTTTTTATTAAACCCTCATTTGTGGCCCATTCTAAGCATAAACGAAGTTTTTGGTGTCGACCCCCAAATCCGTTTCATCGAGATTCGACGGTAATGAGCTTTTTTCATGAAGAATCCATATTGGAACCATATACATCAAGTGTAGACACAATTTCTTGACAAGGCAAGTTTTTTCCAATACATGCACCTACCTCACTCTGGAAAAAAAAGCTCACTGTTAGTATTGGAGTTGAGGTCACCTATGGTGCACACAACCTTAGCCAGAGATGCAAGGCCAATAGTGTGAAGAACACCTCTGCAGTCCAACTGGGTCATGGAGGGCAAACCATGGAGAGCTTGGCCTCCATTTGTGGCAGCCGTTGCAATCTCACTGATCACTTCTGACGTCCAGGGCCTGAAATTGGACTTGTGCTTTGAGCAAATGGTCGGTGGCGGCGAGATTAGGGCTGTACAAGTGCCAGGACGAGTCTGTTGGGATCCGCTCAACGACGAGTCCAACATGAATGAGACCGTCTGGCTGAGTGGAGGTGGTTTGGACGCGGCCCAGCTGGCGTACGACGGAGGCATAGACTTCAACAACTACACCAGCCAAGTACGTATGTTCTTGACGAGTCGAGTCAGAAGTGTTGCGATTCAAAGGGTTATTTATAAATTCTGTAACGCACGATTTCCGGAATATTTCCCCGCTTATTCCCGTCTAGCGGGAATTATTCTTGCACTATATTTCCCTCACTACTATATTTCCCCCCCCAGAGGTACATATTGTGAATCACCACTCTTAGACTCGCCCATGGTGAGGGGGGGTGCTCCATCCTCACATTCAGTTGACTCATGTTCAGCTGACACAAGTCGGTTCACCTCTTTCAACTATTTGGGAAGTGTCAAGAAAGCGGGAAAACATCCCAGAAATCGTGCGTTAAATTACAAATTAACGACGCATAATGTGTACTATATTGACCCTCTTTGGACTTGACAGCACTCAGGTCCTTTTATATCCCGCGGGCGTAGCCCGAGGGCTATAAAATCCCTACTGCAGTCGAGTCCAACTCGGGTTCTTATAGTTCTACGACATGCGTCGTTAATATATAGGTGTATCTTTGAAGTAGGCTTCTTGTCGTTCTACATAGGCTATGGCTTCAGTCATTGCTCACTGCATCGAGTTAAAACATTGTTGTCTGTTTCAGTACCATCTCACACGAGCATCTCGAGAAATATGGGGCGGGATTGACCAGTACACCAAAGTCAAGGTTAACCTATCTGACCCCTACATTAGTCAGACCTACGCAGGAGCGCTTGACGCAGTGACGAGAAGACAAATCGATGTTTTCTTAAACCTGGTCGCAATTTGCTGCAAACGACACAACGCAATGAAGTATTCAATGCCTTTGCTACCCAGGTAAGTCAGGTGTTTGACTGACCTCTAAACAAGATGGCAAATATTGTTTTGTCTTCAAGGCATTTCTACATTGCTTTTGCCCAACCGAATCAAGTGACTGATATTTTCTGGATTCAACTAAAAAGAGAGTCCTGGATTGGAGTCATCTTAGCGATCTTTGCTTTCCAAGGCGCCACTTTTGTGACATGGTTTTCTTTGAACAGCTTACAAAGGAGTGGAGATACTTCAAAAAGTGGAAGTTCCTCTTACCTGGACTTTCTTTGGTACATGATCGTACAGTTGATACTTCTAATATGAGCTTACTAGGAGCAAAAGTAGTAAGGGAATATTTCTTCACCGTTTCAGGTGGCCAATTACTGCTCTTGCCCAAAAAACTCACGAGCCAGAGCCAAAGAATCACATCCAGAGAGTCATTTTCCTCACAGGCTGCTGCTTCTTTCTAATCCTCTTCAACTATTTTGCAGCAAATATAATTTCAACCTTACAGATGGCGAGGAGCATTCAGACCGTAACGGAAGTAAGGAAGTTGAGACAACACCTTGGTACATTTGTATTTAGGTCAACAGTTTGCTTGCACCTGAGTAAAAGAGCAGTTCCGCCATTCAGTCTCGAATAGAGATGCCCAAGTCAGGCAAAGAACCACCCTGTATTGGCGACAGCAGCTGAGCTTTTTCTTTGTCCTGTACCTGAAGGCAAAACTGCCTTTCCATATAAAAGACCAGCTTCTAACAGTTTGAGCAGAAGTCAATACAAACTTCAGCATGAAAAACATGCGCAAGCTTTCGACATCGAGTGTGCTCACCTATGTACGCTTTAGCTGCTTCAACACGACGAAATGGTTGTGGCACTGCCCCAACTTGGACCGTGGTTGACCGCGTTGCAACATTCCACCGGAACAGAAGTGAGCGAAATGATCACCAGGTACTGGTCCAAGTCTCTTTGCTGTCCCAGAGCTGCTCCACGTCTCTGGATCGTCTCAGGTTGGATTCCGGTGATCGTCGTGTCCTTCTCGATGACTCCTCTGAACCCGGCGAAGACGCGATGACCCGCGGCTGGAGGTCCAACAAGGCCTACGTCCTGACCGACAATTTCCTCTTCAATCCCCAGACAAAGCTCATGCAGGATGGAAAGGCGCGTTGTGGGCTCACTTACTTCAAGCTTCCCTCCACTGAGACGAAGATGACCTATGCCATGAACCTGAGGTTTCCTCATAAGGTATGACACACGGTGGTGTTGCTTTGTCAGTCTCAGTCACAACATTGCTCAGGTTGTTCGTGAAGTTGACCGTGGGTTGCTGCGCATGTGGGAGACTGGCATTACCAAGCATGTGGAACTGTGGTACAAACCACGTCCGCCCCCTTGTGCAGACAACAGCAACTCTGCTTACAAACCAGCCTCTCTCCAGCACGTTTACTCGGCCTTCATGGTCTACGGCATTGGCTGCGCTGTCGCAGTCTTCATCGCTGTCACAGAGTGCCTTTGTTTTAAGACTATGAAGAGCTGTTCACATGTGCTTTTTGAGTTCCATAAGATTGATCGAATGTAAAACCTTCATTGCTAGACAAGAATTGTCCAATGCTTGTTATGCGCATAAAAAAAAGATGTTGCTGGCAATCGTGTCCCGACTTTTCGTCTCACCGAACTTTTCGTCTCACTGGACTTTTCATCTCGCCGGACTTTTCGCTCAGGACCACAGGATGCACACCCACGCGTGCTTTGATGGGGATGACGATGACTGCAGCAACTGGAGCGGCAAGCAGTAAGCAGGCAGCAGGGATGCTCCATCAAATTACCTCTACCAAGCCAGCAGGACAATGCAAATGATTGTGGGGGTTTTGCCATTGCATTTGCAGTGGACTTGTGTCATGGAATTGATGCATCAGGGGTTACTTGCAACAAAAGAGGAATGAGGGCACATCTTCTCTCCTGCTTTGAAGATGGCAAGATGAAGCAGTTTCCATCTGTAAAGAAACATGAGGGGCAACCCCATGTCACGAAATTACAGCTGTCTGGAGCATTTGGATTTTGTGCAAATTGTAATGAAAACTGAAATATATCTCTATATATAAAGTGCATGCCCGTGTGTCTGTGTGTCCATTTGATTTTAAGGTTTTTGCATGACTGATTTCACAGCTGGTTGCGGTGAGACCAACCACATGGAGACGAAAAGTCAGATGAGACAAAAATCCGGTGAGACGAAAAGTCGGTGAATCGCTGGCAATAATAATGATATTCGGGAACGAAGGATTCCACTGAAACTATATTTATTTCCGTCCAAGACAGAGAATGAACCCACTTCAGAGGGTCCAAGACGTGCGGAAAACTTCGGGGTCAATCCCGTGGGTTCACCCCGAGGTTCACACTAGTGACACCTCCAAGAAGAATGTGCATTACGTGCATGAAGGTGTTGCCTCCATCATGCCGGTGATGTGGGCGATGCGAAGTACACAGACAGGTATACAGAAAGACATGTCTTATTATTCTTTCATCGCTTGCTTGGCGAACACAGGCGTGGACATCAAGCCAGTTTTCTTCACCAGGGTCCTCATGGACTTCGGGCACGTGTCCATGGCCTTTGCCAGTGTTTGTTTAGATCACCTGCTTCCTCAAGACATCAACGGTTGCTTGAGTGACGTTCGAGGGCTTTCTTTCCTTGCAGTCCTTGAGATTGCTGTCACGATCCATGCAGCGCCACTTGAGTGAGTAGACAGCTCTCTCTGTCTGACAAGTCCGTGTTATGCACAGCAGGTCCAGCCTACGGCCTCAGGAGGACCACTCATTGGTTCACACTACAATAGGCGCTGCTCATAAGACCACCCTTGAGCCAGAAAAAATAACCGGCATGAGTATACAAACTTTTATGTAGTGAACTCTGCTAAAGTAGATAACTTGACTGCATTTTGTGGAAAAATGAGTCGTCCTAGAGCAAAAGTGCACATGAGTTTAGTCGCACAGGAGATTCTTTGCTTTCCATAGAGGGGTCAACCAATTCAGTTGCTGCTCAACCCAGTCAAAACTATGAAAAAAAGAAGTGTGCCCTACATTTATTATGTACCGTATGTTGTAAAACTCTAAGTTAAATTGCCCATAGTAAAACATTTTTTTTCTTTTGAAAAAATGAGACTTGTATCAGCCTCCCAGTTGTACCAGTTGTAAAACTAACATTGGCATTTTAGAACTAGCCCAATATGTTCATGCATATCAGTTCGGAAAATATGCTACGCTAATCACTCAACCCTTTGCCGCCAACCGTTGTTGCCGGGGCCGAGAAATTGAGAGCAGCTCTGAACCCTTAACTGGGCCAAACTGTACCCATGGTAGAGGATAGAAAGGCAGTCTAAGATTCTGAGCAGCCTCTCATGCAGGAGTCCTACTGGGGTTGGGACCAGAAGTCTCAGATTTGGCTCCTTTGGTAAATGTTTCGACAAATTAACTTTTTTAGGTTTGATGTTATCCAGCTGACCTTATTATTCAGCGTTCAGCTGATTTAAAAAAAAACAACTGTATGTTGTCCATTTTGGTCGTCTGGCAACACTGTGAACCATGTCTTCTTTGGCCTTTTTTTTTCTCAACCATACCCTCGTTTTACGTAAATTTTTTTACTCGTGCATAACATTTGATGTATTTTGATCACCTTTTCTATTCATGGACAGTGCGACCAGAGCAAAAGAAAGAGTTGATTCCGTACGACTAAATTGGTTAGTTATGTTATTTCAAAAACGGAGCCCAAGTGTTGCCAAAGTCACATTCGCCAATTTGTGGTCGTAGATCGAGTTTTTGATAAACTGACCTAGTCTAAGCTTTGGGGCCCTGAAGGCCTTCAGCTATCTCCAGATGCTTAAAGTAAAAACTTCACTTGCTTTCCAACTCCCTTCAGGCCACGTTTAACATACAGACACACACATCGATTTCACATGAGTTGCCAATTGTTCCGACGAAAATGCGCATTAGGCGCACACGTTTTGTACGATAGTCATGATCCACCCTCTGAGGTTCGCTATGCACTGTGAGTGAGTGTGTACGCATTTTCCTGTCGTCTGCAGGGGTGGTGTCAGGGGCGGCAGCAGGTTCTTCTCCACGTTGAACCGGATCGAGTCTCTCTCCGGCCCCGGCCGCAGAGTCACAGACTTGGAGGAAATGTGCACACTCAAAGAATATGACTATCGTACAAAACCCTGACACTTGGCCGGCCTGACGCTACTGGGCTCAAGCAAGCAGCTGCTGAGGCTCAGCAGACGAACGAAGCAAATGCTGCTGCCGCTGCCCATGTAAACACCCCTGGACGCGAGGTAGCCGCGCAAGAATTATACGCCCAAGAAGAGAGTACGAGTAGCGGCTATCTTGCATCCTGGGGTGGTATGAGGGCGACAGCGGCGGCGGCGGCGGTGGCCACCGTAGAGCGCTCTACAGCTCACATTGTAGACAGT
>JAAUXU010030271.1_pt1 | contig 10034 bp, 8 predicted proteins | sample 7278151 | NCBI WGS metagenome assembly JAAUXU01 (sample SAMN14350113, study PRJNA611818) | marine sediment metagenome | isolation source: surface marine sediment (1.8m) | place: French Polynesia: Moorea | collected 2018-08 | reverse complement strand
CATTTCCATTTAACTACAAAATCGCCATAACACATTTGGAAACAAATTCAGGATGTCCAGCGGGGCTTGAAATTTTCGACCCAGCCTTATGCACAGTACATACAAATACTATCTGTCTATGAAGTTAGCAGCAGTGTTATTGGAAGGATCTTACTAGGCACTAACTCGTGTAGGGGTTGACAGTCCGCGATCCTAACGTGCTAGTAGTAGCTACACCCAAGTCCAGAGACCTGTACTTGATCCATGCAAGGTCCGACCACAGTTGCAACCCAATCATGCAAAACCCTCATGCTGACCACAGTCAATACCTCGGAATGGGATAGGGTCTTGAAAAGAAAGGACTTTTGTGCTAAGGTCAGTGGACTTTTTCTCTGCCGTTGGTGCTGCTGCTTCTTCTCCTGCCCCTTGCTGCTGCTGACTTCACTCTAAGAACCTTGTAAGCCTTGGCGAGTGAGGTGAAAGCGTGAGAGTTCTGCTGCTGAGGAAGCCTTCTCCTGTCTGTCACGGCCATGCGGAAGGAGGAGTCCAGGCTGAGGCTGCCGTTGACCTCGGAGTCGTCGTGCGGAGGAGAGGGTGGGTTGGAAGATGAGAAGGGCCAGAGCCTCGGTGCCTGGTTATTGTTAGAAGGTTGTACCAATCTCTTCTGGTCCTCTTTGGTCAGGCGCCTCAGGCGTTCCAGGTCACTCAGCGGGGTCGAGTCCACGTTGAGGTTGGGAGGAAGAGAAGAATGCTTCTGAGGTTGTTGCTGAGGATGAGGAGGATGTGGCTGCCTCTGATGGCGTTGCAATGAGTAATAGTAGTCTCTTTCATGGAGAGCTACATGCAAGACAGATAAAAATCATTGATATAATGTAAACATGAATAACACAAAAAGTTTGTACCCACCTTTTTGCAGCTTCAGATCGCTGTCACTCAACAAGACCTCTGTCTCCTTGAGCCTGCCTTGCAGAGCAACTTTGGCCTTGGTTTCGACATCCAGTCTCATCTTCCACTCGGCCCCGAGAGCAGTTTTGGCAGTCTCAGTCTCCTCACGTAGCTTTTTGCTCCACTCGGCCTCAAGAGCAAGTTTTTGGGCCGAGCTTTCGTCACTCAGCCTCTTGCTCCACTCAGCCTCCAGGCTCCTGCAGGCATCGTACTTCTGCTCCTGCATGCTCGATAACTGCGTCTTGAGATCAGAGATCTCGTCCTCGAGGTCAGCAACCTGGAAATTCACAATGTGGACGCAGAAAGTACCTCAACAATAGGCGTCATGATTATCACCTGTCCCTCTAGACTAGCCGTCTCTTGAATGGTCGACAGCTTGTCCTCCTCGCCCTCTCCCGTCTGCTTGTGCGCCGTCAGTCCGTCAGTCTTCAGCAAGAGCTCCTCGTACTCCCTCATCTTGGACTCCAGATCCTGGAAGTTGGCCTCAGAGGACTGGATCTGGTTCTCGTAAAAGGTCCTCTCCTCTTCTAGCTTGCTCTGAAATATACAACATTGCTTTGTTCAGTGATGAATAAGAGTTCATGGGAGGTGTCACAGCCCACTGACACGGGCAGATTTTTATCACATACTCCACAGGGTGCAACAAAATTGATCATCCTTCAACATGTTGCCGAGACAGCCGATTTTTTTTACAAATTTTCCTTTATCTCTGATGAATTGTTTTGTCAGTATTTAGTGAGGCACCCAATGATTCGACACTTTGACAACCCTGACCTTGCGAGACAGGCGCGGAGCAAATGAGACGCTCATATTAACATTTGCGCCTTAATTCAAGGGGACAGGGGGAAACAACTTTGCTACACCCTGTATGTACATCGTGCATCAAAGGTTGTCTTCCTTACAACTTCCATTTTCTTTTACACTCCCCACGTTGCTCCTGATCTGATGACCTTTCATACTGTCGTCATTAAGTATTCTCCAAGACCCACTTGGTGCAGATGCATCCACACTGCAGTTGCAGGCTCGAACGCACTTGCAAAGGATATTTCTTTGTGGGCAGAATGAAAATGCTAACAGTTTTACAGGGTGGGCCCACTTTGAAGGTGGAGACCAACATGGCGAATCTTCTCGGGCACAAACATCAATACAAAGTGGACTAAGAAGATCGGCAACTTATATAGAAGGCACGAAATACAAAGCTGCAAATCTCCTCAGTCTACCGTGTACAAAGACACGTGCTTGTTCATGACCACACTTCACATCTGACGGCTCCACTGAGACGATTTTTCTAACAACGCTCTGGAGCTGACGTATGCACCAACAGAATGTGCGCCAGCCTTAAATAGTCCACTTACGCGAGTCAACGCATCTCAAAGGACACGTTCCTTTGTCCGCATCCCCCTCTCGCCTCAGCTGGGTTGGGTGTCGCTAATAGACGCAGCCCAACATTATGACTTGCAGGATCTTTTCCCCTTTCAATCGTGCATAACAGCTTATTGCCTCCAAGGGACAAGTCCACGCCACGCCCAAAGAATCAAATGACACTTGAATCCTACGTACATGGACACACAACTTCTTGTATGGAGAACCTAATAATAACGTTTTTTTTTTCTTTTTTGGTCTGGCAGCAACACTTCTGAGGGAGCCATCAGGTTGGCCAATTTCTGTGTACGCCTTCGTAGAAGACACTTCGAAAAGAACAAGAATGTGTGACGAAAAATCTGCTAGTGTAAACGCAGCTCAAGGCAGATAGAGGATTTGGCTAAATATGGCAAAGCCTTTTCTTTCCGCCTTACATACTTTTTACAGCGCTTGATGTCGTCTCAATCAGGTGCATTGGTGCAAGATGTCACGTGTGGCTGCGACTTAAAAAACTCCAAGTAGGCCTTCAATACTTCCCATTTGTTGGCCTTGTTACGCTGGAACCACGTACGTGTTGCTGTAGTGTAGTATTTGGAAGTGCACGATACCAGTGTTGTGACCTTTGGTGCACTCGATATCAAATAATGAGACTCAGATGACTGATCTGTTGCAACCACAGACATACAGACGTAGCCTACGTACACTCGCATTTTCTTTCTCTCTCTTTACGCATACTCAAATATGTTTGGTGTGTGTAGGCAGGCGTTCGCTATCTCATCTTTGGCCCACATTTTGCTCTCATCAATCTCTGGCTTGGTCCTTGCACACTCGCTCGCACGCACGCACACACACACACTTATATTGTAATTAAGATCAAGGCTTGGTCGTTGACGGCAACTACGCACGAACATCAAGTTTCTTTGTACAGCATTGGAAGCGTCAAGCAAAAACATTCCATAAATGCCATCGCGATCGACTGCAGCGACTCTGAGGGGCCCTGCAGGGACTCTGACGGGCCCTGCAGGATGATGACGCCAATGCTGTTGTCACTAACTCTGTTGTAACTAAGGACGACGAGCGGTACAACATGAAGTCAAAGGAGCCTACCTGCCAGTAGTCCTCCATGTTTTCAAACTCGTTCCTCATGAGTTCCAGACTCTCTTCTAACTCTTCGCATCTCTTGGTTAAGATTGCGTCGGCCTTTATCGGGGACTCTGGGCTCTCCAGACTAGCATGATCCTCTTTGGGGTCGTCCTCAGCCTTGCTGATGTCTGTTTTGCTCGTGTCCTCCGCGGTTGAGGATGACGAAGTGGTGTCTAACTCTTCTTGACCGTCTGGCGAAGATCTGTCGACGTTCTGGGGATCACTTGAAGAAGCCTTCGAAGAAGTTGAAAGAGCTGGGGACTTTGGAGGATCGACCATAAGTTTGTTCAGCTGTGCCAGCTCTTTGCGGAGAGCCTCATTCTCTGTGCGGAGCTCCTCGTAGGCAGACGCGTAGTGTCTCAGAGACTCGTTCTCCCTGGAGGCAACGGTTTTGTCGGACAAAATCTTGATGATCTCGCTCTTGACACTGTCCAATTGGCCCTCCAAGTTCCTGCAGTGCTGTTCAAGCTGAGAAACTTGTAGAGGCTGGGCCGGTGGAGGCACTGGAGGGGTCAGTGTTGCAGATGCTGAAGAAGTCGATCTCGATCTCCGCAGTGACATAGCTGGCAGTGAGGCAGGCTGAGCTGTACTTGACACGCTTGGCGCTGTGGCCGCTGCCTTACACGAAGTTGGCCTAAGGCTGCAGAATGAGGCAGAGGAGAGTGACGACGATGACGTCATGGAAGTGACGCGTGGTTGACTGATGGCCGGAGGGTTGGGCGCGTCAGAATTCACCAAAACCTAAGATTGGAAAGATGAAGAAGTAAATATCTCGTCCTTATCAAGCTTCGTAGAACAACATAAAGGGAAGGGAAGACTTTTTTTTCAGCTTGAGAGTCATGAATCTGAGCAACACAGCTTAATCCACTATAATGCGAAAAGACCGTGAAGCTTTGAGGGGTCTCAAAGGCAAAAATGCATCTGCTGTAATGAATTCTGGGACAGCAAAATGGCGCCCCTGAAAGTTATTTCATCTTAATAAAAGTTGGTTTCTCACAGTACCTAATTGCTCAATAAGAATAAAAGTCAGAGGTGAGATTATAGGATGGGTGAAAGAAATTTAGCTGTACCTTCGAGACGCATGGTGAATTTAACTTCATCCTCTGGTGATGCTGTTGGTCGTGACCACCTCGGACAGAGATGATTTGAACGTTTTCGTTGGTCCTGATCAGCGTCGTCCCACCAGCGTCGAAGGAGCCGTTACTGAGCCTTAAAAAGAAACAGAGCACAGTGTGAATCACAAAAAACGACCGACAATATGAAAAAGAGGTAGGGGTGCCGACAGAAGGGGGTCTGGCAAGGCAGGAACGACTATGGCGGAATAAAAAAAAGTATGACGAATGTATCTACATGTAAAAGAGAATGTAAATACTCAGTTTCACCTCTCGTGCATTTCGCTGATCCTCTTCTCGTCCCTCTCCTGCTTTTCCTTGCACTTGTCCAGCTCGTTGAGGGCCTTCAACAGTCGACTCTGAGTCTCCTCCATCTCGGACTCGAGTCCTGCGAACGCAGTCTGGGTCTCCCTCAGAACGGATTCCAGACCCGACTTCTCGCTCAAAGTCTGGAAGGAGAACAAAGTTTTTTGAGGCTCACTTTTTGGCAAGAATTCAGCTGCAAACCAGACCAATTTCCTGACGACTTCATAAGCTCCCAAACGTGTATTGTGTGAGGGAAAAAAACCACTACCTCTACTTTGACATGACTTTTATCCTCGCCATGTCAGTCTTTTTGCTCCCCCCTCCCCCATTGTGCCTTCGTCCACGTTGACCTTCTCATCGTTGGTGCCGGACATTCCTTATGACTCACACTGCACTGAGAGATCTGCAATTTTGGCACAGTCCCGTCAACGTCTTTGCCTCTTCTCACGCTCAAAGGGAACTTGGTGGATGTCATTTTTCACGAGGCAAAGCTAGTTAGTTGCCTCTAAATTGAGGTGAGATCTCTGCACAGTGCATACACAGGTAAGGTAGCTTATCAGACGGACTCATAACTCATAGCTCAAGGTCTGAGATGTGCTGAGGCACATCTGATTTCCTTCACATCTCACTCAAAAAAAAGGATTAGTGTGTTGACCTCAAAAAGATCTGGCCAGCTTGGAGAGGATCAAGACGAAAATTATGCTTTTTTTGGCTGCACTTATAATGTCAGCCAAAAAAAAAGAGGGGTGCCAAATGGACCGGGCAAAGAAAAGAGGTAAGAAAAGAAGTACTCCCGATATGGGGCAGGGCGGGTTTTTTTGAATCACGCTGTAGTTCTGGCAGCCATTATTACTTGAGAAGAGAGAATGAGAAAGAGATAAACCTTTCATACACAGTGTGACCTCCTGGGAAAAGATCACTTGGATTTTCTTGGAAGTCCTACTATCTTTTGCTATGCACAACTTGTTTCATGAGAATGAAAAGACTCGTGTGCACTGCAGAACTTTGAACGCCTCGTAACTGATGAGGAAAGTCATTTTAAGCGGAAAGTCCTCAGGCCTTTTCATAGTGGCCCGATTTGCCGTCTTATAGCAATCTTTTTTTTCCCTCTCCGCCTGCGTCTTTTTTTAGAACACCCATGTGTGAACGCGTGAAAAATCACGCGTGCTGCGCGTCTGAACTCCTTTAAACTGCCTTTTTGTTCATTTTTTCCCGTCTCTTCCTGCAGGGTAAGAAAAAAAACTTTCGTTTTCGAGGCACATTTTTGTACGTTTGCTGCTCTTATCTGGATGTACGAAGGTTTAAAAAATATCAGCGCCATCTACCTGCTTGTTTATTTGTCTCCCTCCCAGGTCTGTTGCACGTTGAAAAATGAGCAAAATTATGCGAATTATGAAGGCAGCAAAAAACACCTTTTTTGTGCGGAAATGGCCTGTCACTACACAACAGGGTGAGTCAAAGTCGACAAAAGTAGAGGCCTCGCAACACTGTTCAAATGAAGGAGCTAAAGCTGCCCTTCCATGAGTTTTTTGACTCACGCTGCCTGAGCTTCCATTGTTCTCCAAAATTTGCTGCAAGCTATAACAACACAAGAGCACGTGCGGGATAGAAAGACAGAGAAAATATGACATAAATCACATTCTTTTCGCAAAAAAGAAGACTCATCACCTGTGATCCCTTTGACTTTTTGTTTCGCACATCCCGTGACTCTGTCCAAACCGTCCAAATGATTATGGCGGAGAGCGAAAGGTACGTTTAACAAGACCACAAGAGACCTTCCCTTGAAAATTGCGCTCCAGTCATTGCAGGAAAATTGTGAAAATGTCGTGCGTTCAGCACGACTTGCAAGCCAAACTGCACTTTGTTGACCATACCAGTCACAACCTCGAAATGAAAAAAAAACTCTGGAGCAGATTCACTTTACACAGGAAAATCTTTTTTATGCTGGTGCAAAGATTTCCTCATGAGGCTTAGAATGCGGGGATTTGACAGCAAAATTTACACCAACGGCTCAACGAAAAAAGTTTCAACAGTGTTCTTTCCGCCTGAGTAAACGCAGGAAAGAAAGATGCAGCCTAATGTTACATATCGAGGAGGGTCTCACTGTATTGGGGGCGGGGGGGGGGGGGGATGAGTCCCAGCCTCCCCTTCGCCATCAACTGTGGGATGGGACAGAAAAAAAATGACATATTTGTAGCGAAACTTCTTCACAGGGTGCACTGAAGGAGGAGGGGGTGAACCCCCGGAGAGGGGGTCCCTGCCTAGTTTGCCCCGCAAAGTGCAGCAGAGTATTGACATTTGCTTGAAGAAAGTTGCTCTTGTTGGTGGAGGGGTTCAAATGTCAACGAGAGCAATCCCAGCAAATGACAAACTCGAGGATGTCAATAGCTGCAACCTTGATTCGCCAAGGAGGCCAAATCTGGCACCAAACCACCAGCTTCCGTCCAGCCCCCAATGTGGTCAGGCAGAACAGTCGTGACCAAGATTTGGGCCTCTGCTCAGAAAGCAACCCTTTGCCCAGCCTTTTTTTCTTGGGGGTTGGGGGTTGGATGCGGTGTCTGTGAATGTCAAGCCACAGGCCTGGGACTGAATGTCTTTTCTTGTCACGCCGAGCTGAGTCAACGTCCGTTTCTCGGAAAAGTGGACAGGCAACCTCCCCTGACTGCGACTTCCGTTCGTTGCTGTGAGAGCAAACACATTTTTGTTGTCTTTTGCCTCTCTTTTTTCCTTTCTCCGTGGGTTCTGTTGTTTTAACGGGTGTTTTTCTCTGCCTTACCTTTGAATACTTTTCCTGGACGTCTTTTTGGTCTCCGCGGATCCTCTCCAGCTCATGAGTCCTCTCTTGCTCGCGCCTCTGGAACAACAGAAGGCAAAAGATTTGTCAAAAGAAGCTTGGAAGCAACACCTTACAGAAGCCCTTGCCTTCTTTGACAAACTTCGACGCTATCGGAGGTCACGAGAGATGTGACCACGTCGAGGGACGATCTGTGACTGAATCTTTGAGTCCTCTCTCCGGGTGGAGGCACGCACGCACGCAAGCACTCACGCACGCACGCACGCACGCACGCACGCGCGAGCGCTCGCTAGCGCGCACTTCTCTTTCTCAGCTGTGACGTTTGTGTCGAGCGTCTCTGCTCAGCTAACACCTACAGAGCGCGCCCGTTGGTGTGTGCTCGGGTGCGTGCACGCGTGCGTGCGTGCGTGCGTGCGTGCGTGCGTGTCTGTATGCTTGTGGGTGTGTGTGTATGCGTGTGAGCGAGAGACAGAGAGAAAAGCAACGGACGGAAAAGAAAACGGGAAGCTTCAAAATTGCAGAGCAATCCAACATGATCAATTGGAGGAGGCTCACTTTTTGTTATGCTGCACAGCAGAGACAGTAGCAGCACAGTGGAAAGCGGATAAAAGAGTCAGTTTGAAACCCAGATTTTTGACCTCTGGCCTAAATATTCATACCCGACATAGAATGACAAACTTGAAGACTTCACCTGTGCAAATTTTTGTGCTTGCCATATTTGCTAATTAGCATAAATTGGGGGGGGGGCGGAGGACGACTTCGTCAGTCGCTGTTGCTTCATAGACAAGAGTCTCCGAATTCCTTAACCAAATGATCGTGAATGATACAATTTGTCCCTGGCAGTTGCAGCTGTTGCCTCGTTTGTTCTTGAAACCAGTTGAGGTCCAGTCCGTGCCACAGCAGTGGCACAGCTGCCAAATGCAGCTTTGTTTACGCATCTCGCAGCTCTGTCTCCTCTTATTTCGGTCCATCCAGCGCAGAGTTGCATACTAAGTAAATCGCCACGTACGCATGAAGCGGCTCTTCTCGTATCCATGTCACCCTCATATCAGTGTGCCACTGTACTGCAATTGAGGGAGCCACGATGACGACATTCGTGCTCATCTGTCTCTCCACGTGTGCGCGCGCGTGTGAGAGAGAAATACAGCCAATTCTCTGCACAAACATGCGTTAAATCGAAACCGAGCTTAATCTACAAAATGGGGTCGCCGTCTCCTCAAGGTCTCCTTTTTGTGGCGCGTTTTGTCCAAGTTTCTTCATTGCTCCGACTGATTTTGGTCAAGACACATGCAACAACGACAATTGTTCCTCACTGCTTGCAACCGCTAAGAGCAACACGATGAATGCCTCCAACTTGGACAACGGCGACTTCTTTGCCGAGATGAGGAATGATGGCGATGCCGTCCGAAACAGGATTCCTTCTGAGATTGCAGACACTTGGAAGATTTCGAAGAAATATTTGTCATCAGCATGCGATTCGCACCAGCTCACTCGAGGTGCAAAATGATGCATTTTTCGGCATCGTAACTGTTATTGTCCAGTTCTAACACCAGGGAAAGACTTAGTAGGTCATCTCCAGAGAGAGAGAGAGAGAGTCGCTTTTTTGTTCGAAAAAACCATCTTTTACTGGCACCTTTCATGTCAATTCCCCAATTTTTTTCCCTTCTCCAGCCCAAAACTTTTTGGTATCCACATAGATCTTTTTTGGGCGCTTCTATCTGGGCGTCCCCAACGCTTCAATTAAAACCTGCTTCGTCAGATCATCATCTCTCTTCACACAGGGGCAGAAAAAATGAGATGAGTCTGCCTCCAAGACGCGATTTTGCTGGTGCGGATTGCAAAATAGGGACAAACACAAAAATGCTTATCATTTTGCGGTAAATGGGGAGAGAGAGCCAAGTGACGATTTTCTGACAAGTTGCACAAGGCAGTCCTAGAAGACTCGCGCACACACGGGGATCTACGCATGGAACGTAGATACACGTACGGGGGTACGTGCGTTTAAGCTAGGGGTGTCCGTACGAGCGTTGCGTCACATCAGCGAATTGTCACAATCACGCTGATGTCCGAAATTGGCAAAACTATGGGGGAAAATGCTCTGCTCTCCACGACTCAGTTGGCAAAACAGCCTCATTTTCCTCAATCTCAGGGCATGATTTCACTTTTTTCCACGCTGTGACAATAGGTTGATGAAAAAGGCTTGCAGCTAGAGGCAGCGGATATTTTTCTCATGACCCAGTCATCCTCTCCCGTCATATATGTGTACAGGGTGTGTGGCCCCCCCCCCCCCCCCACCGGTTGGCCGTGGGCAGCGGACTGAAAAGGGAGTATGGGGTGTGGGGGTGGGGGGTTGTGTTTGGCAAGAAGAAAAACGAATAAAGGGTGAGGGGGTG
>JAAUXU010127200.1_pt1 | contig 10036 bp, 10 predicted proteins | sample 7278151 | NCBI WGS metagenome assembly JAAUXU01 (sample SAMN14350113, study PRJNA611818) | marine sediment metagenome | isolation source: surface marine sediment (1.8m) | place: French Polynesia: Moorea | collected 2018-08 | reverse complement strand
CTGACTGGGGTGGCCTAAGTTGGTCAAGCTGACTGGGGTGGCCTAAGTTGGTCTAGCTGACTGGGGTGGCCTACGTTGGTCTAGCTGACTGGGGTGGCCTAAGTTGGTCAAGCTGACTGGGGTGGCCAAGCTGACTAGGTTGATCAAACTGATCGGCATGGCCTCGACGAGTTAATGCACCTTGAAGCAGAATAACATTCACGGCACAGTCAAGCTGACTGGCATGGTGAAGCGTGCCTCATTCCGGAATGCACTCTAGCCTCTTTATTGAGCTTGCACAAAGAGCTGGTTGTTGTTGTGTCTGCTCACTTCTATGTAGACTCGAGTCTGTGCGTGCATGAGTACGACCTCCGATGAAAGAGCTACAATGAGGCTGTGAAGGAACCGCGTCCGTGAGGTCGTCGAATGCATTCGTCAAGGAGTCCAGACGAATCCTGACATTTTTCTCTCACCCGCAAGAAGGCGATAACAAAAAAGTTGTCCATTTGGAGCCACTGAGCGTCTTCTTTCAATGAAAGCAAAGTTGCCAGGAAGAAGAAGCGATGAAAACCATATTCAGGGAGAGAAAAAAAGGGCTGTCAGAGCTGCCAGCTGACTTTGAGCGTATGAGACAATTTGCCTGGCGTACAAGAAAGTGATCACTCAAGATGACGTCGTCCTCGCCTTGACTGGGAACTCGTATCTTCTACGTGAGTGAAAGATGGAGTAGAAAGGTAAACACACACATACGTGGGGAGCAGAAGAAGAAGAAAGGAGCAAATTTATTTGCTTTCTCACCTTGCCATTTGTTCTCAGGGACAGATTCCCAACGCTCGAGTATTTAACTGACTTCTACTTACTGCACTTCAAGTGTGGGAGATGCGCCTTTAGAGATAGGCTCGCACTAGAACAAAGGGAGGGGGCGGGGAAAGAAAATACTTTCCGAGCACTGGAAAGTCTTTCTCGGTCGTCCCGCAGAATGCAAGTGTATCAAATGATGTTTGTGCGTACAATGAGGCCTTCATGAGCTGCTGCAGCCGAACAGAGAGAAAAAGTTGCTGCAGGCCAAGAACGAGCGCACCGGCTTCGTCTTGTTCGTCGTCGTCGAGTGCATTTTCATGCCTAATCAGTCGCTCGTCGTGTTTCCAGCCCCTTAATTGGCTGCGTGCCTCATATTTCCCCAGATCGACCTTTAAGCACTGCAAGGAGTCGGGCCCAATTGCTGCGGCGGGGCCATTTGGATTCTTCCGCTGCAGTTGGCATCTCATAAATACGACAGTTGCTCCTCTCGCCACATCACGCGCACCGCGCACACGTTCAGCGTCGGCGCAGCTGAGCGGGTCCGGGGCGCTGACGTCGAAGGACTTTCTTGTTCCACTCCGTCTTCCTGCTCAGGAGCTCGCATCAGATCGATCGGCAAAACGCAGCAAGAAAAATTCAAAGGCTTTTTGTCCGGCGCTCGCCTTCTTAAACCACCCGGACGCGCGTGTCAGCTTCGGTATATAAGTCGGCCAGAACGAGAGGCCAATGACAGAGATCGCTCCGGGGGCTGGCTCTTGATACCGGAGGGGCGACATCCCTCGTTGGTCCTTCGATCTGGCGGCTGCCGCCGGCCCGAAGCGGTTCTGGTGTGGACGGGACGACGTCCAGTGACGACGTCCAACGACTTGGACATCTAGGAAGCGACCGTCCACTACTTTCTGACGCTCTCCGCGGAGAGCAACAGCTGCGCGTGTGCTTTGAGGGGGGGGGGATGGATGGATGGAGTGGGGTCCGAACTTATGAAGCTGAAGCGATCTGACTACATAGCACAAGCCTGGCCCGACCTAATCCCACCAGCCTGAGCTAATCTGACTAACATAACCTCACTAGCCCAGCTTGACCTAACCTACTCCAGTAGACACTGGCCTGACCTAATCTGACTCGAACGTTACTCATCCTAACCGTAAGTGTAGGACATCTAGGACGGCGGCCGCACCACCTCCCAAAGGCACGACTTAACCCACTTGGGTAGCCTTCAATGGTGTGATGTTTTTGGGTCAAGAATGTGTGATTCGCGGGGCCAAAAATCTATCACGACTATATGCAATCTTTCTGCAATGTGGGCGGGCAGAGCTACACAAGTGTCTTTGTTCGTGGCGTGACAACCCGCCCAAATCTGCACTAGAACACTGCTGTGAGAGGACAGTGATGTGTATCAGTAGTGTGATCAGTGGTAGCTGAGGTATGCCAAAATTTGCGCATCTTTGCAAATAGGAACAACTGCATGGCACATTCATGATTCCCAGAGGTCTGCCACGAACATACACAGAGCAGTGACACACGATCCGCCAGCGTGAACGCGCCCTAACTTTTTATCCACTCGGGCCAAGGACGTCCAGAAATTGAAAGTCTCTGTTTTTTTCCTTTCCAGCTGCAAACTGTCAAGAAAGTCAAAAATACACTCCCTGCTCAGAAAAGAAGATCCGTCGATAGACAACACAAAATAAGAAGAAAAGACTTTTGCCAACTTTCAGCCTCTCTCTCCTCCTTTGGTTAAGCGCTGCCTCTGCTAACTTAAGCAAGCTTTGAAAATATCGAAAAAAAAGCCTAACGACTGCTCTTGAAAGAATATTTGTTTTCCCCACAATTACCCGTTTGCTGCATTGAAAGTTGTGACACCTCCACACGCCATTAAGATGTGTCTCTCGGTCATTTCAGTCTGTTGCTCGACAAAAAAGAATGCGTGATAAGGGACGTGCGGGCTTTAGACGCCATGAATCAGTCTGGGGAGGGGGGACGGAGGCAATCAAATTCCTAGATATTTATTTTCCGTGAAGGTTACTTTTCAACTGCGCACTGAGGGCGGATTGGAAAGTCACTCGGACAAACCAGGTCTGGTGCTCAGCATTTACAGGGGAAAGTTCGCACTCAACCATTTTGTGCGATCCAACCAAGCTCACCTTTGGCAGGTGTTTGCTTCTATTTGCATTCTCTGGGATAAATTGTTTGCTCAGTCTTTACTCACTCTGCCTTGGAAAGACAGAAGCAGACTGTTCTTGGCAACTCTGACCTCGGGAGCACACATGAGGGATTCAATTTTGTTGCACTCTGTGCGCAGTCAGGTTGACCAATTTCGCAGGTGAAAAGAGATGACTCAAGGCAAGAATGGGCAAAAAAACAGTTTATGAATAGGCGTAAAACACTTTGATCTGGGCCTCCCGCAATGCCTGAGCAGCAGCAACTCACTGCACTTTTCGGCTGCAAGATCTGAATCCCTGATTCGGGGGGGGGAGAAAGAGTAAGCCTTGGATAGTGCAGTGCGTTTGCTGCACTTGCTACATACGGTCGGTCTCTCCTTCACATGTGTGAAGCGTCTGCTTGTAACTGCGAGAGTCATGTGGAAAAATATCCCAAACCCCCGCTGCTTTTGTCCTTGGAATCAGAGTCTGCCTTCCTTCCCCCCTCGGGGTTGCTCCCACGAAAGTTCTTCTCGTCAACCCCTGTCCTTCCGTCCCCCTTCTTCTTCTCCCTGCTGAGCTTCGCTCTCTCTGACTCTGCGGGCACCGAAGCTCTTATCAGAAGACCTCGGAATTTTAGGTGAAAGAGAAACCCTGAGGGTGGGAAATCCCGAAAAAGAAGAGTGAAGTTCTAGACAGAAGAAAGAATTGCAACCAGCTGTGGAATTTTGCAGAAAGGTGCAATGAAATGACGCTATTTAGGCACTTTGAATTTTTTACTTAAAATTCCAAAGTGTACTTATTATGAGCGACAACGTTCGCATTCGAAGAGAAAAAAAAACAATGCCAGGCATTTTCTCGGGGTGTGATTGAAAGCGCTGAGGGCGGCACTGACGCCAGGGGGAAAGCATATCTGTATATATAGCTGGACTTCCACTTTGCTGCTGATATCAGGCATATCTCAATGGATGCAACAAGTACTTAAAGTAAGTACGCCAGACACGGACGTTCGAGGACTTGTGCGCGAGAACGTGGACTCTCCAGGCAGGTAGGAGGAGTACTTGACGACGCGTGAGCTGTGGCGCTGCTTCCACTTGTGCACGGACGTGACCAAGCCGCGCTGCTACCTCAGGTAGTGGACGGACATGACCGAGCTGGGCTACGACGTCAAGGAGTGTGCAAGTTGTGCTGCCACGCCATGGACGTGATAAACTTGGGCTGCTACATTGACGTGATCAAAGCATGCTGCCACCTCAGGGTGATCAAGTGGGGCAGCGATGACGAGCAGGGCATAGACGTGATCAAAGTGGGCTGCGTCATCTAATAGCGCACCGACGTGATTAGGCTGAGCACCTACGCCATGTAGCGCACGGACGTGGTCCAGCCGAGCTGGTAAGTCAGCGTGATCAAGCCATCCTGTCGCATCAACGAGATCAAGCTGCGCTGCTACGGCAGGTAGTGCACGGACGCGTTCCTCAGGTTTGCAAGAACACTCCGTGGAGAACTGGAAAAGCATGGACCGCGTGGAAAGCAAGGACAGATCCGTTATCCAGCATAAAACCATGAAATTGGCACGCTCTAAAGGGGACGGACTCGTTTCTGCACTGGAAAACGTCCCACACGACGTTGGGGCTGAAGGCGTGCGAGTTGTACCTACCAGGTGATGCGAGAGAGCTCCTACGGGTCTTGGCCGACGAAGACTTTTCCTCTCGCTGCTCGTGGCTTGTCACACGATCCCGTCCTACGGCAATGACATGTAAATGTGACGGCTCGTTTAGCTGCTGCAGCACCCCGTAGTGGGTCAACTCCTTCCCCCCAGCCCCCAACACATGCACTTGGTCTGGACAAACAAGTTATTCTTGTAGCTCTTCTTCTTCCTCTGCCCCTCTTCCTCCACGGGCCCACCTCCTCCTCCGCCACCTGGTTTTGGGGGTGGGCCTTCCTCCAGTAGGGCCAGGGGGTGGTGGCGGCGACGTCTTGAGGACGAAACCAAAAAGTTTACGTTGGCGGTGGGTGTGTGGGTCCCCTACTGAACTCTGCTGATAGCAGCCTGCCACTACTACTACTTTCTCGAGCTAGCAGTACTGATAGATCTTGCTGTTGCTGCTGCTGCTGCCCGTCGTCGTCGTCGTCACCGTCGCCGCCATCTCCCGCGCCTCCGCCGCCGTCGCTCTCTCCACACTTGGCATGTGTGTCTCGTAGTTGGCCAGTACCGAATAATGCATAGTGGCCGCCGCAGCGACTGCTGCCGCCCATGCACATACACTACGTAGTTGTGGGCATAGGTGCGCTTTCAAGATGTGCGGGGAGGAGCCTAAGATAAGTTAGCCAGGACATCACACGCGAACTCCACTGTGGCAAGTACGCGCATACACCACACGCACACACCCACGAGCACGCAGGCAAGCTCACTTGTGCCCATTGCCTGAGCTCGCATGAGCTCTGCATGCTGCCGCAGAAGCTGCTGTTGCATTGGAAAGCTTTTCCTCAGCTGTATGTACCGTAGATGTTCTACTAAAGAACCAGCACACTCCTCCCCCTCACACTTTCACCCATATCATTTCACCCTCATCCAGGACGCAGCCTCAGCATCGTGGGCTCAGCCCAGCGTCCCGGTGAACCCTAGCACACGAGGATGTGGTCAAATCGAGAAGACTTGATACTCCTGATCCAGCTCATGAGGTATTGGCATGCAGAGCTTCTGCTGCAGATGAGAGGCAGCCTGCGCGATTTTATCCTCCTTCCGCTGCTGCTCCTCTTTCTTCTCCTTGATGATGATCTTCTTCTTCATCATCATCTCCTTCATCTTCCTCTTCTCCTGCTGCTGCTTCCGTGCTGTAAATATATTTGCGGCAATGTGGGCGTGCAGGGGGTGCGTGGGTTGCTCATGAGCTTTCTTTCATCCACCCACACACATGTTGTCCCCCGTGTGAGCGCGGAGAGTGCAAGTGAGATACGTACTCGCATCCTCTTCTGGGCAGGACAGCAGCGTATATGTACTACACATGCGCTTCTTCTTCATTTCGTCCTTGTTGCTGCAGTGCGTTTTGAGTATGTGTGGACGTAGACGAGATTCGCTCTTCTTCTTTCACCCGCTGTCCTCTCTCATGCATTCGCGGCGCGCTTGGACGCATAGGCGAAGTGGACGGAGCTGATGACGGTGGCCGTTGCAATCGTGATCGTCCATTCCATCCAGGAATTCAGACGGAGCCGCCCCTATGACGTCTGCCTGCTCTTCCCGGGTGAAAATTGGCCCACAACGGGGTGGCGACAACTTCCTCCCGACCCACAACAAGGATGACCGCACCCTGAGGAGAGAGGAGTAACAGGACTACTTCTTCTATTCATATTGGGGGGGGGGGAATGAAGATCCAAGGTAGACGAAGGAAGACGTAGGCACATCCTCGTTTGTAAACTGTTATGGAACGACGCTCACTTGAACGTGCGAAGTCCGGAGGAGGTTGAACAAGCGGAGGAGCGCCAATTTATGACTCTCTCACACTGCACAGGAGCCAAATGCGCCAAAACGCACAAAGCGAGAGCGTCTTTCCAGACGCTTGCAAGCAATCAATTCTTCTCGAGCTGAAAGTCATGAAAGGTCCAATGTTGAAATGAGTTCGTCTGTTGCATCCACTGCAGGCGGGTTTTTTTTGAGCAGAGGCTGCTCTAGTCCTGATTATTTTAGCTGTTACGGGGAAAGCAGCTCTTAAGGAGTGCATAATGGCCTCATCACAGGAAGTGGGACAGCAAGCACATCCTTGAGAGCTTCTTCTTCTTCATCATGTCTCGCAGCGTCTGTGGAAACGTTGACAACTTCCCCTATGGCATCTACTGCGACGAATGTGTCGCTGGCCCAGATGCCAGTGCTTTGAACGGTCATACATCATGGGTGGCGCCAGATACAGCTAACAGTGACGACGACGACGACGACGACGACGACGACGGCGACGACGACGACGACGACGACGACGACGACGACGACGGCGACGACGACGACGACGACGACGACGACGACGGTGCTGTTGTTGTACACGCCGCTGTCATGTACAGCGCATAGGTAAGCAGTTTGTACTGGTAACACTCGGTCGTCGCCCATTTTTCCCCCTCCTTTCTGGCCGGACTCCAAAGTTTCGCATTCTTCTTCTCTGCTTTGTTTTGCGCTTGTGTCCTGAGCGCTACGTGAGCTGGGGCGTGAAAGTAAATCCTGACTGCCCAGAAGAACGAGACGACGACAATGACGAAGCCGTAGACGAAGCCGAGGACGGAGCCGAAGGAGAAGGGGAAGACGACGAAGAAAAAGCAGATCGTGATGAAGACGAAGAGAGGAAAATCGCGTGGTTTATTTTTGTCCTCTCCCTCTCTCGCACGCTCGCACTCATACACGCACGCGCAGATGCACGATTCTGTCATGTCACCGCGTCCGCTCCTTATGTATATAGTACGTACAGCTACACTTATGGGTTAGTAGTTGCCGACCCCGGCGTAACTCGGGTTGCAATAGAAGTAAAGTACTCTTTTCTGAAAAGAGCCATATACAAAATTATTATAAAGTCGTTCGAGCTTTGTGATTGCTTGTGTAGGATGATGACCAATTTGGACCGGTAGATGTTCCAGAGGGTCCCAACCTGCGAGTGTTTCAAAGTCCGGGTTCTCAATGAATTTACCTGCTCCAAATATTGACTGGTTTTGTTGCCACTCACAAAGTCACTTGCCAGAGTGACAACGACACTTCAACAAAGTCACATTATCATCTCTTTGCTGTCATTCCTGGTGCTGGTGCTGCAACAACGTGAAATGATGTCTTTCTCTCTCTTCAGAAGGACATGGAGAGCAGAAATATGGCTGAGGGGACAACAAATATAAACTGTCCCACATGTCCAAAGACAAGGTGCGTTGCTGAAGGGAATGTCCAGTAACAACAGGCTGTTTGTACAGTCAGGCCCTTCATATGTTCTCGTGCATTGTCTCGCATATATATCATCCCAGTGTGTTCAGGGGGGAGAGTCTGCAGAACTGATGGCTCTGTTTTTTTGTTCATGACATCATGTTACATTACCAACTGATATGTTCATTTCAGACTCATGCATTTTAATGGAGAGACAAAAGAGCATGAGAAGCATGTGCATCAAAGCAAGTTTGTTTTTGAGGTTAATCTAAAACATGAATTTCCAGGCTGCTCCTTTATTAAGAGAGCTTAACATAAACAAACTCTGAATATGGCTGCTCTCATATACTTTAGTTCAAAACCAATGCTTCTCAACTTCATCTTTTGTCTGCACGTCCAGGCAGCCGAGATTCTGAAAGTCACACCCATTTATACCACGTGCATGAAAATATGTGTCCTTGTGACTTTTGTTGCAGTGACTCACCACAGTAATCCCCATATGTGCCTGATATAAGTCCACCGCCTGTGTGTTCTTCCTGAGCTATTTCCTTGAGAATGCAGGGTTTTTGTAAATCCTCAGCAAATGTCCAGTATTTACATCGTGGCCACTTCAGACACTCAATGCTGCACTCCTCAAAGTTCTCAAGTATAATCCCACCTCCGCCATCTTGAACTGGGAGATCACCAGCAAAAAAGTGAAGTCCATAGAACACACATCCTCAGGGTGGATAAAAAATGGAATGTTTTAATATCAATCAGCAGTACAGTAAAAGGCCTCAAAAAATGACTTTTTTGGCCTCAGGTGGCAGTGCGCCAAACTGCCATGTGCATGACCAGGCTTCCAAGCTAGTACCATGCTTGACCCACCAGAGATTGGTCTGCTGTCATCCTTACTGAGAGGGGGAAGTGCTTGCCTCTACCTTAGTGCTCTTCTGCAATAGGCCTCTCATGTGTTGAGTCATGTTCACCTTTTTGCCACTTCATCAGTTTTACAGTCAGCTTTCATTCAAGGGTTTTCTATTGTTTAGCAGTTTTCTGATTTGAGGCACCATATTTCACCACTTTCCCTATGCCCCAAAATACAGAAATATGTTACTATGAATTAGTGATGTTGAACATGTCAATGTGGGGATGCCCAATACAGTCTACTATTAAACCATTCTTTACCATTTGCATACACTTTTATTGGATCTTCTGGGCCACCAGATGCGTCAGCTCCATAAACCATGATTCCTGCTCTACAATGTTTAGAAGCATCATCATATGTGAATGCTCGACTGCAGCAAATGAAGGGCAAGATGAAGATGAAGATAGGGTAAGTATTCTTCTCAGTGACAAAAGAGTATTTATCTGTAGTTGAGACTCACAGGTTTTTTGAGTGGACCCAGGCTGCACATGCACCTAGAGTGACAGCATTTACCAAGCTCTCATGTTGGATAAAGCCATTTGGTGGAGTAGTGACAAAGATGTACTTGTCAACCTCTCCTGCAATGAGGGAGAAGAGGCAGTAGAACCCAAACAGAGTTATGCTTAGCATGATCCTATCAGAATAATGCTTTGCTTCAACTCTGAACAGAAACTGAAAGAATTCACTTATTTACAAATGCCTATGTTGACATTAAAGGATTACTTTGGGTTCCTTTGTCATTCAAAAATGCTTTATAAGGAGATATTGATTGGAGAAATTAGTTATTTCAGTGGTGCAAGTAGGAGTCAAGGGCAACCTGCTGGGCTGGTGCTACGGGCCATGCCCTCTACTGAATTGGGCTGTTGGCTGTGATGCAGTCCTGGCCATAAGTAATTGTGTTGGGCATGACGGCACCTCCTACGCTGTACTGAAACATGTTGAAGTGAAATTTTGATGTGGAATGTGTAGCTGTGATACTTGGGCACAATGTCGAGTACACTGGATCAATGTCAATGCAGACCTGAAGGCAGACATTTTCCAGTGGGATTCATCCCCCAGGCCCCCTGGCACCTTGAGCAAGCAGGCAAAAACCCCGTGGCCAGGTTTAGAGGTTGCTAGGTTCAGTGAAACAGCAAAAAGAGAGTAATGGGGTGACAATTTGACATGTAAACAAAACTCATCGACAACACTCGGGAAATCTCGATCTGGACTGCCATCTCTCACCACTGCTGATGACAGCCATCTGGTCTTCAAGGCACTGGACTGTCTTCTCTCATTACTGCCGATGACTACCATCCAGACTGCCTTCTGTCACTCCTGTCAATG
>JAAUXU010082120.1_pt1 | contig 10038 bp, 13 predicted proteins | sample 7278151 | NCBI WGS metagenome assembly JAAUXU01 (sample SAMN14350113, study PRJNA611818) | marine sediment metagenome | isolation source: surface marine sediment (1.8m) | place: French Polynesia: Moorea | collected 2018-08 | reverse complement strand
CTGGCTGCCCATGAAGATTAGGAGTTAGGACGTTGGTCTGGCTTTCCATTAACATTGGGATCCTTGTCTGAAGCTAGTATTTGCTGTACATGATGCTGTGGATGTTGTACTGACTTTACATGACTTTGGGGACAATGTATGCTGTTCACAAAACTGCCCATATCTTAACACAACTTTCCAGTTTGATTTTAACAAACCAACTGTAGTTTTACACAAAATTATTAAAAAAATAAAAATAGTAAAATTTAATTAATCAACATGCGGGAAATGTAATTTCAAATAAATATTAAGTCAAATTTGAATAGGAAATAGTAATTGAGACTGTTTTTCAAAGTGCTTTGGACAAATACTGCTCTTACAACAACAAAAGAATATAGTTAAGAGAGTAGTGCTCAACTACACTCTATTTACCACCTCTCTAACTACATTTTCATTAACAAAAACTAGAGTAAAGTACTGATATTTTGCTAAAACCATTCTACTACTTTGCCAACGACTCAACTTAGCAGACCACGCTGGTTGGGTTCCTGAAGTATGAGCAAATTTGAACCTGGGTCAATTTTTATAATTAATAATTGCAAAAATTTTAGAAGATGAAATTTGGCAATTTTTGAGTGAGGTTAAAAATATTCATTGACCTTGTAGACCATATGTAAAAACAACATGTATCAAAGAAAATTCCACCCAGCTCAATTCCTTGAGCCATGAGGCCTCTGCAAAGGTGGTGCTCAAGGTGGACATCCCCAGCCTCACCAGGAAGTATTTCAGATCTGTCCTTTTGCACAACCTGCCCATGGGTTTAGGTTGCAAGTTCAAAGAAAACACAGGTGCCAAAAAATGTTTCCTTAATTCCTTTAATTTAAAATTTCAAAAAAACTATAGAAAAAGCTTAAAAATTACACACCATGTCATGAAAATTTTTGCTAATAGAAAATCTAGAGGATCAAAATAAAAGACTCTTTTGAGAAATATAATTTTATTGTAAAGGTCAAATACAGGCTGAAAAAGGGCCGAAAATTGTGACACGTAAAATTGCAACGAGTCAATCATAATTAATTCACACTTTTTATAATAAAAAAAAATAAAAGGGCCAAAAATTGTGACACATGAATAGTGGCAATTGACTCGTGTCACAATTTTTGGCCCTTCTACAGCCTTTACTTGAAGTTTAGAATAAATTTATATTTTCAAAAGTTTTTTCCATAGTTTTTTTAAATTTTAAATTTAAGGAAGGAAGGAAACGTTTTTTGGCACCTGTGTTTTCCATGAACTTGCAGCCTAACCCCATGGGCAGGTGTGTGCAAAAGGACAGATCTGAAATACTTCTAATGAGCATTTTTAACCTCACTCAAAAATTGTCACTTTTTATTTTCTAAAAATTTTGTAATTATCAATTTAAAAAAATGACTGAGGTGCAAATTTGCTCATACTTCAGGAATGTTCGAGTACTCCCAAAGGAGACCTCCATACAACATTTGATGCTTGAGGGACATATTTAAAGATAAAAATGAGAGTAAGTGCAGTGTGATGTGCCGCTCCCTAATCAGATTTCTCTTTGGGGTGGGATCCATCGCTCCCTGATCAGATTTATTTTTGGGGCACATGGGATCCATCACTTCTAATATGAATCCTGATCATACCTGATTGAACAAATGAGTTGAACCTTTCTTCCCATCCTATTTTCTATTCAGGGTGGGATCTCTTGCTCCCTAAATAAAGGGATTTTTTAAAATTTAAAGATCTTGTCAATGCCGTAGGTCTTTGAACAAAGTCTGTTCTTGTTTTACTATCAATCTAAGGGTAGCTCTTCATGAAACAAACCCTAAATTAGTTGTTTATCCTTTTTTGAGTAGGCTATACTATAGTGCTGTTACAACAGGAATATAACACTTTGCAGTTGTTCTTCTTCTGCAGGGTGTTGTCAAGAGTTTTGATGTTTCTATTATACATGCAGTTCATTGAAACATTCTGATTATTTATTACTTTAGAAAACAAGGCAGGACTTTCTTATGGTTAAATTGGTCACCTCTTTAAATTTAACTCCCTTTGTTATCAAAATAAATAATACCTTGAAAAGAAATTTATTTATTTCAGGACAATATCTTGATGAATGTACAATAAAAATGAAAAATTACATCAAGGAGGAGGGATATTGTTGGATGAAAAAATATGATAAAAGCATATGTATCTGCTTTGAAACGAAGTGTAATACAAGGGGAGTGCTTTAAAAATCATTGACATACAATAATAAGAATGGGAGAGTTTTTTACCTCATACTACAAAGTAAAATCCTATTTTATTTAAAAAAGTAAAAAGTAAAACATAAGGATATAAAGTTGCCAATGAAAGTTGATGTAGTCAAAAAGTCACTAAAAAAAGTAACCAAAATAATCCTAAATGTAATTTCATGGGAATGTTACATTATGGTTTTAATGCACCTTGGAGACTGGGTCAATGGTGTAGAGACACAAGATCAAGAAACGCGCCATTGTAAATGAATACAATGCAATATGAAATATATTCCAGTCTGCTTTTGAAACTCTTCATGGCGTCTTGTTCACATGCTGATTCTTCAAAAGTGAAAAAATATGAAAACAGGAATCCAGACTTATCTAATTTTGTCTGGAGAAACCATTGCTGACCCCCGTGTTGCCAACAGTGCCAATGCCTGCAGGGACTGGGTCAACCGGCGCATGTTTACCCTGGACAAGCTCACCACTTTGCAAACACGAGGTCATGTCATGTGTGTGTTTATTGGAGATTCTGTAAGCACCATACAGACAGTAACGACGAAACATTAAAGATCGTTTACGGAACCTACAAGCACAAGCAATCATTGGGGGGGGGGGGAGAATGGGTTACATTGACAATCAAAATCACTTCCACCCGAAAGTGGTCAGCCCACAGCTCTTCCACTCGCCTTGCTCAATCTGAGCTGAGCCTGGTGGACTCTTCCGAGTCGTAATTCCACATCTCCCATGGTGCTGCTCCCCTAGGCCTATCGATCTCAATCTGGTGCTGATCTGGTTGTCCTCAATCTGGTCGACATCCGGGGTCACATCCCCTCTTTTGCTTTCCTGGGAAAGTAAAAGAAATCTAGTATACAAGTATACAAATCAGGCTGGAAAAAAACCAGACCTACGCCTGGGAAAAAACAGCACTTATCTTTCGTCCAATCGACGCCTCTGGGAGAGCAGTCATCTCTCCCCTTTTTCGCCTCTCGATCCCCCATGTGCCCACGTGGCGGTAGAGACAAAATGATCTGGCTCCTCCGGCCGCCGGCGTTGATCCCGACCCGGCGAGCTAGTTTATGGGCCTCTGGTACCTCTAGAAGCCTCAGATCTGGTCAATGGTCCAATCCGGGTTGACCCCGGGTGACCCGGACGAAAAAAAGACCCGGACATGAAAAGTTGTTGTTCTTTTCGGTCCGAGTCGATCAGCTGATCCCCCGCAAACACGAGGTCATTCGAGATGTTTGGCGACAACATCAAAGAGACCATGGCAAAACTCATGCAGTCTGCCGAGAGAGGGCTTGGATGCCTAAAAAACTTGCATCCTTGAGGATACCGCCAGCATGCCAAGTGGAAGGAGCATGTAGAGGAGCTAGAGGGAGTCCTGGCAGATTCCCTGGACTTAGCTGCCACAGCTATCACTGTACTGTCATTGATGCCACTCTCAACCCTTGCACCCAACCGCCCCTGCCAGTGATCGCTCCAGCCGCCGCCCCGGCCGTTTGCACCATGATGGACTTGTTGAAGAAACATATGTTGTGCCTCAACTTCACCAATGACCTGAAGCAGTGGCCTGGAAGAGGAAGCTCGGCACCTACTTCTGCACGTCATGCGGCAACCATTGGGCCAAGCAATAGGACAAGCATAATGCCTTCTTTTGGTGCATTGAGTTGCCCCTCTTGACCAGGATTCTACGCCACGAGGACTACAAAGAGGTGAGATCAATCTTGCCCATCGACCCCACGACCAACAACAGCCTCATCGAGATCTTAGACGCCATCTTCGTAGCCAACAAACGCCATTTAATAAGCTGCCTAGAATTCTGGGAGATGAAGCAGGACACAGAGACGGGAGACAAGGTGGAGGCCTTCGTTGGGCTGCTGGTGGCCCACACCGAGCTGGGCGACATCCACCTCTGATGTGTGGCGAGCACATTATGTTTTGCAAGCTGACGGGAGTCAAGGACAAGGGCATGCTCACCGAGTTGAGACACGTAGAAAACCCTATGATGCCGGAGATGAAGTGTGTCATGAAAATTCTACATGAACATCAAGAAACAGGAAAAGGCCACCCACAACAGCCCCAAGGAGAGTGCCAGGGCAGCAAAGCATTGACCAAGGAAGGGAGAAAGATGACCAGAGCTGGGCAGAGCAGGCAAACGACGCCGACAGCAGCAGCACCTTGAGGGCAAGCCAAGCCCTCTCCTCCTGTCAGCTGGCACTCTTCTAGGTAGTCTCCAACTTTTCCCACTAATAAGGGAAGGGAATAAGGAGGGAATCTTAGAATCCAAAAAAAAATGTTACAAACTCTCACTTTTGTGTTACAAGTTGGGCTTTTATGATGGAACTAATGATGCGGAATCCATTTCTGAAACCAGAATTGAACTAGCTTGCCACACTTTTGCAAAATTGGGGTTGCTAAGTTTCTTGCTACTCAGGCCCTTTCCCCTCTCCCCCAAGCTCAGGCGAACACTATCAGAATGACAGCAGACTCAAACAGAGTAGGAAGAAGAAAAAGTGGTGACTTTGGACATCTTCCCGTAGGTTCTTTTATCTATGAGCAAAGGCTGGCAAAAAGCAAAGCAGGTTACACCTAGGGGCAGGATGTCCATCCCCAACGAGTGAAAGGGCCTTTGCATGAGGTGGGCAACACCAAACCACATCAAGAGCTAGTGCAGCACCAAGAGGGAGGATGTGAAGTGGAGCCAATGCAATCACTTGGCGACAACATCAAAGAGACCATCACAAAGCTCAAGCAATACGCCAAAGGAGGGCTTGACGCCTACAAGGAATGCATCCTCAACGAGACCAACAGGAGGGAGCACACCAAGTGGAAGGAACCAGCCGAGGAGTTGGAGGAAGTCTTGGCCAACTCCTTGGAACCCGCCGCCACCGCCACCGCAAAGAAGAATCTGTCAGGGGATTGGCTATGCTGCAATCGCAAGGATGTGAAAGTCAGTCAGCTGGTCTGTCCGAGCCACCCGCCACTTGCAGTTCTAGTGAACCTGAGAGCTGTCAAGCAAACGTTAGCACCACTTCAGGAACAAGATCACAGACACGGACAACGGAACACAGGACAACACGGACTTCTACTGGGCATTTTCTCTTTGGCTTTCCTGAAGACCTTGCTATGACTTCCCTACCAACTACCCTTGACCTCATCAGAGCATACCAGCAGCTAACAATAACCAGCAATCAGAAAAAGACAGACAGGAAAGGTAATCAGAGCCTCTTCTCAGTCTTGACAGACAAAGTACAGCATATCTGGCAACATGCATCCATCCCAACCATGACAAGCAAAAGCACAATGAACAAGATTTCAAGGCACCTGGAAGCAGATGGGCCAAGGCACAAAAAATGAACAAGAGTCAGCGAGAGAACCCTCAGTTCCTTGAAAAAAACGTGCTAAACTCAACACTCTCTTTGACATTGCAAAGTGCAATTGCTATAGAAAGTGCCAATCATTCCAAGACACTCACTTTGTGGCATGCTCCTGCCCCCATGAGGACAAAATTCCTGAACTCTCCTTCCACATCGACCAGGTAACCCTCCGGAAACAATACATAGCTGGAGTTGACATGAGCACAACCAGAACTCTTTGTGAGAGAGAAATGAGGAGATCAGCCAAAAAAAAAAACAAAGGGAACGACAATAAAGAGAAAAACTTGATTTAACAAAGGAAGCTTTCTTGCAGGCACTGACTCTTCCTCCTGTGGAAGCAATGACTCTGGCACACTTTTTCAAGGAGGAGAAGTGGCAGAAATCAGTGAAAGAACTAGGAATACCAAAGACTATCCAAACACCATTCGTACTGCAAAGCGATGCAACGCTTCAGTCAGACAGACAACGGCTCTTATCAATTCAGTCTTGCAGGATCTTGGCCTCACATCTGATGACAATCTGGTGAGCAGAACAAAAGTGAGAAACAGGATCCAAAAGCAAGGACTGCTTGCATCTGAGGCAAATAAGAGAAGAACCAGGCTAAAATGCATAAAATTTGATGGAAGAAAGGATCAAACACTCGACGAAGGAAATCGATTAGTGGTTGAAGAGCACATCTCTGTGGTAGCTGAGCCACAAGTGCAGTATTTTGACCACTTCTCTCCTCTCAGTGGGAGGGCAAGACACATTGAACTGGAACTATGCGGCATACTGGCAGAACATGACTCACTTGAAAGCTTTCTGGCCATTGGCTCTGACGGCACAAGTGTGAACACTGGAAAAAACAACGGAAATACATGATCAACATAGCACTGATGATACAAAATGGACCAGACTCATTCCCTGTCCAATTCCAAAAGCGGCATCCAGGACCAGTCCACCATGCTCGCTGGGTGACTATGGGAAGCACCCTACTCAGACTCAAACAAAGGGCCCTCCTCTACCTCTGAAAAGACTTGCTGGATTTGTGCTCAACGTATACATTTCCAGCTTCATCAAGATCAAGACTCAGTTCCACGTGACTGAAGGTGCAAGAAACTTCCACTTTCTTGTAAATTCTGCAAGTATGCACCTGACCCCAGAAGAGAAGAGAGTGGTTGCTGTAACCCTACGGAACAATTCCTACTTTGCTCACCCAGAGAACCTTCTCCTATCTGCTCTCCTTGACAGCAGAATCGAACCAAGGAAGTTTGCAGTTCAGAAAATACTTAATGCAAGGAAAAGGACCTCAACTGAAGTGAGATAGTTTCTCCTTCCAAACACACTGAACCTGGATGCAAGAGATTTTATGAACCTGATAGATTTCTCCAAAGAAACAACAACCAAACCACCACTGACAACAAAACTGACAGATGCTGAACTGGTGGGGTATGTGAGCAGAGAGAGACTTGCTCCAAACACTATCCCCTGCCACTCACAAAATGTGGAAAGAGTAGTGGCTGATGTTGCTCAAGCTGCAAAGACAACATGGGACATGAAAAGAGACATAAGAGTGTTCTTCCCACTCATGCAAGAAAACTGACTTCAACTAGAAAACCCACAATGGCACAAGCATTTCCAGCAGCTTTACCAGGTAAGGTGTCTTTACAAGGAGGTTTTTCCTTTGATTTTTTTGTTAATTTTTCTTGCAGTAGTCTAAATAGTAAAAGAGGTCAGTAATAGATGAAAAAAAATAACTAATGAAAAAAAAGTTATTCCATACTTTTTTGTTCCTAGTGATCAGAAACATGTGTGTGCAAAATTTAAGAGCTCTAGCTCAAATGACCATGGCTGCAGAAGTACCCTGTGCACTCATGATCTTTGTCGGCCTGTTGCTTAACTGCACGGAGAAGAGCACCCAAAATATGTCAGCATTCCGAACATCATGTGCTTGTCGAACGTCATGAGGTGGATGTCATGCAGCTCAGCGCTGGCTTCTAGCTGCTCGACAAAGGCCTCCACTGTTTCTATCCTCCCGGTGTCCTGTTTCTTCTCCCAGAACTCCAGCCTGTGGGTGAAGAGTGGGGTTGTTGTTGTTGTTGTTGTTCTGAGGAGGTTCAGTCCAGAGCCTTAAAAGGGCTAAGAACTGAACACAGCCGGTCCGTTTCCAAACCATTATGCCTTCATCTTTGGGGATCTATACCCGAGTAACCAACGTTTCTCTACTCCTTGATCTGCAGAGAGCTGACATTTATTTCCCAAAGGAACTCAGCAATCCGCGTCGACCAGTGGAGCGTACCTTGGAGATCCGGAGTGCCACGGACTCTCAGTCAAATGGCTGCAAAAGCAGGACATTCAGCTACAACATGGTGGGAGGTCTCTTCGTCCTCACCACAGCTTCTGCACAAGGGGTCAGCGTCCTCTTGGACGATCACCTTGTGTCTTTGTAAGAAGTTTTTTGATTAAATTAAGTACTCACGAACAGAGTGCAGTTGTTAGTTTTTCCGTGGAGTGTGAATACCAGGCACTTTTCTGTTGTCTGACACAGGTTCTGGCAACTCTTCCAACCGCCTGGCTTGGTCACTGAGAGCTAAAAAAATCAATGCTCATAAGTTTCCATCAAAATGATTTTAAATAAGAAAATCATTATGCCTCCACTATTCCTCCGTACAAAGTTCGTCTGTATGGGCACTCTCCGTTGACGACAAGAACTAGCGCAGTCGAACAACACGTCAAAAATGCTAAAATGACAACATTTATTTGGATTAAGGAACTTTTTTTTGGAAAGTAAACTTACCCCTCCACATATTACTTGGTGTTTGGCTACAAACGCAATGACCAGGAAAATTAAACGGGGTTTGAAAGCTTGGGTGTTTTAGGCGCATTTGCATTCATTTTTGCTGCCTACCGATTAATAGGAGGGACAAAATGAGTTGCAAAAAAGTTTGTGCAATCTTGTCAGCATTAAATCAGTGCATATCGCGCTTAATATCTATCTCCGAAAGAAAACTGCATTTTTGACTTTGATTTACACTGGGTAGGCTTTTTAAAAAAAACTTTGCAGGCGTACAAACTTATGTATTTTTTGCATTAAACGCAAGCTGAAAAATATTATTATGCACAAATGCATCCATTTTTCCGTACAAAACAAAATGCAACTGCATTTTCATTTTTCTAACATTTTCCGAACTTACTTTTTTATGGGAAGGCTGTTTTTTTTTCTTCTGATTCGAGCAAGAATGCTTTCCCATTTCGAGGGTATGTGGGAAAATGCCGTGGGTGGGGCTGGAATCCCGCTGCTAAAAAGAGGGAGGGAGAGTTTCTCTTTTTTCTTTTCCTCCTTGGGTCATTGCACTTTGAGAATCCTCAAGCCCGTCAGATTTTTTTTTACTTTTTTCTTGTTCGGTCGCCAGAAATGCGGGAAATCCCGGGGAGGGGAAAAAACCAACTTTGGTGGTATGAGACATCCTTTTCGCTACTAAGTGATGCGAGGCATTGAGGTCTTGGAAAGGGAGAGGACGTGTTTTTCTCAGTTGTATACTTTTGTTTTCTATACAAGTGTTTTTGCTACAAAAATGTGACGCAACATTGAGGAAACGTAATTGAAACCGTTTTTCCGTCAAAGAAAAGTCTTGTACCTATAGAAGGAACCTTTCATTTTTTTTTTAAAAAAAACTTGCCGTTCCTTCCTTTCCCTCATCTTATTTGCGGGAATGTTTGCGTTGTAGTAGAAAGTGAAATTCCTTTTCCTCTCTCCCCATGCCACAAAAAGAGAAGAGAGGAGGATGCTATACACGTAGAGCTGATGCCTTTTTTTCTTTCTTTCCGTGGCTCCCACACATGCAATATTTTCCCTCTTTCCTGCTGCCCACACACACACATTTCCCCTTTCCCCCTTCTTTTTCGTGTTTAGTCAAGCAGAGTAGAAAAAAATATCCTCCTCTTTTCCCGGTGAAAAATGTACATGTGGGGAAACGGTCGTTCGGCCCACGCTCAATTTTCGAAAATTGAGGTCGACTTTTATGTTCTGGGCCTATATATAGGTAACTGCGGTGCCTAGCAACTCCATTTGAATTTCCGAAGTAAAAAAAAGTCACGCTTTGAAGTGGTCATAGTTTACATATAGGAACATGTAATTCATAACTTTGTAATATTTTAGACCTTCCATTGCAGTGTATATACAAAATGTTGAAAACTGATTCTTATTTTACTGCTCCCGTAAAACCAAAATCGAAACTTGCAACTTCATCTGAGTCTTGAAGCAAAAAATAATAGTCATTGAAAGCAACGAACTGCTACCTGGCACATATTACAATATTATTTTTATTTGCTTGCAGTACCGGTACCTCTCACCGTGAATCTCCTTTGAATTGTTTAGTGAATGAATCGAACTGATCCTTTTTGCGGAAGTATCAGTTTCATGCGAAAGAAACAAAAAACTTCCGTTG
>JAAUXU010046126.1_pt1 | contig 10038 bp, 7 predicted proteins | sample 7278151 | NCBI WGS metagenome assembly JAAUXU01 (sample SAMN14350113, study PRJNA611818) | marine sediment metagenome | isolation source: surface marine sediment (1.8m) | place: French Polynesia: Moorea | collected 2018-08 | reverse complement strand
TCCTCGTTATTTGACGTGCCCTCGGCCTCTTATTGTCCTCTGGTCTACTCCGTCCGTCCGTCCGTCCACCGCCACTACCCCATCTACGCCGTCCATCACGTCTGCTCCCTCTACACCCCCACCCCCACCAGCGAACCATGTGATACAGGCCAAACCCTGAAAATAGAGTCAAATTGCAAATGCAACTTGTAGCTGCTGCTTTCACTGGGGGGCGAATGACCAAAAGTTGCCAATGTGAGCGCGTCTGGAAGAGGAAAAAGATCTGGGAGTCCTGGAAGACCAACGCTTTGCTCGGTGTTACCAAACGTGCACGATTTCGAGCGTTGGTCTTGACGGAATTATAATTTGGTTGCGGAATTCCTAATGAGCGAGCGTCAAAGTGGAAGGTCTTAACGCAATAACTTAATTCCAGGGAAGGGAGGGGTCTGAGGAGCCCCCTTTAGAGGCTTCTTTATTCTCTGGGCCAAGCGAGGCCTGCCAAGCAAGGCCTGCCAAGCAAAGGCCTGCCAAGCAAAGGCCTGCCAAGCAAAGGCCTCTTTTTCCGGCCTTTAAGGCCCGCGCACACTCGCACGCGCTGGCTCGCTTTGGCCCAGGGTGGACGCGGCTTTTGCCAACAGCAGAGCAGAGTTGAGCACTTTCTCGCCCGCAGAATTTTGCGGGAAACGACATCAGACCCAAAGTTGGAGGGAGGAGGGTGCGATTAACGAATCTCCCCACACGCTCTCAACGCCCAACCAATGCTTAATGTGCGCGCTCCACCAAACAACAGTGGAGACGACGGCGCAACGAGCGCTGTGGGGTGCACTTCAGACTGGAAATCTGCACAAACGTGGAGATTCGCACTCAGTCTTGCACCCGGTCGCTGTGGCAATCGCCAAACAATGACACTTTGGCGTGCTGAAACTGTTTGGTCGAGGGGCAAAAAGTGTACTCGTTGTATCATAAATGCTGACAGGAAGATCCTATCTGGACAATTTCTACCAGGGTTGCCACATTGCCCAGTCCTGTCTCCGCCCTCGTCCGCGCCCCCGTTGGATCGAAGATTGAGCAATCGAGATTCTGCTTAGGCTCGGGTTCGATTTCCAAGGATTCAGCTCGGCCCGCCGGATTTGACGTCATCCGGACCCGGCTCAAAGGTTACCTTTGCCTTTCGTTTGTCGATGCCTCTGCCATTTCGGCCTAAGACAACAGCCCGAAAAGGCTGAAAAGGCTGTTTGTTGGAGAGCGAACGCTTTGGGCTCCCATATCCGAGTCAGTTCTTACCCGAATTGACTCGAGTATGTTGACTCGGGCTGTTGACTGTGATGCAGGTTCGAGCCTGGGTCGGTTCAAGCTCACTCAACTCTGTGGCAAGCCTGTCTGGTAGAGAGAGAGAGAGAGAGAGAGAAAGAGAGACAAAAGTGCGTTGGAGGCCGATGGAGCAAGAAAATTCGGTGTCCTCCCTCTTCTGTCTGGTCGAGTAGGGACAGGTGATTGTAGCATCGCCATTGCAGGCATTGAAGACAGATTTATGTCTTGGCAGCAGTAAAAACTTTGCCCCTTCCCCCTCCCCTCCCTGTGCGTATGTATGAGGCAGCAGGGGAAGCAGAAGCTCCATCTGCTGCCAATTGAGAGAGTCATTGGAGCGAGACGACGAAATGACTTCAATATGCCTCTGTGTATGGTAATAAGGATAATTTTAAAACGATTCCCAGCTAAAGTCGAGTCACTCACCCTCGGCGTCGTTCCCGACCATGTGGTACCTGTCGAAGCCCGTGAGGTTCCTCTCGGTGCCCAACCCGAAGCCGTCCTTCGTCCACTGAAGAACGCCCTGCAAAACAGACAGTGAAGCCGCGGTTACACTGGCAAAAACTCTGGCCTGCGGACAGAGACTGACGAAAGTGTGTGACAGACTAACAACTTATATTTAGCCCACAGTATTTAGAAAACACAGCTCATCTTTGCAGATTTTTAGCTCATCCTAACAAGAGCCACTCTGCTATAGCGGGAAATTAGCTGATTATTAGCAAACAATATGGGGAATGAATAATGACCTGTTTGTTCTCCACCCTGCAAGCCAGTGTGACGCGTCCTCCCACGGTCTCGGTCTGGTTTCCTGGCTGGATTTTGAAATTCTGCTGCTTCAGGCTCCAGCACGACTTGACCGTCAACAAGAACAACAACGACAGCTGCATCATGCCTGAAATAATAACAGTGAAGTGACAATTATTCTTGTCGTTGTCACCGTAGCTGGCACGAGTGGCAATACTGTGCCCAGCAACGCTGAATGTCGGATCAGAGAGGGTTTAAGGAAGAAATGTTGACAGGGTATAAGGAAAAAATGACGAGTCAACGTGTTATCATGAAGGCCAAGGTCGTCCAGAAGAAGCCAAAAGGATTGAAGCCATTGGCCTGCTCAAGGGTAAGGTGACCCTGGTCACGGCGTCCAAGGCTTGATTCCTCACGGCGTCTTCTCCATGTTGGTCATTTTTGAGACATTTTTGAAAATGCAGCTCCGCTGCTTCTTCCAGGGTTGACAAATTTCTAACTTTTGATCAAAATGTTGCCTGAGGTGCGACGTTTTAGCTTACAACTATTGTCCATTCATAACCCAAAGAGCACATTTGGCTCCCGGAACTGACAAAAAAAAAAGAAGAGATCGCAGTCAAGGACTTCAGTCCTCGGAAAAGTCCAAGGAAGGTCTTCCAAGACTTACCTCACAGCGTGTACCAAAAATCACACAAAACGTCACAGTGTAAAATTTGATGTGAACCCATATACGTTGTTTGAAAAAAAGTTCTCCGCCATTTTTCTGTTCAGTCCCACACACGTGTAAGTTGACCAAGTTATCTGGGTCGGTCGAGCGCAAAGAGAGGAGGGGGAGTAAGTTGAGCTGAGAGGTGTTCGTGCATGAACGAGACTTGGCTCATATGACAAGTTGCAGTGGTGATTTTTTTCACCTTCGTGATCATCTTTGGACCCTTCCAAACAACTCGTGTCAGCTCATCCTTGACGCAAGACGAAGCTGCTCAAGCACTTGAGGTGCTGTCAGATGCCTCCGCTGCTCTCCAGTGTTCAGCAGAAGATGAAAGCTACTGAAATTGACACAAATCATGGATCCTGTTTGACAATGTTGCTCACCAGATCAAAATTTCCCCTTGATCAACGTTTCATGCGTACTCTAAAGTATTTGAGCTGACTCTTAGGACATCAATATAAGTTGTTCGGAAGTCTACAAATGCTTTCGGCCTCGCAGAGGTGCCAACCGACCTCACCTGACCCGGTGGGTGGGGACTTTCTAAACGCTTTCTGATTGGAGGCCTCCTCCTGTCTGGAACAGACATCTCAGAGGGTCCAGGAAGCACCTCAAACCTGACTGTTCCAGGCATGCCTGAGATGTTCCTGGGGACTCAAACTGAGGAGAAAATCTTGGAGGTCAACTTGCGGTTTCCTCTGCAATTGAAACTTTTTGCGTCCGCTGCACTGCAGGGATGGCCCAGCAACTCGATTCTGTCCTATGGGTGAGGCCTACGTGCCTAGGCAGGCACACTTGTTGGAGAGACAAAAAGAGGCCTCATCCAGACGCGAGGCCCAGTCTGGACTGAACGCACAACGTGTGTGTTTCCCTGGTCTGGCAGAGCTATATGGAATCGTCATGAAAAGGGCCTAGGGAGGGGCCTTGATTTGGGTAGCAGGCCCAAATTCAGCTTTGCAACAGTGCTTGCGATTTTTCCCGACTTGGTTCATCCAGCTTCACATGTTGATGTAGAAGATGCATGACGATGACAACAACAATAACAATAGTCATAAATTAATAAAGAAAGTAAAAGCTCCTCTTCCCTTTCCCCCCCCCCCCCCCACGAAAAATCGCCTTTGACGTCTCGTTATCGTGAAAGGGTTGAGAGAGCCAGGAAAAAACCAAGAAGATCTGAGCAGAGATTTCTGGTTGAGAGAGAAGAAGAAGAAGAAGAAGAAGAAGAAGAAGAAGTCTCTGGAAAAGATTATCTAAGACTGACTTTTCCCTTTCTTCCTAAAGGTGCGTTTACTCCACCAGACATGTTTTTAGTCGAGTCCTCGTCAGCCGAGAAGCCTCCACCGGAAAATTATGCACTGGCTAAACCAGCCCTCAAATCTGCACCACAAATCCTTGTTTTCCTCGTATTTGGTCAATTACTTTTTTGGAACGCCGTCAAGTACGAGAAACCTCTCTTTTTTTTTGTTTTACTTTTACACACACTAATGACTTGTAGCAAAAGTCAACGGAGCCCAAAAAGCAACTGAAAATGAGCAATTTTGCGCCCGTTTTTATCGCAGAATTATGCCAAAGCTCTGACTGAAGTATCAATTTCACGACGCGCGCGCGCGTCATTAAAAACTCCCCTCAGGAAAGTGTTTGGACGAGTTCAACTTTACGAACTTTTCGATCCTCGTGTAAAAACAACAAAAGTGGGCGGAAAAACAGAGGAGCACAGACAGCTGAGTCTTGATTTAGCATCATGCGTGCGCGCAGTGCAGTGCAGAACTGGCGGGTGCATACAGGGCAGGGCAGAGGTAGTGTGTGGGTGTGCAGTGCAGGCCCAGCGCGTGGCTTGCGCGTGTACAGTGGAATCCGGAGAAGCGGGACCACTTGGAATCCCATTAATAGGACATCCGGATAAAGCTGACAGCTAAGTCGACTCCACTCAAGCTTCTTTCGTCACTTTATTTAGTTCTGTCAGACTAGAGTAACTCTGGAAACATATACAATACCTCACACATACACACACACAGGAGGGGGAGGGGGAAAGGAGAAGAGACCCTTGCACTCCGGCTTTTCATTCATTCGTCGTTTTCTTTTTTCTGACTTCAAGAAATTCTCATTTTTTCCAGAAAATTTATTGCACAAATGCGTACATCGAGGTCGTCAAATCCCACTTGTACCCGTAGATTAGTTTTCCCTTTAAAGAATTTCCTCTACCAGATTAAATATAAGTGAAGCAGGAAACAATCCCAACTATCCGGATGTTGATTATCCGACTTTGACGGCAGAACAGGACTTGAGTGCGAAGTGCACCGAGTTTGTGAGCAGTGCAGATCTGGCAGTGCGATAGCTGTGTTTTCTGTCTTCATGTGAGCTCATACTCTTAGTCCGTTCCCACCTCCACCGCCTTGGACGCCTTGGACGTCTTGGACGCCTTGGACGTCTTGGACGCCTTGGACGTCTTGGACGCCTTGGACGTCTTGGACGCCTTGGACGTCTTGGACGCCTTGGACGCCTTGGACGCCTTGGACGCCTTGGACGTCTTGGACACCTTGGACATCTTGGACGCCTTGGACGGCGCCTTGGACGCGGCCGAGGGCCGTGACGACATGTGGGCCGTGACGGCCCTTCTTCACGTCGCTGCTTTCAGCAACGTCCGCAACATGCGAGCGAGGCCAGAATCACTGCGGCTTCATCGCCACCACCCCGCACGACAGCGGAACCTGGATTTAACACCCTCACCTGTGGCGGCACAGACAGTTGAAGCTTCATTTCCCCAAGTATGGCAAATACAGGCAGAAATTGCGTGCCCAGAATGGCTTCGTCCTTCCTTCCTTCCTTCCTTCCTTCTTATGAGGACAGCTTCCGCCTCCCCAGAGACCAGCCATGGACTGCTAGACGGAGTGGCCGACCCGTCGGTCCAGACTCAGCACGAGTCCATGGACTGGCTGGCGTGCGCGGACGCGTCTCTCATTGTCATCAACGCTCCTCTCATGAGCTTCTCCTCGAGTAATCTCATTTGTTGTAACTTGCTTTACCCACAATGAAAGAAGCTTTTTTGAGAGAATAATTATTCTCCAGGGTAGAGACAAGTTTCTCAATAAGTCTGCAAGATTTTCCATGGGACCAAAATGTCAGACTGATTTTTTTCCTCTAAGGAACCCCTCTTCTCTCTCTCCGCCCAGGCAAACAGCCGAGTTTCTCATTAAGCCTACAAGATTTCAAGCCACCAAAATATCAGTCCGACTACTGATTTTTCCCTTTTTTCCTAAAAAAAAGTGGCCTAAATCCTCTTCTCTCATGAGACTTTCATCCACGTGAATGCGCAAAGGACGATTTTTCAGCCCAGAGCTTTAAAGTGAGATCAAGGAATGACATGGACGCTTTATACGCGCTGTCAATCAGCCTGAAAGACCTAAAGGGGAGGCAACGTCCGTCTGTTTGTTGAGATGGCCTCTGCAGTACAACTTGGGGTGGGGACCCGGTGGGGACCCGGTGGGGACCCACCCGTCCACCCCGTCTCTCAACAATGAGGGAGTACGACTGATGTAGAACCAGACTCCTCTCCCCCATGAGACGGGATCAGGCAGGAGATTGAGGTGTCCATTGTTGGTAAAGCACACACATGTGCCAGCAGACAAGGTGGGCGCGCCGAGGCCCCGGGGGCCGCCCCGGAGGCTCACCCCGAGGGACGACCAGCAGGCTCCACACGTGGCAGGACGTGGAGAACAGCCATAAAGTCGCTGTTCCACACACAGACGTACGTCTCGTACACACACACACACACACACACACACACACACACACAGAGCAGCTTATATAGAAAAGTGTGTCTGATATGCAAATTCCGCCTGGAGATGATGATGCCGTCAAAAGTATCAGAAAGGAAAACAGACTTTCTCTCTCCTCCAATCAAACTTTGTCACAGATGCTTTTCCCACATTTGCATAATCTTTGCGAAAACGCGTGGCCAAAACAAACTCGTAAAGTATCTGAGCAGCCTTTTTCCCAAGAATCCACAGGAGCCTTTTCTCTTTCTTCCAATGGCCCCTTTAGGGTTATGCCACAAAGTTATGCCACACGTGAAATTCAAAAATCTGCATAAATTCCTTCGCCAAAGCTGCTGAGAAAAGCTTTGGATGAAAGTTTTTTCCCTCCTTCCTCTTCTGCTTCCACCAACCGCACACACTTTTCCTTTAATTTGAAACAAAGTTTACAGCAATAATACTAAGTTTGGCACTGATGATGCAATGTTGGCCAGGTACTCAGGACTGACAATGCAATGTTGGCCATGCAGTGGCAAAGCCTCATTTCCCTCCTGGATCATAGAGATTGGAGGACAGAAGACTGGCCACAACTTCTTTTTTTTCTCTCTCTTTTAGCATTATTGTCTTCCGTCGGTCTGAAACAGCTGACATCGGTGGTGGAGTGTTGAAGAAGAAGCCTCTCTTGTCCATGGTGGCCATGGAAGACCTGGTGGCCATGCACATTGCAGCTACGTTGTTGTACTGGCCTTCGGGCGTGTTCACCGGCCGGCACTGGAGCATTTTTTGTCGACCGAGTCCTCGACGGAATCCTCAGCCGTCAGCCACTTTGCACTTTTACTTCTGACGCACCCTGTGCACCATAGACACAAAGAGATCAGGTTTCATAGTACTCAGGTTATTCTAGGCTGCTCTCTCACTCTTTTTTTCTTTAAGTCCATTAGGGATGAGAAGAGGAGGCACCTCCTGAGCCCAGACACCCTCTCTAAGTACATTGAGTTGGCCTTAGGCACAACTTCTTGTGTGGGCTTTACCTGCACTTACTGATTTGGCTCTCTCATCAGCAGTGTCTCAGCGTCCATGCACGCAGCTGCTGCCGCTGCCGGATGGAATTCCACAGAAAGAATATATAAAAAATGGCCACTAGGCCTGAAGGCCCGAAGGCCTCCTGTGTGTTTGAGTAGGTAAGAAAAGTGGGGAAGGCAGATTACACAAAACGTCCCCCCTTTTTCCCCTTTTTGACACACGATCCGAGTGAAAAATGTGGAGAATTGGCCTTGATGCTCTTGGCTTTGGGCGTTAGAAGAAGAAAAAGTGTCTCTACAGTTTATGCTCTCTCTCCTTTTATGTGTACGTGCGTGTGTCAGATTCCTCCACGTGTAGCTGTTCTCACGCCAGCCAGGGCAAAAAGTAGCAACAACAGTTCGCTACATACGCGGGGGGGGTCTTTTTCGCACAAATGTGCAAACTTGGTCCAACTCTTTCTGCTTCAATGGACGCCTTAAGGCGCGTTCACACAACCAGGGGAATTCCGCACACCCAAACGCACCCTTTTGCGGATTTTTTTTTTTGAGGATTATTGGAGAGGAAAAAAGCCTGGATGGATGGACCAAGGACGCTTCTAAAGCGTCCTTTTGAGGTAAGCGGCTCAAAGTTGTTGCGTTATGTCAACAGTTGCCTTCAGGGCACGAGAGAGAGAGAGAGAGAAAAACCTATTTAATGCTACATTGACTATTGAGCGGAGGGGGGGGGGGGAAGTGGAAAACTAGAGCTGATAAAAATTTCCCCCGAATTAGGATCCCAGAAGGGCTAAGAAATGTCTACACTGCTAAGCGTGAAATGGGTCATGTTGGGCCATTTGTCTCACCAGGGTCAGCACAGCAGCAAGATTCCCAACATTAAGCCTGTCCCGTCCTCTCAGTGAGAGAGGAACAGTGGAGTCTGGATTTAACATGGTGGAGTCTGCGCCAGCTCCAGATGGTCAAGTGGGCACGCAGAAGCTTTGCTTTCTCCATCACAGTCATGCTGCTTCATCTCTCAAGGTGGTGATGGATGAATAGTGGACAGAGGTCGCCAAAATGATGATTCGCTCACAGTATGAATACTCTGACGGGCGAGATGTGGCTGTTGCTTTGCTTCACTGCAAGTGCTGACAAGTGATCGTCTCTGATCCCCCCCCCCCCCGACGTGCAGTGCGTGCGTGACAGCACTGACTGCTTGGACACTGCTCGAGTGTCTGGCAACACCTGACGCTCAACGATGGCACAAGGGACACGCACGTCCTAAGTGAGTCCTGACTAGAGGTGTGACGCAAGCTTCTGGCTCGCCGGGCCTGATGCCTCTGGCAGCTCCAGACTCAAGACAATTCTCGGGCTGGGCGCCATTGCCATCCCGAGTAATACCGCCAGTGGCAGTGATCACTCCGGTGGCTGCCACGTGTGGCACATTTCTTTGATTTTCGTTTTCAGACAGCTGTTTGAAGTGTTTCCTGGCTCACTTGAACAGTGGCTCCACCTCAAGTGCATGTGTCCTCCACTGGAGGCCACTGTACAGTGGCCTCCGCCGAAGTCGGTGTTCCTCTCTGCTTCACACGTGTGGGGGGTGGGTGGGTGGGTCCTCGCCTATGGCCATCAAACACGCAGAGGTCTTTGGAGCCCTCACCACACTTTTGGCCGTGCGAAAATTGGGGAAGAGACTGATCCGAGGCAATTTATCTTGAAAGCGGGACTCCTTTTGGGAAACCAAGCTTGACCCTGTGAGAAGAAAACTCAAAGGAACATGCATGAAGGAGGAGGGAAAAAATTCATGCTTGCCTGCTCAAAAGAAAGAAAGAAGAAGGTTTCACGTAAAATAATCAAACGTCTCATTCTTTTTTTTTTTTTTTTGCTCAAAGTCTCCTCAAGACAGATGCAATTTGTGTCTGCAGAGTGTTTCATTAGTCAGTCTCGAGCAGCAGTTAAAGCTTCTCTCTGCTCCAGAAAACTTCTTGTCATTCCGCGAATTTCCGCCCACATTCCACGGAGGAAAATGTGCTTAAGCAGCAGTTGAACGGGCCAAATCGAGTCGGTCACTCCGGGATCAAAAATGTGGCGACGCAGCAAAAAAAAAAAAAGCAAGAAAACTTGACGACTTTTTCTTGTTTTGGTTTGTCTGTGAAGGAGAAGAAGAGTTTTTCCGCCAGTGCAAGCGCGGCCGCAGAAGAGCCTGAACAAGACACGATTTGAAAGAGGAAGAATCTGTTGAAGGTGACTAAATGAGGCTAGGGGTCATGTTGTGACACTCACGGACAGGGTTGACACATCTCTACAAAAACGTTCAAGTCTTTAAAGAATAAAAAATGGTGTAACGATGGGATGTTGTTGTGTCAAACAACAGACTCAACGCCCTCATCATACCCACTTCTTACCCCTCTCCCCCCCCCCCCCAAATATACACCCCCAATCCCCTCCTCCCCGTGTACCAGCAATTAGGCAGGAACTTATAAGGTCAGATTGATTTTCCCCTCTCTTCAACTTCAAAGGGGTCTGAATCACTCATGAAGGTCTTTTGGGTCCT
>JAAUXU010003924.1_pt1 | contig 10039 bp, 9 predicted proteins | sample 7278151 | NCBI WGS metagenome assembly JAAUXU01 (sample SAMN14350113, study PRJNA611818) | marine sediment metagenome | isolation source: surface marine sediment (1.8m) | place: French Polynesia: Moorea | collected 2018-08 | reverse complement strand
CATACGATAGAGCAAAAAGCTCAACGCGAAGCAAAGATCATAGAAGATGGAACTTAAACTACACGATGATGATAGAGATGACGATAGAAATAACGATAGAAATGTCAGAGAACATTAACCATTTCACTCTCTCTACACATGTGCGCATGCGCGCGCACACCTAGCATCACAAACTCCCTGGAGTTCTGGAGACTAGAGGTTTGTCAGTGAAACCTAGACAACTCGTCAGACTCCGAGGGGCAACAAATGAAATTTGAGCGCAAGATTGACACAGGCATAGATGCTAGGCTGCAATGAAGGAAAACAACGAAAACAAAGGTAAAATCTCCTCAGAGAGAACTGTACGAACTGTCCTGTTTTGTCTGCAGAGACACCGACGACAGTCCTATCGCATGCTACTCATATTTATTTGCTCAAAGGACAAAGCTCACGAGTGCGTGTAGTGCACAAGTCATACAGGGTGGACCAGTGAGAGTCACAACTCGTAGATGCTGGGTTCAAAAGGACATTGTTTTTACGCTGCAACCTTCCAGGTAGAAAGAAGTCTGCGAATCTCCTCGGTCACCCTGTACAATGAGTTGTCATGGAAGTTGTGACCCGGATTCACCCTTGGAAGAGACGAGTGAAGCAAAAGATCATGTTTTTCTGCATCAGCGAAGGGGGGAGGGAGGGGGGAGAAGGGGTAAGGGTAAGCAGAGAGCCCCGAAGGAAGCTCCACAAGGGCGAAGTGGAGAGCTCCATGGGCTTGTGTGCGTTACGCTTCTCTGTCTGCCTACGCACTCGCACGCGTTTGCATGCACGCACGCACAAGCACTCGCACACGCGCTTTAAAGAGTCCTCACGGGCGGAGGCCTCATGCGAGTCGGCTGGAGGCTGCCGGAAGGTGAGCAAGAAGAAGAGGTCGAAGTCGCCACACACAGGAGAAAAAACGAACATCTCAGAAGTTCAAGAACATCGGTGGGTGAGAGCAATGCTTGGACTTACGTCAAGTATGACATGGGCCATTTGCATCAAAGCTACATGTAAACCTACTGGGTGCGCCAAATTTAGTTTGCATCTTGTTGATACACGCCTTCAAGGGTCTCTTACAGGAATGCCACTGGTTCAGTTTCATCAAGAACCATATAGGCAACAGGTAGAAGGTTCTATACTGAACTTGAGCGAAGTTTGGCTGGCAAAACACCAATTTATGAATTATTTTAAAAGAAGACTATTCCAGGTTGAGCTCGCACCTGCACTAACACACAGTTAAAGGAATGACCGACAAATTTAGGTAAAAGTCGGCATTAGACAATTCACTCATAGACTTTTTTTCTTCAAAAATGACTCACCGAAAAATATCGTAGCAATGACATTTTATAGTGTCAATGCAAAAGCTCCATTTTAGGAGTGTCAACCTCTCATTAGAGAGCTACGGGGTGTCCCGCGAATTGTGTCCCGTATCTGAATAGTGCATCCATTTTTTCTACCATTTTTCTGTCCGATAGCTATTTTTGAAGCTCAAAGTTCTCGGCTTGTTGTCGCGAAAATTGAAAGTAAAGAAATAAAGTCACATTAAATGGTTGAAGTTGGCACCTTTCTGTTGAGCAACAACTGATACTGTTAGCTAACGTTGGTCGCACTTTTGAGCATTTCCTCTGTCATCATTGATACCTCTCACTCAGCCTTTTTCACATTGGACATGGTCATGGATTGTGACCTCTTTAGGATCCCTTCCTTCTGGGGATTCCAGGAGGAACAGTCGAGCAATGAACGATCGAGATTGGCACAATTTGCGCTACACCCTGTACTGTCTTTGCCGTATGCAATTGCGTCGAGCCTGACGTCACTTCTGACGCTGTACTGAAACGTGTTGAGATGGAATTTTGACGTGGAACACGTAGATATGATACTTGGGTACAATGTTGAGTACAGGGGTTCAATGTCAAGGCAGCTCATTGTGGTGCTGGAATGCTGAAAAGGAGGATTGAAATTTGCCTTGGTAAATATTGATGAAATTGGCTGAACTTTTCATGGGGCAATCCCACCATTTCCAGAAGGATTCACTCCCCAGACCCTCCGTGGCCGTGCGCAAGCACGCAAAAACCCCGTGTCCGGGTTGAGAGGTTGCTAGGTTCAGTGGAGCTACAAACAGAGAGCGACAGAGTGACACTTGGACATGTACACAAAGCTCATGGACGACAGTTGGGACACGCACTTTGAATGTTGAAACTAAATATGGCACACCTGGTTTATGACATGAGGCAACAAATAGTCTTTTACCCTCCTCCTTTCTCGTGACCCGACGAGTCTACCAGAATTATTTTCACGCAAGAGTACATAAGCAGCGAGCAGCTGATTTGCATGACTTTTTACAGTTTCCTTCGTCCAGTCACGTCCTTTGCACTTCATGAAATGACGCGATTTCAATCGTGTTTAAGAGCTACCAACTGTGCAGTGGGCGTAACAATGTAGTATTTCATGATATGGCAATGGCAGCGATCGATGAACTCTAGTGTTTGAGAAACAACAACGGGTTCCCCTTGAAGCACCACATTTTCACTGTGGTCACCTCTTGTGAGAGCATCGGATATAAGAGACAATGACTTGCAGTTGGTACCAGGATTGCCAGGTTCTGTTTTATATATATGATATATGTCAAAATCAAACATTACGTAAGAGCAAAGAAGAGGAATCGGCTGGGCCCGAGGCTGCTTTTGTGAGGGTGGAGCGGAAAAGTCAAAACAATTCTAGGTGTCAGGGTGTGACACACTTAATTGCGGTTACGATGGTTCGGAAGACATTGCTGATGTCAGACATTCATTGAGTCTCTACCAATTGTGCATCCAGCCGATGAGGCTGTCGAGGATTTCCGACAAATTCACCATGTCCATTTTCCCTTGGATTGACTGTTCAGCTCCTGCTGGACTTGGAGGGGACACGTTTGAGGACGGTCACGCAACCTTGGACCTGAATAACCTCATCTGGGCCTATTCCTGAGCCTTGTGAGAGTGTCGGAGCGCCATCCTGTTGCAGAATGACATGAGACATAAATGTACGTAGGACTGTATCGAGTCGCGTCGAGCTCGAGCCCGACCCAAAATTTCGAAAATGGGCTTGAAAAAAAAGATCAACTTTAGGAATGATATGTGAATTCTTTTAATCCCAGTCGCTATGAATAGCGATAATGAGGGTCGGGCTGAGCAATTTCGAGCACGCTCAACATTTTAAGCTGTTAAAGAGTCGAGAATTTTCGAGCACCTAGGAAAAGTCGAACAGAGTCGAACGGGGAAAAATGGTCGAGCCGAATCGAGCTTCAAGTATCCGTGCAGGCTCGACCTAGCCAAACATGAGTGTCTGGCAGCATTTTGGGTTCGAATATCGATCCCTTTTCTGGAGTCCTCTTTGGAGTTACCGAGGGAGTCTTGGCCGGAATCTGGTCGTTGGACGATGTCGTCAGATGACGCTAGTCACGTCATTGATCTCGGAAAAGTCGATCGTGGTCCCGTCTCGCTCCAGACGAACCCCAAAATGCTTCTTTACTCAGTGCACTCGTACACTACAGACTACTGTGCTGTCTCTGGACTAGACCACTGAGTCAGGGAATAGAAGTGCTAACCACAATGCCAAATGTCACCACAGGTGGAGCAAGTCAGCCAAGAGCGCCAGTCAAAGCCGGAGATTCTGTGCAAAATGAGGGGAATGTAGTGTTCTAATATTACTCTATAATATCACACTAGCTGCGCAGCACAGACCAGCCAGCCCAGCCGACCCGGGCTGGCGATTCGGCCCCAAATGAGTGCAGTATAGCATAGCATACTGATTACTTTTTGTCTCACTTTTTCTCTGGAAGTATATCATTAAGCGTAGAGCTGCCACGATCCCAGAATTGAGAAGTATATTTGCAAAAACCTTCCGTTAAGAATGTTTGATCTTGGGGTGTGGGATTTTTTGAACTTTTTAGGGCCCACAAATAGGCCTGAGGTGCCCTACAAATTGCGAGGGCCCAAGGACTGTTTCGGTATGATATCGCCAAAACCAAGCTATACTCGTTGTCGATACGATGAATCGCCGAGTCTCAAGTCATGAGGCCACAGACAAGAGATGGGGGTCTGTTGGACGTGGCGTTTATCGACTTCTTGAAGCATCGGTAGCCAGTCCTGTGACAAGGACCAGTCCCGTCAGTGCTCCTTTGAGCAATGGCTGTCAACCTCTGAGCGAGGATCGCCGTAAACGGGGACCGCTTTGTAAGTACGTGACGATCTTAGCGACTCGTGTTGGTGCGTCTTCCTGACCTTGACCGAGCAGACTTCCAAGGTCCTCACCATCCTCGTGAGCCTTCCACCATCATTCCCAGGACCGTAAGCTGACCTCGCGGGTCTCAGTCAAAACTTTTTGAGGTTGTTCGATCTCTTCATCACCGTCACCGCCTTGTTCTGGTACTCAGGTGATAATGGTGGTGGCAGGCCGAGCTAGGCCCACGAAAATCTGGCCCCACTGTAAAGCCCAAGAGTCGGTAAAAAATTAAAAATGAGTTAAACTAGAAGAATCTTTATAAATGACAGTTACGTGATTCGTGTCACTTTTTGGCTCTCTTTGTTTTTTCGCATATTTTTGGTTAAACGACTAAGGTCAATGGCCAAAAACAGCAACAGAACCTTCGACAACTTTTCTGTTCACTTTTCTCCAGCCAACCTCACTGGTCTTTCACGATACCGCCTTTTGGTCTGCTTCCATCCTTGTTTGTGTGTGCCTGGTCTTTTTCTGTGGGCGGCTGGCCTTTTTCAGACCGTCTCCCAAGTTACACACTAAATTACCAAGTATTTTTTCTATGTGACTCACTTATGGCAATGCTATGAGATGAAATTAACTTTTTAGGTTCGTCTGACGGGGCCAGATAATGGTTGTTTTGGCTCGACCGGGCCTCATTGCTATTTAGCCCGGCCTGGCCCGCCCCCCTCCCCAAATCCGGCCCTCCACCATCACTAGTGCGTATTAGTGTCATGTAGTGACATAGTAGTACTAGTGACATGGATAGACGCGGTAACAACAGCTGCTCAATAGTTCTCAACTGTGTGCTTTATTCTTTTCTATGACTGCTGTGAGTGCTTGTAGCGACCGCCATTAACTTTGTAATCAGCCATTAATGTGGGTAAAGTTAATGAAACGTATTGATGTTGACGTTAACCCAATGATGTTAAGGTAGTTTGCCGCACCGGCCATTGATGTGAGCCTATTGCGTTAGGCTAGCCATTAATTATGCTGCGCAACTATAACCGCACAAGCAGTGGCTGCTCGCACAGGTCTAATATGAGCCACGACTAGGCTGGCCCCTTTCAAAATTTTGAAAAAATTCTAATATTTTGAGAGAAGCTAACTGATTTGTGTACTCTCGTAGATGGCTGTTGCGCTGTGCGTTGCTCAGATTGAACATGGCCCAGGCTACCTAGCTCTACAATAGCTGCCGTATCTATGGCACCGTATTGTGCAGCACAATTTGTGCTGTACAAAGCACCAGGCGTCTTCCGGAAGTAAGTTGCGAACTCCCCTACGTTTAGTGCGACTCTTAACATTGCAATGACACCGTCAAATGAAGCCAAGACGAAAAAGATTTTCTTCCTCCGACAAGAGGTTAACGTGACGAAGTTGGAAGCTGTTCTTTTCCTGGAAAGAGTTCTGTAGACACAGACAAAACATACAAGGAGAATTTTTGCTGTTTTCGCCAATTGGTGCTGACTCTGATCTGACTTTGGTCATGACTCATGAGACGAATGAGAGGACATCAACAGCTTTACCCACAAAACAACCACGTCACTCTCGTTCGGTTTCACTGAAATCCTCTCCGTCTGTCCATACGAGCGTATGGAGCTAGAGTGGGGATTGTGTTGTCGTTTACTGTCTTTTTGTCGGTTCACACAAGTTCTGATGATGTTGGAATTTGGGGTGTTTCATCAGTGAGGTCAAAGAGGCTCAAGTTGACGAATGAAGATCGTCCCTTTCAAAAGTGATCACATAACTTTGTGCGTGTAATATGTACAATTGAGTACTGTGCTTGTGTGTGCACTGTTGTGGAATTGATCAGTCAGTCTGAGATGTTGATTGCACCTTCAACAGTTTTAAGTTTGCAGCCTCTGCACTTGGTATGCAACTAAGGCCTCAGTAGATTCTGGCAAACATGAACAAAACAGGTGCTTCATCATTCTCGTGCGGTACCTGCACAAAGTGTCTCCCCTCATCAACGCTGTGGCTGGCATACGCACTTTATCTCAAAAGAAACAACAATCAACAAAACAAGTTCAGCGTCATCAAGAACTTCTTAGTGTGACCTGAAAAGCATCCTTGCAAGTCTTCCAAGCCTAGTCAAGGTGCTTCAAGCATGTTGATGAGCATGGAGCGCATGGACAGTGGGAAGTGCCCGCACTGCTGTCAGCACTGGGACAGCCACCAGGGGATATAATTATGCAATTTGGGGACGCAGCACAAGCATGAACAGCCTGATCTGCTTGGACGGTTTGGAGTCCTTGGACAGCCCTTGGGGATATCAGTGAAGAGCGTAGGTGCACAGCAGGGATAAAGCATGGTGATATCAGAAGTGTGTTGGTGGTTAATATTTTACAGTAGTCACTAGGCGATGTCAGGTTCCTCCGCTAGTGTTGTACAGTCAGGAACAAAAGTCAGCTAACCACAGTGAAATTCGCGGTTCTTTGTGCATACATTGGAGCTGAAGGGGAGCACGCGAAAAGTGGGCATACCCCAGTACGTAGCAGCAGAAAAGTCCTTACAACATAACCACAGTCCGTTTTCGAGTATTCATGAACTTTCGCTAATGTTTCTGATAAGTCCGCCAGGGTACGTCAAAAGTTTGTGTGAGGCAGGACAAAATGTAGACTGCACTGCAAAATGCATCCAGAGGAAAATGCTCTGATCAAAGTACTCATCAGGCCAGTGCATACGAAGCTCCGTCAGCTTCCACCATCTTCGTGCACTACCCCTGCAATCAAGCATGGGGGTGAAAACAGGATTGCTTTGGCGGTTTTCTGCTGTTAGTGAGCGCAAACTTTCAAATACGAAATACATTGGCTGTGACTTTGCAGTTGGGGCTTTGCGGCCGATATTCACTGGGAATACTCACTTTTGTCACCCTGATTTCAGTTTTAACTCAAGTTGTGTGTCTAAAAGTATAATTCTGAATTTTCTTTTGCTCTTGATCACGGGGTTGCTGGTGACCTTGACTTTTATACTTAAGTTCGTCTCGCAATGTGCCCTCAGCACCAATGAACGCACAAAAAGCGCGAATTTTGCTGCAATATGCTGACTTTATTCCCTGACAGTGTGTACGTAACCCATTTTTCACTACTTGGGAACATCTGTGTGAGGTAGATGAGCTCTCCTCCACGCACCACCAGCAGGAAAAGAAGTGCTGAAATGAAGGAAAAGATGTCAGTGATGCAAATCTACACTGCGGAGCAGACACACGTGACTTTCAAGGTATTGCACAGTACTAAAATGAAAGTATGAAAATGGAGCATGAAATGTGAGGCACAATGGCTCGACACTTTTAGTCAGTAAGTCATGCAGTCGGCTCAGCTCTGGCACTCCTGCCCTGGTAGTTGTTTTTCTTTTTCAAAGCGAGCTTACACAGTATTAACTTTTTAAATTCCTGCGTATCCTGCGTATCTCCAGACGCGCCACTTGTCATTGGGGGGAGAGTCGGGAAGTACAAACTGCTAGGACAGACACGGGTTAAATGATTGATGGTTTTAGTATTTCACTGCACTCAGGGAGTCCCCATGGTATTCCGGAGGGATTCATCCCCATAGTAGTCATCGTACGTGGCCGTATGAGACTGAGCGTTGTTCACCATCAACACCGAGCATTGACGCATTTCCCACCAGCGCCGTCGACTCAATCTCAATGTCGAGTCGATGTCTCCTGTTCAAAAGAGGTTACGGGTGGTAAAGAAGCTCCGAACCTCAAGAAGCAGAAGGCAGAAAAGCATCTCCAGCTGAGGCTGAAATGAAGAGCTACACAGCTTTTCAGTTCCCAGAGCTGGCGCGAAGGAAGTCTTGAACAAGTGGAAGACTCCAAGCGCATCCTGGCCAAGGCTGTCAGACCAGTGCTTCGCCGTGGCCTCAAATGCTTCCCAGAAAAGTCTCTGGCCCACATCAGGGAATAGAACTGCGTCCTCCAGAACCTCGGTGGACACCTCCAGTCTTGTGTGCAACTGCAACTTTTCATCGCGATTTGGTCCCAAAGCATCGAACGTCGGGATGGCGATTGTTTTGTCAGCATCGCACACTCTTAAGGTGAAACTTATCTTTGCGCTCCCAAGATGTCGCACTTGAGTGGCAACTCCGGTGATTTAGATTCATTCAGCTCTTACGTGACAAGGAACTTTAAGAAGTTGTCACAAACTCAAGGCCAAGGTAAATGTATCTAAGTGTGACCCAACAATTTTGTGTCCGCCCTTTTCTTCTTCATCTCATTTATCACACAGTCTTAATCTAATATATCACAAGCTGTTTTAGTTGCGAACTTCTGGTTGGAAACATTTCTGAAAGTGTTCTGATGTTCAGTGTCATGTCGAATAAACAACTAACCTTCATAACAGGACAAACCCGATTATCTTTAAGAGACCATATTCACTAACCAAAAATATGAAATGCTTTCGCAGAGGAAAAAGCATCTTGGCCTTTTGCTCTGTAAAACAGCCCCTTGAGAAGCTGAAGGACTGACCATGCTGCAAAAGTGCTGAGTCTTCGTCAACAGGAATGCCTGAGATTCTGATCTGCTACCGATCAAACAAACAGACATCTCTCTTCTGTTTCTTCCTTCTGATGGACATAGCGATCAGCAGACTGATACAACGGTCGAAATGTCCGCATAATCGACGACCACTGTACTGACTTATTCCAGCATTAAAGTGAAGAGAAAAATTGTATGAGCAACCATAAGCTTTGGAACAACCATAAGCTGCTCACAAGACATGCGCGAAAAATCAAATGTCGGCTGCAATTTCCAGAAAATGAAAACCGTGCAACAAATTTCCCGTGATGATGGCCAAGTCCGCACTCACAAACAAGTCTGGCACATCTGCACTGTAAGAGGAGAAGCCAAACAGTCAAGAAAGTCACCATCAGTTAGTTGTTCTTCGATCGTCTTGTCTTCGTCATCGTCGGCAGCAACAATGAATGTTGCTTCCTCCGTATCATAATAAGTGAGCCATCGCCCCATTTCAATTTTTTGCAGAATAACTCAGCCATTTGAGTAGCACGTGTATGATTCAAGTACGACCACGACTTGATTTGTTGTGATATCACGTAGGGTAGGATTCAAGTAGGACTACAACACAAACTAGGTGGTCAGGGCACACTGATCTTGGACGTGCAGGATCTCTAAGCGCTTTTCATTCTGCAGGTTCGGTCTGCTGCTCCAACAGGAACATTCGAAGAGCAATATCCTTCCATTTCTGAGCATAAACCGAAGTATTGTAATCACAGCAGGAGTGACTATGATGTCACTTTCAAATCCCCAACTTTGTTTGCTCCTAACTCCACGACCACCTGCAATTCTGATGCTGCACAACCACCAGATCACAAAGTAGACACCAGAAATCATTTCAGCCAAACTGCTTGTAGTATTATTAGAATCTGCCAATAATCAAAGCTTTAGTCCCAAGTAGCTCATTTTTTTAAGACCCTCCTATATGAAAAACCAACCCATGGACTTGGTACAAATTTTTTTTTGCCAAGCTTCATTCTGCCTTTAGATGGGTGATGTATACACTGGTCATTGCAGCTTATGTTGTTGATGACAGAAAGAAAAACGAAATTGAAATATCTTTTATATCTCAATTTTTTTAAGGAAAACTAGTTGGGTTACAAAATAATATCCAGTTTTGGACTTATTAGTCAAACTTTCTGTAGAATACAAGTATGGTCAGTGCCCTCACTTGTATATTGAAATTTATTTCTTAGCTGGCTTGGAATTGAAATGAGCCGACTGCTTCATGCCCATTGGCAGTACAAATGTTGGACATTGGCCGTGCAAGATCTTGCTG
>JAAUXU010003705.1_pt1 | contig 10040 bp, 9 predicted proteins | sample 7278151 | NCBI WGS metagenome assembly JAAUXU01 (sample SAMN14350113, study PRJNA611818) | marine sediment metagenome | isolation source: surface marine sediment (1.8m) | place: French Polynesia: Moorea | collected 2018-08 | reverse complement strand
CCCCCCCCCCCCCCCCCCCCCCCCCCCCCCCCCCCCCCCCCCCCCCCCCCCCCCCCCCCCCCCCCCCCCCCCCCCCCCCCCCCCCCCCCAGAGATGGGTCAGGGGGACCAAGGATCAATGCCTCAGGCTAGCAGAATCAACAGCATCAGAACCTAAAATAGTCAACTTTTCACAGTCAAGCGTTCTTTTGTCAGCACCAAGACTCCCGAGGCCCACTTCTTATGTGCTGGGCATCCTGCCACTGGGTCAACCAGCGTAGTCCTTGACAAAATGTGTTTAACTTGTCCAACTTGGGCAGGTCCACTTCAAGGACAAACATTTCATTCTCTTCTCCAGTGGTTTGCAGCATACAGCACTTGGATGGAGCTAACAGATCGCAGCCTGTAATCACGTGAACTTCAGCAACATTAGAGAGAGTGGGAAAAAAACATACCTGAAGTTAATGATATGATTCTGAAATCAACGATTTGATCTCGTTTTCTCCCACCCGCTGAGATTGTTCTTTACACGTGAGGAAAAGTGAGGTGGAAAGTATGTAATCATCCCTTCACTCTGTATATGTAAACAGACACCTACCTACCCCACGTCCAAGACAAGGCCATCCTCTGTACTGACTTTTTTTCCTGCTAAGTTTACTAATTTTTCTGCTTTTCCCCATCTTCTTTACAGTCTTTGGGCTACCACCAGACGTGGCAAGGAGTGTTGTTCTCGGCGGCGGGGGGCGAGAAGACGGGCGCGCTCTCGCTCGACCAGCTCAGTCACTTCTGGCGCAGGATGGCGGGGCAGAATCACGACGAGGCGTCGATGTTCGTCTACATACTCACGGGGTGAGTCGGGACCAGCCAGCTGGCGTTGCTGATACTACGACTGCGTCACTACTTTTCTGTTTGCTTTAAAGGGGCTCACACAATTACCTGGTCCCCGAGGACTTCGTCCCCCTTATTCAGGACATTGTCGACACTCACCCAGGCTTGGGCTTCCTCAAGGAGGCCACCGAATTCCACTCCAGATACGTCCACACTGTAAGTCCATCGAGTACAGGGTATTGCGCAAGTTTTCCGCATGATGGTACACTAAGAATTAAGAGAGCGACTTTATGATATTGAACAATTATTCATTGGACCCTGAGGTGCGACGTAAGAAATGACTCGTGCAACCTTTTGTCCACTTGCGATTACTTCTCGGAGTTGCATTTGCCCTTTCCACTCTGTACGTCTACACTCCAGGGGAAAATCTGGAAGTGTTCCTTATAATACATTAATGCCTAAGGATTACAGATATTCGTTGACAGAAAGGTAGAAAGTGACTGAATGATATATTCTCAGCAGCGTCAATGCGGGTCGTCAACTTCTTGACCGCAGTCCCGAAAAAAAGCCTGATTTAACTGCAACACCCTGTAAAGCTTAGCAACCCATGACGTCTGTCTTATTCTTCAGGTGATAGCTCGCATATTCTTCAGCGTGAATCGCTCTTGGTCTGGCCGAATTTCTCTGCCCGAGTTGAGGAGGTCCAATTTCCTGGACGTACTCAGAGTCCTCGAAGATGAAGAAGATATCAACCAAGTGAGAACAGGAGAAAGATCTCCTCACCTTTTCGGGTACTAATGTGAACGGTCTTCTTTCAGGTGACCGAGTACTTCAGCTATGAGCACTTCTACGTGATCTACTGCAAGTTCTGGGAGCTCGACAAGGACCACGACTTGTTCATCGATAGGGAAGATCTCTCGAGACACAATGACCACGGTGAGATCCCTTGTCATGCACAGGTTTTGGTCTTAAGTGGACCACTGCGGTGGATGGAGTCACACGAGCCATTGCCTCATGCGTGCAAAAAATTTGAGCGCTTTGACCAAAAAAGTTAAAATCTTCTACCTGGGCGCGTAAGTCGCTGCAGTCGCTTACTTATATTCACGTCAGGCCAACCCAAGAAACAGTGGAAACATTTTGGGAGTTGATCATGGGCCACCAAAAGGCTCTTCTTAGTTGGTCATTCTGGCACCACGAGTTTCTTGAGAAACATCACAAAAGAAGCATAAGCAAGTCTGACTTTGACCTCCTGTTTTACATGTTTTTGGCCTGACAGGTGAAGATACTGATTCAAATAAGCATACGTCCTAGAAGGTCGATTCAAATAGGAGTAAGAATTTTACTACATAAAATGGTTGTTTGATTTGGAGAATCTAATTTTGACTCTTATAGCCGTTTGATTCATATAAGCGTGTTCTGCTGTATAACTTATTCCTCACCCCGTAGAGGACACGTGCTGCAGATGAACATGATTGCTTCCTCCCCTTACAGCCATCAGCACCCGCATGATCGACCGCATCTTCTCCGGGGCCGTGACCCGCGGTAGCGCCCAGAAGGAGGGGAGGATGTCTTACACCGAGTTCGTATGGTTCCTCCTCGCCGAGGAGGACAAGAGGCACCCGACGGCTGTGGAATACTGGTAAGAGAACGGACGAGATTCACGCACCCTTCCTTTTGTGCGTATGCGTCTTACGTAGAACAGTCTGTACAGTACTGAGTATAAGCATACTTAATTTTTTAAATTTTTTGAGCTCTTCAAGAGAAAACCCTGAGAAACTTAAAAGATGGTCTAGAAGTGGCTCGATTCGTACAAGTGACACCTAAGAAAATAACGCTACTAAGTCTACGCATACAGTATGGTTCAAAAGTTCCTGTCGTCCTCCGTTGAAATCCAGTGAGGCAATACTGGTACCAGCAGATATTCAGGGCGGAGCGCGGGCAAAAGGACAAGAATCTGTTGCAAAGTAGCAGTAGCAACGTAGACGAGGCCGCATCTACGTTTATCTTGTGAGGCAAAGAGAGTCCATCAATGCAGCAGTAACGTCTTATTCCAAATACGGTGAAGGATTCAGGTTAAACTGGACCGTTCATAGTGCAGCAGCGTAGAATTAAGTGAAAACGTAAGGAGCTATATGACATTTACTAAAAACATGAATCTGCTGGTACGAACTCTGACTGTCTGGACCACTTTTACGGCGAGAAATTCACGAATGAAGGGAGGAAGACATTACATTGCGAGATGATATTGTAAGGTATTACATACTTTGCATTTTACATACCTTTTACACTCATGCTCCAGTTGCTAGCGTGTCTCAGAGCATTATTTGTCCACTCGTTCCTGGAAGATGTAATTGTCCAATAAACTAAAAATGCGATATCAAGAACATGATTGACATGTACGTGCACAGTAATCCTCGGTCCTTGTTTGAAGTCTCTCTTGTACTCCAGGTTCCGGTGTATGGACTTGGACGGCGACGGCTTCTTGAGCATGTACGAGCTGGAATATTTCTACGAGGAGCAGCTTCAGAGGATGGAGCAACTTGGCATCGAGACTCTGCCATTCGAAGATTGTCTCTGTCAGGTAACGACTTACGAACTTGAGAATAAGTGTGTGCTAACGGCAAAGAGTGTTTGCAGGGTAGGCACAAACTCTTGAAACCATTCAATTACTGTTCATAACTCTCCAGTCCCGTACGTGTGCCAACTCTGAGAATTAAACGAAATTCCGAGCTGGTGTTATCGTTGACATAGATGACACTTTAGGTACCATCATCCGGATGTCATTTTCTATGTTGGGCATTTGTGCTCCCAGCATGAAGCCAGGCTTGCAGTACCGTATAACCATCAGTTTGAAGAATTTCATTCCTATTCTTAAAAAGAGCTGGTCATAATAGTGCGTGTAGTTGCACGGGGGGGGGGGTATTTTTTCCTCAAATTTTCGAGTACTGACTACAAACTCTTACTTGGGCTCATGTGGAAGATGGGATTCTCCTTGAGAACTGATGCGGGAGGAATCAACATCTAGCCTCTTGAATACTAAGTTAGACGCTCTTGAACACTAAGTTAGACTCTCTTGAACACTAAGTTAGACTCTCTTGAGGTGTTGTAGTAGTATGTCCTCCGACGCTTCAAGAGGAACGCACTCTCATCAATTGGTGATTAGTTTTGCTGCTGACCTTCATCTTGTCTTCAATTACTTGTGTCCACTCCCTTCATGCAGTTTGGCTGTTTGGAACACAACATAGCTGATCCTTCGACAAGGTGGGAATTGGTCCCATGGCAGTAGTTTCTGTCTAGAGAAAAAATTTTTAATTTCTTGACGGCAAATTGTGGCATCCCAAAACATACCTTTGAAATCAGTGTTTTGCCGGCTTCATGAGTCCTAGAGCCCTTAATTTGGCTCTCTCCGAAGTGCCCCGGTAGGTGAAGGCGCCTTGCATGTGATTATAATGTGTCCAATAATGTTTGGGTGGGTATTGGATAGGTGTTGGTTGGGAAGCTCACACTTTCTCAACTTTTTCTTAGGCCCATTTACTTTGTCACATCTTCGACGTACTAGGATCTCTGTCTGTCTCTTGCACGCGCACACAAACACAAACACACAACCGAGGTTTTTGGCTTCGGTAGTCGCCAAACTAAGGAGACACAGGCATTGAAAGGTACTGGCAACTCTGCTAAAAACTTGTGTTAAAGCGGACAAATATTTCCCTTTGTTGCCGAGGGGAAACGCGGTGGTTGAATGTTTGTGTCCCTATTGAGCAGAAGAACTTAAAGGTGGTCTTAAATGCATAAGTCGCGTGCTGGAAAGTTTTGCAAGTCCTTCAAGAGTGACGCAGTCTAGAGTAGTTTGGAACTTTTTATTGTCCTTCCAGATGCTTGACATGATCATGCCTGTGGAGAGGACCCGCATCGCTCTGTCCGATCTGCGCCACTGCAGAATGACTCCAATCTTCTTCGACACCTTCTTCAATCTGGAGAAGTACTTGGACCATGAGCAGAGGGACCCGTTTGCGTCACAGAGAGAGCTGGATGAGGATGGAAATGAGGTGAGAGACGTCAAAATTGGAAGGAAAGACGGCATCGATCAAGAGCTTCTGCTTTGCTCTGGAACAAATGCTCTGTTGCCTTCTACGACTTTCCCAGGGTGGGATTTGGAAAGTCATCCCCGAATCATCCTGTGGTGACTTTCCCTGGCCGGGATGTGGAAAGTCATCCAAAGGCAGCTTCCCCAGCACAAGCGCATGATAACTTTCCCTCTCTGTCTCCCCAGATGTCCGACTGGGATCGCTTCGCCGCCGAGGAGTACGAGCTGTTGGTGGCTGAGGAGGGGAACACTGAAGGAATGGACGAATTGTAAGACTTCTCCTGTCTTGTTTGTTTTCGTGCTTGGTGTCAAAGCTACATTCGTAGTGAATAACAATGCGTGGGATTTGCTTATAAATTGGGGTGGAACCTTCAAAATCTCCGATGAAGTGCAATAGATCATGGCCGAAATATCTCGTAGCTCATGTGAACCCACATTGTTACGCGCCGCCTATGGACAACAACTTGATAGCTGGATTCGAGGCCTCCAACCTCGAGAAAGTGTTGTCGTTTTTAAAAGCTTAAATCTCCAACTTGATGCCAATTGACGGGAGCTCTCTTAAAGACATAAAATGCGAAAAGTTGAGCATAGCTGAGGTACCCCGTATGGAGTAATAAGCTTCTTGCAGCATTACGCCAATTGTGTGTGTGTGTGTGTGGGGGGGGGGATTTATTCAAATTTAATGCATCGGGCTCGGTTGATGAATTGCTTATTCATGGGCGTTCTGTCTTCCTCAGATGCTACGAGGACGACGTCGATCATAGCGCAGAAATGCATTTAGATAAGGTCTTGGAACCCTCCGAGGTCGGCGGCGGTGGCGGCGGCGGCGGCGGGAGCGGCCAGGAAGCCCCCCAGGGTGGGACCTTCCACGAACCCATGGTTACGTCCTAGGTCAAACCAGACTAAAATATGGGAAATCAAGGCAATCCATAATGCAAAACTGTGTGCATCGACAGAAAGAAGGAAAAGTCCGAGTTCCTCGTCGTGCTGTGTACTGGCCAGCCACACAATACACTGTGCTGACTGTTTGTGCATCCGTGGCTTATGTTACAGGAACTTTCCTAGTGCGTTGTAGTTGAGAGACAAAAACAACAACTGTAACAAATCGTGCCAAATTTGAGAGCCTCTAGAAGATTTAATACCTGCTTAAACTGTGCTAAAAGTTAAAAAAAAAAGAAGGAAGAGAAGAAAATAAGGAAAACTACGACATGAAGCTGTGATTGCTTTTTAAACGGAATCGTCCCCCAACCGATACGAGTGAAAAGGGGAAGCGTCTCTTGTTACAATCTCTTGCACTAATTGATGTATGGTAATTATCACACCTGTACGTAATAAATAAGGTGCTCCTTTTGCCTCCTCTCGTAAGTAAAATACATTGCTTATACAGTACACTATTTTTGTGAGCAATCAATAAAGTAAGTTCAGAAAGTATGTATCGCATTAATCCATCATGTGCATCTTTTTGTCGGCCGTTGTTGACGAAGTGAACTAATTTCTTGGCGTGCAAATTCTATTTAATTTGGGTAAATGAGTACACTGATTGATGCTACAAGGTATTCTTTTTCAGATCCAGCCTTTCCTTGTTACTGAACACTGACGGGGCAAGCAAAGTGGAATCTCACCAATGCAATATGAAATAGTCACCGGGAAGGGCAAAAAGACCATTCCATACACGTTTGCGTCAGCGCTAGCGATGTCTTCGGGCTCATTTCGACCTCGTCGTGTCAGGGTCTTGCCGGTCCGAGCCAGACGGAATGTTTCATTATGCAGGGGGCATATGCTTTTAACAACACAGGGGCTGTGTTGCACCTTAGTGCACTTCATAGCACTGTGTTGCCCCATAGCGCATTTTATAGAATGGGCTGTACCCTAGTGCAATTTATTTGCATCTTAGTGTTTTTACTTGCATCAGTGGACTCTTATGACAAAGTATGTGGAATTCTCATTGACCCTGACAAGAGTTCAAAAGATGACAAAGTTGTCAGGAAAATTGGATAGATTCTTTTTTTTTTAAAAAAAAAAAGAAAAAAAACTCCCCCAGTACATTTATGTCCTCCTTTGAGCAGTGAGCAAGTTTGTTGCGTATAACTTTTTTGCTTTGGTAGTTTCTCACAAGTGAGAGAACTCGACCTGAACTAACTATTGAATATGATCTTTCCCAACCCTGACAGTCAAGAAATTTCCCTTCAACAACTCTGATCAGGTCCTCATTCGACCTGACCCGAGACCGTTTGATTCTCACACATCCCTAGTCGGAGAAGGGGGAATGCACAATGATGCTATGTCTGCCCACAAAGTGCTAACTTTAAGAAGAACTCTGTCCACTACCAAGAAACGGGATGAATCAAACCACGCGCTGAGTACCGACCCGGGGTATTATAGTGACTGCTACACATGTTTGGCCTAACATGTATAAAAGTTTTGGAGTGAGCGAAGGGCACGACACTACTTCTGCAGTGATAAAAGGACAGGAAAGTGTCGACTGAATAATGGGCTGAGAGTTTCTTAAACTTTCACCTGGATCATAGTGTCTGTTATCCTCATAGGTGTACGCAATAAAAATGATCGTGGTCTCAACCAACAGCAACTGAAAGTTGTGCCAGATTTGGTTGAATCAGTTCAGGCCCAGAGAAACAAAAGCAGAAAATTAGTGGTTTTTGAAACGTTGTCCTGGTTTTATCAGGAAACGAGGGGAAAAATGAAATGAAGAAATTATCAAACAAAAACGACTTAAGGGCCAAAATGATTAGCTCAGGTAAGATTTATAAAACGCTCCTGTTGTAGCACATCTGGATTGTCTCAATGCTTGACCAATCGTCTGGCAGCAAGGACACATGTGCCCGACACAGCACTGCTGCCTCTATGTCCACATCCACACTGAGCTCTGCGGAGAACTGTAGAGTGCCCTCGTCAGCTGGGCCGGCCGGGTCCATAAATCTCTTGGCCACCCCTCCCCCCTCACACACTCACACCCACACCCACCCACACACCCACACCCACTCACAATGGCCTTTGAGTGGGCAAAAGACCGGATTTTCCACAGTGACAAGTGTTTCTTGCTAATCGATCTTCTTGCTTTCGAAGATCATTTGCTTTCAGTATTGTTCATAAGTATCCATTGGAGAGGCAAATACAAGTCGGTCACAGACGACCTAAGCCTCTGGACTAAACAAAACCTGCTGACTTGACAACGGGTAGTGCCGTGGTGTGCGCAGTCTGTGACGGAATTACTTTCTTGCCGGGATCCAAAAATCAAAAGACATCTGCAGAGCAAATAAGTAAAAATTTGGGGGAAAAGAACCATGCAATGGCATAATATGATGAAAATAGAAATGTGGAACATGCAATTTCTTATTGTATGAGGCTCAAGCCATGAATGTGGACTACTGTTTAACAAGTACACGAGGTGTGGTCTTTCTCGAGTCATGGGATACGAGACAAACTGACACTTGTGCTCAGATGAAAGGCCACTTTCTCACTGATTGCTGATACTCAGTTTTGAAGAAGCTGCGCAGATTCATGTCAAGTTTTTTCACCGCAAAATAGGAGATCCAATTGGTAAGAGCGCATATTTTAACGCGTGACACAAGCAGAACACAGAATTAAAAATTTCGTAAATGAAAAATGTCTTTACTAAAAGAAAAGATGGCCCAAGTCAGTTGCTTAAAAGGAAAGGTTTTTTTTACTGGACCTCGTGGATCGACCTGGAGGGCCTCCAAGGGCTCCTGCAGTGCAAAGGAGCTGTCCATGCTCGAGCCCCGCGGCTGCCACCAGGCTGATCCACGCATTCCACGAAGGCCATGAGACAGATGCTACTCTAGAACATGGCGGACGCGCAGTTTGGGACGAAGAGAGCAGGACGGAAAGCACAGTTGTGCAGAGAGTGCGCCGGTGCACGGCGGGGAGGTGCAGGTAATAGGATACGTAGTGAAGGTCCCCCGGATTTCAACTTTTAGACGTGCTCACATTATTATCCGGGCAAATCCGGAGGTGGATGGGGACTCCTGGTGCAGGTTGTTAGTGGTAGGTAAATAAGTGGTACATACGTGGATCTACACATGGAGTGGAAGAATTCCTCGAGGAGGTTGAGCGACTGTGATTGTGAAATCTGTCCTAGTGGGAGGACCTGATGAGGAAAGGAGTCGATCTCGATCCCCATGACTGCTGACAGGAAAAACAACGTACAAACTGCTGCTTTTCTCCCCTCTCGTGTGAAAGAAAAGCGCTGCATAAAATGTCTGCAACTTTAAGTTTTTGAGTTGGTCTGGTTTTACTTTATTTATTGAATATCTTATTCCTTCAGAGCAACAACGTGACATCTTTCGTTGTTGGAAGAATCAAAAATGCTTCTAAGTGATTGCATTTTGGTTTCTTTTTTGAGTCATGCTTTGGGTTCAGTGGCAGCCATGCGTTATAAGCGGATTTTTTCAGCTCTAGGGATGTCTTCGAGCTCTAGGAAAATCTTCGAGCCCTCATTCGACTTGACCTCACATCTCTAAACTTAAACCGACTCAAATTCGCTGAAGACATCATCTCTACTTTTGATCAGCTCTTTGCAGAGCTGCACGCACGACGTGGTGTCTTGGTGCAAGTATTGGGACCAAAGAAAATAAAGGAGGGAGAAGGTGAATGAAGCCGTTCAACTGAGGCCAAAATGTCAGCTGTCGTGGTGGTCCATCAAAACAGAACATATTGTGGTCTCCACAACAAGTGGAGCAGGTGCAGACCTTGGATCAAGTAGTGATGTCAGCTGTTGTGGTGGCCCTACTTCAGAATTTTGAATGCAACATAGAGTACAGCAATCCCTTAAAAAAGTGAAATACACCCTTCAAAAGGCAAAATATGACTCCCCAAGGAGATAAAAGGAGTTTATCCTTTATTTTCTTTGGAGCGGAGGGCCACCACAACAGCTGATATGCAGTTCCGTAATGTGCTTCAGCACAAGACGACGACAGAGAACGTGAATCATGCCCCGACTCACTACAAGATTTCTGTGTCAAAAGGTCAGCTGTTGTGGTGGCCCCCTTTTCATAGATAACTTTAGGCTGCAGTGTGACTGAGCAGCTGAGTCTGCCTGCATGTGTGACAGCAGTCTTAAGTTATCTGTGAAAGAGAGGACCACCACAACAGCTGACTTTTTGCCTCAAAAT
>JAAUXU010056158.1_pt1 | contig 10041 bp, 12 predicted proteins | sample 7278151 | NCBI WGS metagenome assembly JAAUXU01 (sample SAMN14350113, study PRJNA611818) | marine sediment metagenome | isolation source: surface marine sediment (1.8m) | place: French Polynesia: Moorea | collected 2018-08 | reverse complement strand
CTAAAATGTATTTGCTCGCATTTTTAAAACCTGCTCGCGCAGTTCGACAAGACATACTCGGAAGAGGACCACCAGTTCCACCACCAGCACGAGCCTCCCGGTCACGGCGGCTACAACAACGGCGGCGACGGCTGCGGCGGAAGGGGACACGCCGCGTACGTGCCGCCACCGCCGGAGTCCGCCGTCGTCGTTCAAGACAACGTTCAGGGCACTTGCGAGTACCTTTCCCCGCCGCCTCCCGCGTACAAGTTCTAGTCAAACGAACCAAACATTACCAAAAAAAGGTTACCCTAGTCAAAATCGAAATAAACAAGAAGACGCGCAAGACTTTTTTCTTCGCGACGCTGTATAGCAATATATTCATTCCAATCCTGACTTGGTTTCGGGTGTGCTTTTTTCGCGCGACCGTCACTTGGGGGCCGCCCATCATCATTGTCATTATCGCATTCTACTTGTGTTGATTTTTTTTTCTCCACTTGCGCGTATTTTGACGATAATTCTTTCATCTTTCCTGGCGTCTTCTCTCGCTTTCCACACAAGTGAGAAGTGGCGCAGCAGCAGTGTCAATCCAAGTAAAACTTCTTAGTTGTAGTAGTAGCAATAGTAATAAACGTCGTCACCGTCATCGTAGTCGATATTCGAAACGGGAGGGAAAGGGGAGGGAGCAGAGGGAGGGAAAATTGCTGCTTTTTTGTTCTATAAGGTGCACACACCCTTGGGGTGGGGAAATCGGTTTCTTTCTCATTTTCATTCTTCGTATTCCTCCTAGGGTCTCTCGTTCTTTTCTCTCTCAAACTGTCGTCTCACGCGGGGGTTTCATTTTCTTCGATCCTAGTGCAAAGCAGCAATGTGTGTTCGTCATCATCATCATCACAATGCGGCGCTGCGCAGCGTGTGCTTTTGCTGTTGTGTGTCGCGGGAATATGTCGAGTCCTTGCGAGCGCGCCGGGGTTTTTTCCTCAAAGGGAAGAAGGGGTTTTTTTGCAAAAGGCAAGGGACTTTGGGGGAGCGGGCAGAGTATGTAATCCTAAACGGGAAGGGCACTAGGGAGAGTTGATTGTGCGAAAAAGGGGGGGAAGGGAAGGGAAGGGAAGGGACGGGATTCTTGCAGACTAACAGTGAGTTCCGGAGTTGTATGAACAGTGTAGCACCAATGCGGAGTGTTGAGGAGGAAGGGGAAGGCACACCTCCTTTACTCTTTTCCCCCCTTCCCGGGCATCACTATAGTCCTTGTATTAGGAGGCCTTCTGGTCCGTCGAGGAGTTTCCGTTGCTGGCCAGGCTGTTGCCTCCCCCACCCTTGAACTTTGCCTGGAGCATCCCGTAGACGCTGTCCGCCTGCGAGAGGTTCTCCAGAAAGGGGATGAGGTCGAGGAGCTCGCGGTCGTTCATGTCGTCGAACCAGGAAGACACGGGAACCTGGAAAACGGGCCCGAATATTGTTTCATTTGTTTTGACTTTTTTTCAGGCATGACTAAGCAGAGGTAGATGCAGAATGGTTTTTTGTTCGACAAGTTCGGCATATCCCTTTCAACCCATTGAATTAAAGCAATCAAACGCAAAAAAAGCTTATCAGCCAATTTCGAACAAATCTCGTCTCCCCATTACGCAAGAGCTGCAAATGTTCCGAGTAGAATTCAGACTCAGCAACATTCTCAATTTTTCTCACCGCGTTGTCTGGGTGGAAGATGTATGACGCGGGGGAGTTGTCGACGATGATTATCTTGTGCAGCTCCCTCCCCAGCCGCCCCAGGTCCTTGACGTAGTTGCCCCGGTGGAAGACGCAGGACTCGCGGAACAGCCGAGAGTGGAAGCACTCCCACTTGTCCAGCAGGTCGGCCACAGGGTCGGCGTACTGTAAAATGATTCAAAGTACTTACCATTGAAAAATAATAATGCTTTTCGACAGAAAAATAATACCTTTGCCAGACTCGCCGTGAAGAGGACGCACTCGTAGAGTTCGCCCATCCTGCACAGAAACTCGTCGACGTGGGGCCGCTTCAGCACGTACACTTGGTGTATCGTGCCGTCTATCTCCACAGGTACTATGAAGTCTGCATTATTTATTGGCTGCAAGAGAAAAATACAAGGACATGTGCCATGATTCGGAGAACGTAATTGAATGCATATGGATGCCAAAAGCGACTTCTAGGACGGAGGAAACTAGTTTTACGCCGCAATTTAATCGTACTTGTCGAGCTGTTGTCAAGGACTCAAGGACAATGTTGCAGCATCACTCTAAAAAGAAACAGGCCGCAACCCCTGTGAGTCTTCGTGCGTACCTTGAAGGAACTGTGGACCAGCGTCTCGTCGAGATCGATGACAATGCACTTCCTGCCGGCGTGCTCGGCCCTCAGTTCGGGCAGCAGGTGCTTGATGCCGCCGCGGCCCACGGGGGAAAGCGGCCCTCCGCCGCCGCCTAGGGAGGAGGAGCCGCCGCCGCCCGAGCCCGAGAGGGCCGCGGTGGCGGCGAGGTCACCCACGTCGCCGCCGCCGGCCGCGCCCGCCGCCGCAGCCGCGGCGGACCCGTCACGCTCCTTGTTGCGCCGCCGTGATTCCCGCTTCTTGCCCAGACAGCAGATGAGGGAGCAGAGGAAGTTCCTGCGGCCGCGCTTCTTCGTCCCTGAAACAATAGAGGGGGATTGAAATGAGTCAGTCCAAGTTGAGGTCGCGGGAGGGCGATAGAAGGAGCAAACACGAGGATTGTATTGTGTGCATCTCGTGCGGCGTCAAGGAGAAAGGAATAAGCATCACTCCCTCGCATTATTGTTTGCACAGTCCGTCTCAACCTTGAAGAGCGCGGAGGAGGAGCACCTCACCTTTCTGGACATTGTAGGACAGGTTTGCGGCGGCCGCGGCGGCGTCGTTCTCGTGGTTGACGGCGTTCCCGTAGGTGGCGTTGCCACCGCTCGTCGTGGCGGAGGCGGAGGAGGCGTTGGAAGGAGCGGCGGCGGCCGGTGCCGCCGGAGCGTTGGCCCCATGCTGTTGCGGCTGCTGGCCGGGCGGGGCGACCTGAGTGATGACCGAGTCCATCTAGGACGCTGTCCGGGTCAACCCGCCGCCGCTCTCTCGGCCGCGGCGGCGGCGGCTCGGGGCTGGCGCCGGCGAGGTCCGTCTCCGCGCCGCGATACGGGTCATGGGGGGGTCCGGGCGACCCGCGGAGGAGGGAGGCCGGGGTTCGCGCCCGGAGTAAAAGGGAGAGGGAGCCAGAGGAACTCCTCACTGTGAGTCCATACCGAACGGTTGTGCCCTGTCCGGGTGCACAGCCTCTCGGGTGCAGACTCACTTCAGACTCCGGTGTGTCCCGGACGTGCTGTGTGGCCACTGGAGTTCTAGCTTCTTTTCTTCACCTCCTGTCCTTGACCCTGGTTTGCCTACAAGTTGACCCTGCACTCTTGCGTGACCTCGACCTCGACCTCCTGGTTGACCTCGGCGCACTTGATCCCGCCGCAGCCGCACTCCTTTTCCTTCTCGCCCAACTGGATTTTGCTTTTTTTTCTGGGCGATTTTGCAGAGTTGCCAAATGGGACAAACAAAATCTGCCAAAGCGGATCTTTCGATGCCCATTGTAGAAAGAATGCCTAAAGGCAAAATAGCACTTTTTGCTCATTTGTGGTTTTGTTATTTTTATGGGGTCATTTTCAAGCTGTATTTACTTTTTTTCTACTCTTTTCATTTAAGGAAAATAAAGGCAAGAAAAATTTCACAATGGCGAGTTGAAGACTTATTTGGTTGTAGATTTATATGCCGGCATAATGTACGAAGATTTTAAGGTGTAATTGCTAGCCAATACGGCCTCTCAAAAATGCTAAATAGGAAAAACTTTTTCCTTGCAGGAAAACTGTTTTTTATATATGGGCATTGCAAAAGCCTCTTTGACAACTATGCAATCTGCAGTGAAGCTGATTTGCCCCTCGACTGCTGTCTCTCGCCCGAGAAGGGGATGCTGCTGCTGCTGCCCTCGCTGCTGCTGTGCCGCCGCCTCCTCCTTCATGCTCCACATGCAACAAGCACATAACGCACATCGCGATAGCAAGTTCAAGGGGGGCATAAAAGGAGAGGCGAAAATTATACACGGGGCGATAAAGCTACCGCGTCAAAAGGGACCTCCTCCGCTTGGACCGGAGAGGCCCCCAAAAAGGTGCCCAACAAACATGGAGAAGATGCAAGTGGAGCGAGTCCGACATTCCTCCTTCCCTCCCCGTTCTAGGGAAGTGCTGGAGATTGGGCGGAGGCGGATTGGGCGCCCAATCCTCCTCTCCCTTCCCCGCCCAGGGCGTTAAGAGTCGCCGTGACAGGCGACGGGGGCAAGCCTTTTGGGGTCTTTTTGGGCCGGCGGCGCTCTCCGAGGAAAAGGGGGGGCTACAGAGGGCGAGGCGCGCGGCCAAGATTCCTGCTGCGCCCCTTCCCTCCATCTTGGTCAAGAAAAAACACCTATGTAGGCGACGTGTTCGCAAGCTACTCAACAGTCTTTCGTTGTGTGAATCTTACTTGAGGATCTCGCGTGGCCTCAACCCTCAAGATTGGGGGGAAGTTGCGAGACGTCTGAGGACAGTGCCCGAAAAAGAAAAAGCCAAGAGGGCGCGTAGAATAATTAGCAAAAAATACGTTCTCCGTTCCACCTTTTTTGCATTGCCAGAGGAAGACGCGTCTTCGGTTTTTATTCACAATACGTACGACCGACTTACTTTACTTGAAAGTAGTAGCTGCATAATTCCAAAAAATATAGTAGTAGAGTAATAGGATGGATTTTGGAAGCGATCTGATGCTCGTAGTAGCAGTAGTGTCTCATCGTCGATGTGTGTTTTGAGGGAAAGTAATTTCCTTTTCGGAGATACTAATCGTCTGTCTTCAGCATTTTTCTTCACTTCGTTCTCTTCACTTTCTTTTAAGCTCTTATATCCACTTTTTTTCCTTCAGAAAAACTTGCACTCTTACAGCACCTTGCATGGCCGGGCCCACGGGATCCCGAGAGAGCGGCGACACTTGGGTTGTTGTTTCTCCATCCCTTCGTACTTGATACGAGATTCATTTTCGAAAAATCGGAGAGCATTGTAGAAAAATTCACTTTACGAAGTAGGAATCCTTTCTAAAGGGGGTAAATAGTAGTGTATATCTACTAAGTAAGCTGCCTGATTTCGTGCTGCGTTTTGAGAAAAATACCTATCGGGGAGGGAGGGAAAGTTTATAAGTAAATCAAGGCTTCTTCTGTCTTCCTTTTTTTGCTTGAGTTTAAGTACCTGGCTTAGGTAGAGAGGAGTACTGTATCTGGGGATAGCCTACCCCTTTGAGAGATATGAATGACCTCTGAGCTTGTAAATTAGATTTCCTTTCTTTCCCCCGTCGTTTTTCAGAACGAGTTCCTTGCGAGCCAGCTGGCGGGCACCCACTGCGGCTCCCGCTCGAGCAGGTTGATCTCGTGCACCAGCTCCTGGTAGGCGCGCTCAGGGTCGGAGTAGACGATGACCATGTCGAAGTAGTGGCCGAAGGTCTCCTCCATCTCGCGGGCGCGCTCGATGATCTCCTTCAGGTCGTCGTCGTCCACAGGCTCGGAGTGCTCCAGCTTCCACCTAGGAACGGAAAGAGTAATGCAGTAATCGTATTGGTACTGTTTTGGCACGTATCTAAAACAATTTCTATCGCTATCGAAAAAGACATGACAGGAACCCATTCATCAGATCATCGGTAAAGGTTCGCTTTAACAGCATGGTTCTGGTCAGCGTGGTGCATGACGAAAGTTTCTCATCATCGAACAGGAGTCTGATTCAGTGCCAATTTCCAGCTTATTCGCCTACACCAGTCATGTTCACAAACCTCTTGAGCTTCTCCAGCGACGGCGGCGCGACGAAGACGACGAAGGGCATCAGGTCGGACCCCTTGAGAATCCTGAGCGAGATGGGGTGCAGGTTGAGGACGCAGATGCGCTCGGCCAGCGCCACGGAGCGGATGGCCTCCAAGCTGGTGCCGTAGTAGGACTTCTCGTACTCTCCGTGCTCCACGAACCTGCGCGCCAGGATGTCCTGCTCGAACTGCAGGCGCGAGATGAAATGGTAGTCCTGGCCGTCGATCTCGTCGGGGCGCTTCGGGCGGGAGGTGTCTGGAAAAGTGGAAAATATCCCACCTGAAAACCTGCCTAACAAAAAATGTCATATAAACGAAAACCTACAATTTCCCATCGGAAGTGGGAAAGGGAAAACTGCCAAGTGCATGTGCACGCATATCATAATGCGTCGATTGTAGTCAGAAGGGCGGGAACTGGGGAACTGGCGACGCCCTCCTCTCCGTGCCATTCGGAGAGAGGAGTCCGGTTACGCCTAGAAACAGGGCCCACAAGGACCCTACGTGCCGCAAAGGGGCGTTGTTATCAAATCACGGGCCCATTAGGACAGCTGGCAAACAGAGAGTGGTGCGGCGAGACGGAAGGAAGGGGAGGAAAGGGATTGGCGCGGAGAAGAAATGAGAGTGGGGTTGGAAACGCGTATCAAGGTGTGAGAATCTGAGGGGAAGGGATTGGATGGATGGAATACGGGGGATGCAAAATAAGCCTGCATGGATTCCCCCTTCTCGGATTTCCGTAAGGGATTTTTTTGGGAGATAGGTGAGAGGGTAGGATACGTAGAGGATCATGTAGGATAAGCAACCGAGCCATCTGCTACTCCTCCTTTCCCACGAAAAGCCCACGAGAGAGCAAGGCACTCTCCTAGATAAACCAGGCCACAAGGGGGTGTCGCACCAAGAAGACACGCCAACATAGTGCGATGGTCGCGTTTCCTCTTACGTGGAATGGCCGCGGCGAATCTGTCTCCGTCCTGCATGAGCCTCTGCCTGAGCTCGTGCCTCCCGATGTTGGGCGGCCCGATGAGCACCACCGGTCGCTTCCTGTCCGACCTCGGGTAGTACAGCGCCACCTCCTCGTAGGCTATCGTCTCGGGCGCGTCCTCCGACCCTGGGCCGCCCTCGTCGCCCGGGCCGCCAGGGAGGCCCTTCCGCCGCTTCTTCCTACCGCTGCGCTTGGCGCACAGGAAGCCTGTGGACTTGGAGCGGCCGCCGCCGTCGTTTCTCCGGGCGCCGCCTGCTTCCACCTCCTGGAACGAAGGAAAAAACATTAACAACCGCTACACATTATACAGTACTAGTACTACATCAGAGCCCTTTCGTACCTGAGTGATGGTCTGCTTGATGGCCTCCCTCTGCTGCTGGAACGATGCCGACGGGATGAGCCCGGGCAGCTGCGAGTCGTCCTCTCCCTCCCTCCTGGCCTGCCACCAATGCGGGTCGCGCTGGTTAATCACGTGCAGGACGTCACCCTTGAAGAAGCTGATGCCCAGCTCGCGGCAGGGCAGGTACGGGTCCTCCTCGGCGTCGTAGTCGACGTGCGCCTTCACGTGCATCACCGGCTGGGGACGGTCGTTCGGAGAGGAGGAAGGGCTGGAGAACTGGAGCCTGGGGGGAGAGGACAGAGAAGAAAGTTAGGAGGGCCGTTGCCAATCTTGAAAACAACAACGCGTGCTCTCTTACCTGGCCGGCACCACCAGCAGCGTGAGCGTGCCCTTCATCCCGGCCAGCAGCTCGCACACCTCGTTGACGTTCTTCCCCCTGAGCGGCACCTCGTTCACCTCCAGGATCTCGTCTCCCTCCCGCAGGAGCCCGCTGGTCTCTGCCGTGCCGCCGCGCATGATTCGTCCCACCACCACCGCGTCGCGCTCGTTCTTGACCGTGGCGCCCAGGGCCTCACTCGTCTTCTCGATCCGGACCACGCGGACGTTGGGCTCCGAGTAGCGGGCCAGGCGCTCCTAAATGGGGAAGGAAACAGTTAGTTGGGCTAACTTTTTCATCTAATTAGTCAACTACGGAGACGTCGACGCACCAATAGAGCGTCTTCCGACTGCAACTGTGGCTGCTCCGCCCCTCCTCCTCCTCCCCCGTCCAAGGCCGCGTGTCCGTGCCTCCGGGCGATCTTGTCGTGCGCAGCCATCATCCCCTCCACGTCCTCCCGGCAGAGGATGGCGCTGAGCTCCCGCGCCGTCTCCAGCTCGGCACCGTCCTCGCACAGCCCGTCCAGGATGGAGAGGCATTCTTCCGTCAGCTCCTGGAGCTCCGTCGTCGAGGGCTGGGCGCCCTTGCCGGGACTCAGCTTTTGGAGCTACAAGCAAAGGAAAAAACACATTGTTTTTCATAGCCTTCAAAAGAAAAGAAAATGTAGCAGCAGCACCTTTTGATTAAGTGTAAGCGAGTTCTGGAACTCTCCGTCCTTGATCACCGCCTTGACAGCCTCTGCCCCTTCGCCCACCAGCACTCCAGCCACCTCCAGGCGCTTCATTGCTTGCAGGACGGAGGCCAGGTCGGGGATGGACGGCCTCTGCTGCTGCTCCTCGTCCGCGATGGTGTCGAAGGCACTGTTGGCCACCCCGGGCGAAGAAGAAGGGTGCTGCTCCCGGTTCCTCTCCTTGAGCGCCCGCAGCCGCTGGGAGTTCCTCAGGCTCTGTCGGAGGAACTCCTCCCCTCGTTCCCGCCGCTCGCTCTCCATGTTCCTGCGCATGATCTCCTCGCTGTACTTCTTGATGCGCAGGCTCTGCTGCTCCGTGGGCTGCATGAAGCCGCTGCCGCTCCCTCCGTTGGCTCTCAGACCGCTGCCCCTGCCGGAGGAGCCCCTGTCGGGCGGAGAGGGGCCCTGGCGGTCGTTGCGCAGGTGCCCGTCCCGCTCGATCCGGAGGTGGTCGCGGGAGTTGAGGGCGGGCGGCGGGGAGGAGGCCGTGGAAGAGTTGAGGCTGCCGTGCCGATGGTGCTGGTGGTGCCCGTTGTTGCGGCCAGAGCCCGAGCCCACGGAGGACGGCAGGGTGCCGTTGGCGCGGTGCGGCGGGGGGAACTTGGGCGGCGTCTTGGCGTGCGCCACGAATGAGTCCGGCACGTCTACCGCCATCTCCCGGTTGCCGTTCTCGAACTCCACCATGATGTTGGCGAAGTGCGCCGCCTCCCGCAGGCGCGCCGACGACGAGTCCCCCGCCCGGGCGCCCATCATGGCGGCGGAGGCGGGCCCGTTGCCCACGCCGCCGCTGGACCGGGCCGAGGACCCCGCCGAGGCCGTGGACCCGGAGGAGGGGTTGCCCAGAGAGGAGTCCATCCTCATGGCGGGGCCCGCCGCGAGCGGAGGGGCGGCAACGGCGGCGGCGGCGGCGGCGGGCGTGGGAGAGGGCGCGGGCGGCGTCCTGGCGTCTCTAGTGCGCCGCCGCAATGGGCCACCTGCTAGTCCCCCTGTGGCAGGGGAGCCCCATGCCGAAGGGGACCCAAAACGCCCCCCGCGGAAGGTTCAATAACAACGCAAGGGGTTCGGGCGGAAGAAGCTGTAACAAATGACGGCTGGCAACGACGAGGACACGGCAAATAGAGCGCAGAATGAGCGTGATCAGGTGCAGGTGCCTCAGCAGGTCCAACAGTGGCACGAGCAGGTCTTTCTTGGGTGCTGGACTCCCTTCTTTTGGTTGGGCGCTCGCGAAGAGAGGAGAGGAGAGGAGAGGCTGACTTCGCCTTCGCCTCCTTCCTCCTTCCTCTCTCTCTCTCTCTCTCTTTTTCTGCTGCTGCCAAAGACGAGAAGAGAAAAGAAAAGGAACTCCTTACAAAGGAGGAAAATGGGCACATTATGGGCTTTTCAAACAAGAAAACTAACAGAAAAGAAAAATCATCCTCATTTTCCCTTCCATGGGACAAGAGGGTTCCAATTTTCCCTTCTTCTCAGTGGCATACTCGGCCCAAAATCGGCGTTATAGATGCCGCCTTTCTCTCATTTTTAGTCCACCTCCCCTCGATCGTCTGTGGCCATCCGGGCCAAAGCCCAAAAGTGCTCAAAAAGAGATGAGAGGCAATGGGCGCCCCGCTCCACGCGGCTATGACCCATTGTGGGCAAGCAAACCCCCCCCCTCTTTGTGCCTCCTCTTGCTCATTTCGGGTGCTCAGCCCCTCTGCAAATCTGTCCTTTTCCTCCTCAAGTTTGTTCTCTTCCTCCACCTGATGTGTGACGGACGGACAGCAAAGTCATGGGGGAACG
>JAAUXU010107746.1_pt1 | contig 10042 bp, 11 predicted proteins | sample 7278151 | NCBI WGS metagenome assembly JAAUXU01 (sample SAMN14350113, study PRJNA611818) | marine sediment metagenome | isolation source: surface marine sediment (1.8m) | place: French Polynesia: Moorea | collected 2018-08 | reverse complement strand
ACATTGCTTAGGGTAGCTCGTCCAAGCATCTGGATTTGTTTACCCATTATACCTGGCTTGCTTATCCAAAACTTGGTCTGTCTACAGCTACCTAGATTTTTCCATCTGATTTGCCATTTGTTTTGGAAGAAAGCCTCTATTTGTTTTTTTATGATGACCTTTGGAACTGGAGGGGCTTCCACTTTGCCAGCGATTGCCCCTTCTTTTGCCAAAGTATCCGCCACCTCATTTGGTTCATGGCCCACATGAGCTTTGACCCATCGGAGGCTGACGTCATTGTGTCGTGCTATGTCCTCAAGAGACTTCATGCACTCCCAGACTATTTGAGAGCCTATCTCCTGGCTGTTGACCCCTTTTCGACCTAACCTATTGTATATATATAATGTACAATGCAAAACACAATGCAAAGAGATTCAGTTTGCCACAAGAAGTCTGCACATCAAGCACTTTTACACATGTCACTGACTGTCTTTGACATCTGTGCTGACTGCTGCGCCAGAAACTGCCTTGCTCTGATGATATCAGGAAGCTGACAATTCCTTTTTGGCCACAAATAGATTCTCTTACCAACTGAACAGAAAAAAAACAACAGACCGAACTTTTTTACTTTAGGCTGGAGATACCTGACTGAACACTTGTTCTATATTGCCATATTGACAATCCAGTTCTACTTTCCTTTCCTCTTTATAGTCAACATTTTTTACAATTGTCAACACAGTTTTTATATCATAGTAATCAATGTAGCCAAATTTTGTGAGTCTAAGTTTTTAATCGAGTCAGCTAAGTAGTGTGTATAAACACTTCACACTCAAATCATGTCCGACTGATCGAGTTTCCAGAAAATCGTGTCCAATTTAGGTGAGGTTATAGACTGAACAAAAGTTTCCATTCCACGAGGAAAAAGCCGTTTATCCAAGAATCCCGTTTCTCCGCGTTCCGCTGTTTTTTAATGTGCACGACACTTGTGGACTAAGTCAAGGCACTTATTATAACTTTAGCATATTCTGTTCAACCACACGCGAATCTGCTCTAAGGCATGCCCAACATAAGTTTGTCCTCCCTCAACCTGAGCCTTGTACGTTGCAGTGGTCTCCGGATATCCCGAGATATTCCGACAACTTTCTCAAGTCCCACTCTTTGTTGTGTACATAAAGAGCTCCGGATATAACGACAATTTTGTCTGGTCTCGAGGGAGTCGGTATATCCGGAGACTACTATGTAATATACGTCCTTAAAGGGCAGAAAATATGGAGGAACATGCGTAGGTATTGTTGACGCGTGTGATGAATATAAAAAAACATTTCGGGTGTCATGCACACTTTGATCCGTCGAATATAACGCAATCTGAGGAAGAAGTCATTACATTACATTAGCCAATGTTTAATGGCGTTGATTTTCTCATTTTCTTCAACGCCGCACTGCGTTTGGAAGAAGTAATGAAAAGTGTGATCAAAAGTACCTGGTTTGTTTGTTTTGAACGTTTTGCGTCTGAGCATTTTTCTTTCACTTCGCACGAGCCATAAGAATCCAATCAGCAAATCCGATGGCTTTAGGATATCTACACAGTTAAAGTCGATGCTCAAAGTGTGATAAGTCCTCGCTCAAGAAAGCATTGACAACTGGAAGACGAGGTGACGACGCTTCTGTACTTGAGTGCATGATCAGTGGACCTCATACGACTCGCAGAGCCAGAGGTTGGCATGGGGCCAAAACTCACCCATCAACGCTGTCCTATCGTTTATGTATTGAACACTATGAATGTGTGACTTCCTGGGAAACCTGGCTAAACTCTCCTGAGCTGGGCCCAATAATACTCTAGTTAGACCGAGAAATAATTCTTGTCTGGGCTGACGTCGCATTAGGTATGGTTAAGTTGCTGAACTAATGAGTAAACACCAATATAAATCAATGGAAGTACTTAATAATATCAGGTTCATGTTGGTGTTCATACGTTTGCATAAACACCCTGGGTTTACCATGTACATTCATTAAGATGGTATCCTGACAATTAATAAGCAGTATGTCTCACCTGGCCACCTTTGCCGACAGATGTTTGGTAGCATCACAGCATTATCAAACGTTTAAAACGTGACTCATGATGTGTACAACGTGAGCCATATTTACAGCTTCCCCTCGTCTCTCAGGGAGCACCCCTAGGACAGTCAAGACCCTTGCAAAATCACTTTCGCAAAGACTTTACGCTCAAGCTGCAGGGAATTTCTCTTAAACAAGTGAAAAATAAATAAGAAAATAAAGTAACACTGTGTTCTTGTCCCTGTTGCTTGATGTACTTTGCTTTAAAGAAAATCTGCTTAAAATTAACTAGCGGACTCGACCCGAACAAAGAACGCCGCGAGTTGACGAAATCCGCCGCGCAAAGGGCCCGTCAGCCGCGAGATGGCAGAAACCAGCCGCAGACAGACACACACGCGTACATGCGGGCCTGTTCTTCTAAATGTACGGCGATTTCAAACTGTCAGCGCCAGTGCGAGGATGCAATATGAGTGTATCCACCTCGCATTGTATTTACTTCCCTGGCAAATCCGAGTACGACTGGTTGTCCCCCTTCAAGTGGTGCAACCTCCTCCATTTCATCGGAGGATCGGTGAAAGCCGTCTTCAGTCCACACTGCGCTGTTTCACGCAGGTCTGGCAAAATTGGCATCAATTCACAGTAAAAAAAATCTGCCCCTACCTCATGCGTCGATAGGACTTTTCGACACAAGTGCACCTTTCTGCGGGAAGCCAAATGAGGTTCACCCCGTACAAGGGAGCTGAAAGTATCACTGAGAACCAAACCAGGATCCGAGAACATGAGTAGACCGTCTCTAGAGGACTAAGACGCTTGTCTGACAGAAGAGAAAGGAACTTATTTAGCAATAAGGTGGCTCCCAGATACTGCGGGATTTTGTCTGCCACAGGTAATCGTGCACCTCAGACCTCTTACTGACCACAAGCCGTGATGGGGAAAACTGCTGTTGACCTTCAGAAGCAATCATACATCTCATTTATATAAACCGTTTATTTTCTGTGAAATTTTCTGCCAAGATAAAGTAATAAAAATTGCTGGAAAAGCCCTCTTTCCATACACTTTGCCCTCTTTGTTACAATTTGACATAACATCTGCTCCTTTATGGTACTTTTATCATCCCATGATATAAACCACTAATGTGCTACCTTAACGTTATCCTCTCATGTCATCACCAAGCCAGACATACACACAAACAACGAGGGTTTTACAGAAGGCATGTGGAACCTAAGGTTATATAAGTAAAATTTCGTGCGCATTAGCGTACAGCTGCGTGCTGTTGTTGCAGTACTTGTGGAGTACGGAGATGTGACGTTATACACAGTTGGAGGGGAGAGATGATTATGTATGCGTAGGCACAAACTTGTCAGTATCTTCGTTACTAGAAGATTTAAGCATGTAGGTACTGATAGCTCCAAAAGCAAAAAAGTATCGTATAAACTATTAGGTGAAGGATTTTTTAACACTTCTCAACTATAACACTTCGACGTAGTTTTTCTTGTAGCTGCAATTGCGACTTTGTGGTGCTCTTCTAGAGTGTGCAAATTGTCCTCCTCTTCCTAAACTTTGCTGAACTTCAAGCCTGACAAATAGAGAATTGATGTGAGTGTTCTAATTCATCATCATTGTCATCACAAAGTCGAGTACCTTCATCGTTCGAGTAGCAGTTTTGACAATGCAACTTGTTGTTCCGGACCCTAACGTCGGTGCCCTTGTTGCCGCTGCCCAACTGGACGTGGCAGACGCAGCATTGGAAGCAGCGCAGGTGGTAGAACAAGCGAAGGCTCTCAATGATCATGGCGGCACCTCGACCTAGAGCAATGTCAGACGTTTCGTCGTGTACTTGAAATTACTGTAACGCGTACAACTTTACATTGAAAAAGACCGACATTGTCCCAAAGACTGATATTTTGACCCTGGTGGGAGCAGTGGATGAAGGAGGAAGCAAAATTCAAAGAAGAGAAACAACATTTCTGGTATGACCTCAGCCTCTTGGAGAGAATGAAATGTCTTTTTAATTTAATGTTCAAGCTATGAGTAGAGCTCTCACTCACCAAGTTCTTCTTTGCAGTGCGAGCACTTCTTCTTCCCGCTGACGCTGAGCATCCGGTCCTGGCCCTCGGAGTTGCGTGGAGGAACCTGCGGTCCAGCAGGAGCTTGGGAGCTGCCAGAATCTCTGCAAGTTGCGAAATTGGTAGAAAGTTAAAAGACTTTCAACGCTTAAAAAAACAGCGGAATCACCTTGGCTGCGGGTAGTGCGTGGAGTGCAGGGACGGGGGCGGTCCCACCTGGCTACCCAAGTTGGCGTACATGCTCTCTCCGTAGTTGCTAAACTGCTGCTGCTGTGAGGTGATCGTCGAGCTGCTGACGGGCTTGATCTGCTTCTGTTGCTGTGTGCTGGCGAATGCTTCATTGCTGTAAATCGGCTGTTGTTGTTGTTGCTGCTGCTGTTGTTGCTGTTGCGGACGTGGAGGGTCTGGAAGTGAGCGTGACATCTCTGCCAGACGACGCTGCTCAGCCTCCTGGACTAGCCAATGCTGGCCATAGGGTCTGAAAGGACCGAAAAATGTTATATTTGAAAACACATAATTTTGAAGCAGCTCTTCTCTCGCTTTCTCACCTGGACGCTGAGTCCTTCTTTTTGGGAGCCCCAGAGGAGGATCCTCCAGACCCGGAGGGCGGAGACACTCGGGGTTGTAGTTGCTTCTGGCTGTGGCTGTAGAGTTGCTCAATGGGTTCGTAGCTGTGGTTTGCTGAAGATGACGTTGAAGAAGTTGACTGGTTGAGGCTGTTTGTGTCTGGTGGAGATCTCCGAGGAGTCTTGGTCACCACTCGCTGTTGCTCAGATAGAGAGAGCGCTGGCAAAGACAGATCAACACATGCTTAAACTTGAGAAACAACTTGGCGGCGTATGATCAACACCCTCCTGCTACTGATATGCAAGAGGGAGCGAAGGAAGAAGATAAGAAACTTGAAGGCCATTGCATGACTCACTTTTGTTGACTGTTGCAGTTTATTATACCTTTCATCTCCATATATCTCTTGTGCTCTCTCTCCTCCATCTCCAGACTTGCGATGATTTCCCTCTCCTGCTTGTCCAGCTCATCCTCGCCACCTTCAACCTCCGGACGAGGGCTGGAAAAGAGACAAGGTTGATGAAAAGCACGTTGAAAATCCTCATGCACGATGGATGCCAACCTCGTTTCAGTCTTGGGAGACACCGGAGAAGGAGTGATGGTGGTAGGGAAGAAGTCCTTCGCCCTGTCGTTGCTGCTGCCGCCGCCGGAAGGAGAGCTGAAATTGACAAGCCTCGTCAGCGTCACGCTTAAGACATCTTCTGGTCAACAATCGTCTCTACCTATTTGGACTCTTTGTGGTCTGCTGCTTTGGGCTGGGTTCCTCCAGGACTGACTTGTAGCTCTCCTCCAGTGCATCTTCCAAGTCCTTGCTGAAATTGTGAGGTTGGTCCTCGTCCGAGGACGCCATGCGAGGGCGCTCCGAACTCTGTTCCGCCTGCTGTTGAGGCTGAAAGTGTAATATGACTTTTCTCATTTTCATTTCTAGGTCAACTTCCCAACACTTGGGAGAATTTCACAAGAAAAAGAAACCACAAATTGCATGTGTAAAAGCTGGACATTTTCAGGACTCTTCAACCTTGCAGCGATGTTCCCAATTTTGCGGGCCATCTGAGAAAAAGAGAGAACTACTGAGGCTAATGTTCAGGCCTTATTTAGGCCACGGCCTCCACTATGTCAGTGTCCATAAACACGCTGAAACAATATTGCAAAAACTGACAGCCTTTGTGAGGCCTACTAGACCTTTACATCGCCGTAGGGAAGAAGAGGCTGAAGAAACAAGTTTCAACTCAAGATAAAGGCTATCGCTCCACATCGTTTTTTGGGGTCGCCCAATCTTGAGCTTTTTTTTTCCCTGCATCACTGCTCAAACTTCGCTTCTAGGGTGGGAGATTTTGAGGTCAGCATCTCCTCAAAGAGCAAGGGAAAAATGTGAAAATAGGAGGGAAATTCCACCCCTCATCAATACAAATCCGCCCTTTTTCCTCTAAAGTAGGACGAGAAGAGAGAAAAGTTTTTGCATGCCCGTTTTCTTACTTTATGGGGCTGCGCCTTCATCCTAACTTCAGTAGCAGATACGAGTACAGGGTTACGAAATGTTGTTTTCCGTCTTCAAAGTGAGTTGCAAGTCTCCTCAGTCCACCCTGTACATACACAAATCCGTTGTAAACTAGGGAGGTTCCCAATGTTGTTCCGAGTGTGTTTGCCAACCCCCTTAGTCCACCCTGTACAATAGTACAATTCTCACCGCGATCAGCTGGCTGTACTTGAGTGGCGGCGGCGGCGGCGCCTTCGCCTGACCCTTGTCCGGCTTCCCCTCCGTCAGTTCCCCGCGAGAAGAGATGCGTTGAAAGTTTTTAAGCTTCTCGCGAAACTTTTCATCTGGAAAGTTCCAAAAATAATCAGTGCTGAGCATTCTTGACTGATTTTGACCCCGCGTGTATGTACCTGGCTCAGGTTCTATGAGTCTCTGCTTTCTTGTGTTCTCCTCCACCTCCTCCCTCGCGGCCTCGAAGGCTTCCAAGCGGCTCTTCATCGTGCTGGACATCTCCGAGGACTTTCGACGAACTAAAAGAGCAATGGGACAACTCTGACGAATGCAGTATGTTTGAAACGCATACAGGACAAAGAACATAGTGGACAGACGAACAAAGCAACAAAATGATTCAAAAGCTGTTCAGCTCACCCAATTCCACTTCCATGTCTATGATAGGGGAAAAATGAGATAGAGAAAGTGATGAGATCAGACCTCACACTGACGTCTAATATATTATGTCTACTCGTCTGCTTTGTTGGAGGGGTAATTCGACCACACTTGTACAGATAGACTCTGCAGTGTCGGCGTGCATAGGCACAAAGAAAGCCAAGAGCTTTAAAGGTTGCGTTACCAGGCTCTCTGGGTTGCTGTTGCTGCTGCGAGTGCAGGGAGGACAAGCTGGTCCACCTCTCCAGGGGAGTCTCGTCGTCGTCTTCCTCATCCTCGTCCTCATGGACGTGTCTTGAGGCATCCCCGTCGTAGCCGGCCGCCAATTGCGGCTGGTGATCAGGGTCGCCATTTTCTTGACTCTCCTCCTCATTGATCTTTTCCACTGGGGACCTGGAGACTGAGCGCTTGAAGTCACCGGTGCCGCTGATGCCACCCCCAGTGACGACGCCGACGCCGCCCCCGGAGCTGGTCGAGTTCTTTTTCTTCTGGAGGCCCAGGTCGGACCAGTCGTCGTCGTCAGCGTGCAAGAGGCCGCTCAGCTTCTTACCAAGGCTTCTGCAATTTTCAATTCAATTGTAGACACATTGGAGTCAAAAGTGGCAATACAATGGACACCGCTTATAACGGCATCGGATGCTCGTGCCTGGTCCCGATTTGGGCTTTACTCCATATCACATCGGATACAGTGTCATTTCGACTCGGTCCCGATGGTGCCGGTACAAGGGGTGTGCAGTGTACGTTCAACAAGACCTCACAAGAGAGCCCAAAGTAACCTAACACTTTCACGCCACTGACGCCGAAACGGATAATGGGTCACGGCACTGGCCAAATGGGTCTCGCCAGACACCCGCCACCACCACCCAAAAGAGCATCTTGCCTATGCAGCAATGGCAAATATTGAGTCATCACCATCCATCACTCAGTCGTGACCATGCAGTCAGGTTGTGCAGAAATAAAGCCCTAGAGGCCAGGACCCTTCAAAGTGAAATTTGCGACGTTTCAATTAGGCAATCGCTCAAACAGACAAGATCATGAAAGTGCAATGATCGAAAATGTGGATCACTGAAAAAAAAAAAATCCACGTGATACTGACAAAGACACCACAGACCGACAGAGCCTTTTAACACTTCTCTTTCATGTTCGACCTCCATTGGACCCTCTCATTGAACTTAATGATCGTGGAGAAAGTAAAAAAGCTTTGTTTGGGCACACCAATTGGATTTCCAGATTAATCAACTGCCGGAAGTGAAAGAAAAAATTGAAGAAAATTGCGCAAGTCCTCACCGTTCAAGCTCCCAGCGGCGAAGGCTGCATTATACAGGACAGAGTCGGTTAGAGGGTTAAAGATGGAACATTTGCATGTTTAAACACTCCCTCCATGACAGCAGAGGAAGTGACAAAGTCCAAGGTGAGACGGCGGAAGAAAAATCTTCCAGGTCATCACATCATGTCAAGGTAAAGAAAAGAGACAAGGGTCTAATTAACTCTCCCTCGTCATCCAATGCAGTTTTAACTGTAGATTTTTTGCGGGCAAATATATTAGAATTATTACATTTTCCGCTTGTTGGGATCAGTCTCGCCCTCCTCCAGCAGGTTGATCTCGGCCACCCTCATGAGCGTCTCCTCGCTCTGCTTCCGGCGGCGGCTCTTCCAGGAGCTCAGCTCACTCTGCCAGTCAGGCTCGTCCTCCCCAGCACGACGCTGTAGAGCATTCAAACACAGTTCAAAGCGAGTGACTTCAGAGGGTCCACCACAACAGTGCCCAGGGTTGCCGCTGACTTGGTCAGGAAGCATATGATGCGGCCCTCAACATGCCACCTTATCAGACCTAACTTGACTTGACTTTCCATATGTCCTTTCTTGATCAGATGGCAACCCTGATCACTGCTGTGGTGCTCGCCCCACTTGACTCATTTATGCCCAAGTTCAGGTGTCAATGCAACCACACCAATGAAGTTGCGTCCTCTTTACCTGCACAATCTCCTTGGCCTTCTTGATCTCCTCGACCTTGAGCATCTGTTTCTGCGCGGAGATGAGCAGCGGGTTCGAGTTCACTTTGGTGAATTGCTGCGGGTTCGCAACAGGCTTGTTCGCCTGGATCGTCTTCATCCTGGTGGGGATGAACTCATGGTCCTGCAGAAAAGAGGGTTCAACGTCAGTGTTGCAGTCATTGGGACCTCGACTGCACACAACGTTGTAAGGAGAGAGAGAAGTTGGACTTCACTCAGATTTGGCCGTCAACACTTGATCCACTCCTAATTAATAGGAGTCTGTCTTTCCATGCGTGTTAGACTTGATAGCCGAGGCTGCCAGATTTTGTGGCTCAGAGTGTTGCAGATGAATAAGGAATCTTTCCTCAAACTTCAGGTCTCACATTGCATAGGGTAATCTTCCTTCCGAATCAATAGTAACAGAATAATTGTAAGCTGAATGCCAATGCCATTCTCATGATGCCCATCCCGCATTTATCTGCAACACCCTGTACGTGACTCAACAGCTTACACAGTTCCAGAAATCTGGAAAGAATCAACAAAGTCGTTGCTAACAGAAAATTGACGGAAAAGTGAAAAATTCCAGGCCAAAAAATGCGTTCGCACTTCCCAACCCCTGACATTTACCCAGAGGAGATCCTTATCACTAGGGGCCGAAGTCGAGCAATTTACCAAGAAAAACATCCACAAATATCATGAAGTCCGAGATCATAGCAACTTTCCTCCCCATTATTGTCAGTGTTTTCTTTACCTTCATTGGGGGGGGGGGGACAATCTGTGGTCAACTGCTGCTAAGGCTACAGCTGAGCCAACCCAAAACATGGAGTTGAGTCCATTGTCAGGAGAAGAAAGAAGCATGACTTTTGCATTTCACATTCCATAGTCTCTTCCTTGTATGGCCTTTTTTGGCATTGTTTCTCACGAAGTCGACATTTCTCGAACAACTGTACCATCAAAAAGGGTTTCCGCCAGCCGAACTTAACAGCTTGCAGGCAACTCTGTAGTAGACTTCCTTATTGACTCAAAATTTGACAGGTGATGCAGTTTTTGGCAATTACGAACAGTGAGTCTGGTAAGAACTAATACAAATTTTGAAGTTAAGCCAAGTCGGCATCTTAAGCCGTCTCTCGACTTTAATGTTGAGGAATCTAAGTGGACAGCAGCAAGTGCAAGTGAAATCGCCATCTCAAAAAACACAGTGAATCAGCCAACCTGGGTGTCTCATAAGTTGATGTACATTT
>JAAUXU010106925.1_pt1 | contig 10042 bp, 5 predicted proteins | sample 7278151 | NCBI WGS metagenome assembly JAAUXU01 (sample SAMN14350113, study PRJNA611818) | marine sediment metagenome | isolation source: surface marine sediment (1.8m) | place: French Polynesia: Moorea | collected 2018-08 | reverse complement strand
TGCTTTGACCGTGTCCGCAATCACCGTCGCGGAAACACAGTGAACGGTAATGTCTTCGTTGGCATCGGCACTGTGGCGGGCCATGAAGGCCTTGCGACCGCCGGGGTAGCTGGCCTCGAGCGACGCATTGCGGAAAATGACGGTCAGATGGGTGCCGACAAGTTCCAACGGGTCCCTTGAACGCGATGGGGACTCTGCTTGGGCTGCGGCCATCAACCAATCCTTTCGGTGCGTGTCGGTGGCAAATAGCAGGGGCGAGGCCACAAGCCCCGCCCCAGAGGGAGAATATGAAAGGAGTACCGGTAGTCGGCAATCATGGGATCGGGCACTCAGAATGAGATCAGGTTTTCGCGTTCGGCATCAGCGGTTGTCCCGACCCCAGGATTGCCATTGGACGGATATTTAAGCAAACCACATGCCACTATTGGGCTTGATTGTTTTTCGATATGATTTCAAACAGATTCATTTTTAAGCGCTATTCAGGCCATGGATAAACTGACGCGATGTGTCAGCATGAGTGACAAATTTTGTCAGCCCGAGGTTGGCGCGCGCCGGAAACGTACAACAGGAGCGTGCGGTCAAAGGCACTCCATGGTGCGACCGGGATGGGTCGCCGTGAGGCCGGATGTCCAGCGAACGGCGATTGATCCATTCCCGAGCCGGCTGGCGGTTCGTCATTTTTTACCCTTGCGCCGGGGCGTGTAATAGTGCGCCGCGTTGCGATGATAGACGTGGGCCGCCTCCATGAGGGTTTCACTGAGGGTGGGATGCGGATGAATGGTCAGCCCGAGATCGGTGGCGTTGGCCCCCATTTCGACTGCCAGCGTGCCTTCGGCAATCAACTCGCCGGCATGCGGGCCCACGAGGCCGACGCCCAGGATGGTTTCGGAGGCGGGGTCCACCAGGATCTTGGTCAGCCCATCGGCGGTACCCAGGGTGGCTGCCCGGCTGGAGGCCCCCCAGGGAAAGCGGGCGACTTCGAAGTCAACCCCCCGGGACTTGGCTTCGGTTTCGGTCAGGCCGGCCCAGGCGATCTCGGGATCGGTAAACACCACGGCCGGCACCGCCAGCGGTTCGAAGGCCACCTTGCGGCCCGTGATGACCTCGACGGCCACACGCCCCTCGTGGGAGGCCTTGTGGGCCAACATGGGCTGGCCGGCCACGTCGCCGATGGCGAAGATGTGCGGCCTGCTGGTGCGGCGCTGTGCGTCGACGCGGATAAACCCCTGGTCGTCGGTGGCCACGCCGATTTTTTCCAGGTTCAGCCCCGCGCTTTGCGGACTGCGGCCCACGGCCACCAGGGCCTTGTCGAACAGGCGGTTCTGCAAATCGCCGTTCTTGTCGCGAAAACCCACTTTCACGCCGTTCTTCTGGCTCTTGACCGCTTCCACCGTGGTTTCGAGCAGGATCTCCGTAAACTGGTTTTGCAGGCGTTTGTGCAGAAACCGCACCAGGTCGCGGTCCACACCGGGCAGCAGGTGGGGCGTCATCTCCACCAGGCTGACCTGGGCCCCCAGACCGGCATAAACACTGCCCAACTCCAGGCCGATATAACCGCCGCCAACCACCAGCAGCCGGTCCGGAATCTCAGCCAGCTCCAGGGCGGCCGTGGCGTTCATGATGCGCGTGCCCCCTTCCGCGAAAAGCGCCAGATTGGTGGCCCGGGAGCCGGTGGCGATGATGGCCTGCTCAAAGGTCAGGTTTTGCCGCTGCCCTCCGGAATCTTCGACCGTCAGGTGCCTTTCATCCGCGAAAACCGCGCGGCCGCGCAGGTGCTCGATATTGCGGCGTTTGACCAGTTGGCCCAAGCCCTCGGTCAACTGGGCCACCACGCGCTGCTTGTGACGGCGCAGGGCCTCCACGTCCACGGAGAGACCCTCGAAATGCAATCCCCACGTGCCGGCATGGCGAGCCGCCTCCGTCAGGTGGGCGGCGTGCAGCAGGGTCTTCGATGGGATGCAGCCGCGGTAGAGGCACACCCCGCCGGGGTTGGCCTCAGGATCGATGAGCGTTACCTGCAGACCCAGATCGGCGGCCAGAAAGGCGGCGGCGTACCCGCCGGGACCGGCGCCGATGACGGCCAGTTGCGTTGTCTTTTCAGTCATGGGGCGTCTCCGTCGAATGGTATGGTGCACTGCCGGTTTAAAGCAACAGGGTTAGGCCCTGTTCGAGGCCACGCGCAATCCAGTCGAGAAACCGGGCGGCATCAGCCCCGTCGGCAATACGGTGATCGTAAGACAGACTCAACGGCAGCACGTTGCGGGCCACGAACTGTCCATCCCGCTCCCGCGGCATGCGGCGCGACCGGCTGAGTCCCAGGATCGCCGCCTGCGGCCAGACGACCACCGGCGTGAAATTGACCCCGCCGATCCCTCCCTGGTTGGAAATGGTGAAAGTGGCGCCTTCAAGTTCATCCGGTTTGATCTTTTTGGCGCGCGCGCGCCGGGCCATATCCGAGATTTCCACCGCCAGGTCGATGATGCCCTTGTCCTGAACGTTGCGGACCACGGGCACCAGCAGGCCGCGGGGCGTGTCCACCGCCAGCCCAACGTGGACGTGGTCTTTGTAAATCAACTGGTCGTTTGCCAGGTCGATGCTGGCATTGAACTGCGGAAAACGCATCAGGGCCGCGGCACAGGCTTTCATCGCCACGGCCGTGATCGTTAGTTTGCCGTCCTGTTTTTCCGCTTCCCGGGCGTGGCGTTCGATAAAAGGCTGCAATTCCGTAATGTCGGCTTCGTCGAACTGCGTCACGTGGGGAATGAGGCGCCAGGCGGTGCTGGTGTTTTCAGCCGTCAGCCGGCGGACGGTCTCGAGCTTGACGGTGCGGACCGGTCCCCAGCGGCTGAAGTCGGGCAGCGGCGGCGGTGTGCCGCCGGCATCCGGCAGCCGCACGGTCGGGGCCGCGGCCGTCAGACGCTGTTTGACGTGGGCGTGAACGTCTGCGGCACTGATCCGCCCGTCATGGCCGCTGCCTTTGACGGCGTGGATGTCGACGCCCAGTTCCCGCGCCAGACGGCGTACAGAAGGGGCGGCCGGCGCCGGCCGCAGGGGCCAATCATCCGCCACCACGCCATGTTCGTTTTCCCGCCCGGCGCGCCGGTCTTCCGACCTGAAGGCCGGCGCTTCATGCGCTTCACGCGGTGCATCCCCCTCGGCGGCGGCAACCGCCTGCCGGTCCGCGGCGACGTCTTCTTCCTGAGGTGGGGTCCTGGCATCGATCGCCGCCGCGGGTTCATCGGTTGTTGAAACCGGTTCCGGCGTCCGGGGTCTCTTTTCTTCCCCGCCCTCCCCGTCGTCCTCCCCTTCGGTCACCTCGATGCGGGCGATGACTTCTCCCACCCGGGCCTCGCCCCCGGCCTCCACCAGGATCTCGCTGACCACGCCGGCGTAGGGTGACGGAATCTCCACGACCGCCTTTTCGGTTTCCATCTCCAACAGAACATCGTCCACCGCCACGCGGTCACCCACTTCGACCAGGACTTCCACGACTTTTCCGCTGGTTACGTTTTCACTGATTTCCGGGACCGTCACGTCTTTGCGCATGGATTGTTCCTCGGTTGATCATCAGATGGGCCCCGCGCTCGGTGTCAGTTCCGGCGCGGGTTGGGTTTGTCCGCATCGATCTTCAGGGCCCGTTGCGCTTGGGCCGCGACGTCCGCTGGGAAGCGCTTCTCACGGGCCAATCCGCACAGCGCCGTGTAGGCAATGTGCCGGGCGTCCACCTCGAAGAAATCGCGCAGCGCGGGGCGTGATTCGCTGCGGCCGTAGCCGTCCGTACCCAGGAGCAGCAGCGGGCCCGGAACCCATTTGGCAATCATGGCCGGCAGCGCCTTGAGGTAGTCCGAGGCCGCCACGAAGACGCCCTGGGCGTCGGTCAGCTGTGCCTCGACAAAACTCTTGCGCGGCGTCTGGTCCGGGTGGTGCAGGTTCCAGCGCTCGACATCCACGGCATCCTCGTACAACCGCTTGTAACTGGTCACGCTCCAGACGTCGGCGGCCACGCCGTAATCTTCTTCGAGCATCTTCTGGGCCTTGAGGGCCTCGTTCAGGATCGTCCCGCTGCCCAGGAGATGCGCTTTGATCCGGGCGCGCTTGTTCGACGAGGCCTTGAAGCGGTAAAGCCCTTTCAGAATCCCCTCCTCGGCGCCCTTGGGCATGGGGGGCATGGGGTAAAATTCGTTCATCAAGGTCAAATAGTAGATCACGTTGTCCCCGTCTTCGAGCATGCGGCGCAGGCCTTCGCGGACAATGACCGCCACCTCGTAGGCAAATGCCGGGTCGTAGGCCTCCACCGAAGGGTTGGTGAGGGCCAGCACGTGGCTGTGGCCGTCCTGGTGCTGCAGCCCCTCACCGGCCAGGGTCGTGCGCCCGGCCGTGGCGCCGAGCAGAAAACCGCGGGCCTGGGCGTCGCCCGCGGCCCAGATCAGATCGCCGATGCGCTGGAAACCGAACATCGAATAGAAGAAATAAAAGGGAATCATATTGACGCCGAAGGTCGAATAGGCCGTGCCCGCGGCGACGAAGGAGGACATGGCCCCGGCCTCGGTGATGCCTTCCTCGAGGATCTGGCCATCCGTGGCTTCCTTGTAGTAGAGCAGGCTTTCCTTGTCCACCGGCTCGTAGACCTGCCCCACGTGGGAATAGATACCGATTTTGCGAAACAGCGATTCCATACCGAAAGTCCGGGCTTCGTCGGGCACGATGGGCACAACGTGGCGTCCCAGATTCTTGTCTTTGAGGAGCTTGCCCAACAGGTGGACCATGGCCATGGTGGTGGCTATCTCGCGCTGGCCGGAACCTTGCAAGAATTCGCGATAGAGATCCAGGCGCGGCGGTCGGTGGACAGGCACCGAAACGCTGCGCGAGGGCAGCATCCCGCCCAGGGCGCGGCGTCGCTCCTGCAGGTATTTCATCTCCTCACTGTCATCGTCCGGGCGGTAGAACGGCATCTTGGCGATCTGCGCATCGGGGATCGGGATACCGAAGCGGCTGCGGAAATGACGCAGTTCCTGCTCGTTGAGTTTTTTCTGCTGATGGGTCACGTTGCGTCCCTCGCCAGCCTCACCCAAACCGTAGCCCTTGATGGTTTTGGCCAGAATGACCGTGGGGGCGCCCTCGTTTGCTACGGCCGCCTGGTAGGCCGCGTAGACCTTTTCGGGATCGTGGCCGCCGCGCCTGAGTTTGTGCAGCTGCTCGTCGGTATAGTTGGCCACCAGCCGGGCCAGCTGCGGATAACGCCCGAAAAAGTCCCGTCGGATATAGTCCCCGCCGGCGACCGTGTATTTCTGGTATTGGCCGTCGGGCACTTCTTCCATGCGCTGCAACAGCAGACCGCTGGTGTCCTGGGCCAGGAGCGGGTCCCAGTCGGCCCCCCAGATGACCTTGATCACGTTCCAGCCTGCTCCCCGGAAAGCCGCCTCCAGTTCCTGAATGATCTTGCCGTTGCCGCGCACGGGACCGTCCAGGCGCTGGAGGTTGCAGTTGACGACGAAAATCAGGTTGTCCAGCGCTTCACGGGCCGCCAGGGTGATGGCCCCCAGCGATTCGGGCTCGTCGAGTTCGCCGTCGCCCAGGAAGGCCCAGACGTGCTGGCGCCCGGTATCTGCCAGACCCCGGTCTTCGAGGTAGCGGTTGAAGCGCGCTTGATAAATCGCCATGATGGGCCCCAGTCCCATGGAAACCGTGGGAAATTGCCAGAAGTCCGGCATCAGGTAGGGGTGCGGATAGGAGGAAAGCCCCCCGCCGGCCTGCAGTTCGCGACGGAAATTTTTTAAATGCTGCTCGTTCAGGCGCCCCTCCAGAAAAGCCCGGGCGTAAATTCCCGGGGCGGCATGCCCCTGAAAAAAGATTGAATCGCCCGGGTGTTCCGGCGTGCGCGCATGAAAAAAATGGTTGAAGCCGACTTCGAACAGGGTGGCTGAAGAAGCGAATGTGGAAATGTGCCCGCCGATGCCATCCATCTGCTTGTTGGCACGCACCACCATGGCCATGGCGTTCCAGCGGATGATGCTCTTGATCCGCCGCTCGATGTCGCGGCTGCCCGGGAACACCGGCTGGCGGTCGGCCCCAATGGTATTGATGTAGGGCGTATTGGCCGTAAACGGCAGGTGAATGCCTTTCTCCTGGGCGTAGGTCTGAAGACGACGGAGCAGTTCGACCACACGCCGCGAGCCCTGGTGGCGCTCCACATATTCAAGCGATTCGAGCCACTCGCGATTTTCAATTAATTTCCAGTCCACTTTGCCGACGTTGGTATCAGCCATAAATCGGTTTCCCGTAGTGGGTTTCCCCGCTCGACCCCCTGTATGTCAACCCGAGATAAGAAATCGTGTTTAAATCAAATGCTACCATGGCGTTTCAAATAACAATTGATGGTAACTACACTACGCCCATCATGCAACCGAACTGGCTGCCTGCTCGGACGGTGAACGTTTCTTCCTGCTGAAATTGCATGTATTTGAAATGTCGTGCAATGCGGGCGCGACATGGGAAGAATTGGATCGAACGGTCGATGGGTGTCGCCGGCGGCTCGTGGATGATGATCGCGGTTCGATACGTTTTACAGCCTCTATGGGCACCTCTGTCGAGACTGGTTTCCGGAGGTCGGGGGATCAGTTTGCGCCGGCGAGGTTTTCGCCTGTAGCGGAGACATCCATGAAAACGGCAATTGGTGTCATCACACACACATTCAAGTCATCACGGCGGTAAGAATCAGCGCTGGTACGGTCAGGCTTCCTTCTCTTGGCGTCGGAAGGCGGCCGCAACAGGAATCGAAATCACGAGAAGGGCTTTCAAAATAAAATTAATTTATTTTTATATATTGAATATGTGCATATATGGTTTGCAATAAAGTTGTCTATTATATTGACATCAAGGGGGCTGGATTCAAATCCTTGCAGCCGTACGCGTGGATGGATCAAGAAAAGGCATGATCGATTTTTCGAACAATTCTGACTAGACACTGAAGCAAGGCGATTCGCCTGGACAACGGCGCAGGCTTTGGCACGGGAAGTGCTAACTGTAAATAGTGAAGCCAAGCGCCAATCGCCCCTCCTTGCCGCTCAGCATTTAGCCTCGATGACACCTCGGCGCCGACGTTCTCCTCTAAGCACCAAAGCTTGTTTCGTCGCTCCGTATATCGGTTTTTGGAAGGATCCCCTAGTGATCCTATCGTTAAAAACGAACCGCATCACAAACGAGGAGGAGAAAATGAAAACCTTCGCTACGCTGACAACCCTTATGGTCATTGTCTTCCTGGTCACCCCGGCAATGGGGGCCGAACCCGGCCCGGTAAAAAGAGTGGTTTACGAAAATGCGATTGACGAGGAGATCACCCGGTCGCGCGAGATGGCTTCGCTGCTGACCTCCCGTTCACCCAACCTGCGTAAAAAAGGTCATCGCGAGGCGAGCATGGCCATGTTTCTGGAGACCCATCGCGACAAGCTCGTGGACGACATGCTGGAAATGAATCTGGAACCCAAAGGCTACAAGGTCGAGCGGTTCCTGAACGAGCGCTTCAGTTGCACCTGCTATGCCACATGGGCCGCCAAATAGTGGACCCGTATGGTGGCCTCCAACAACGATGGGTTTGAGCAGGGATTCCGCGTACCGCGAGGCAGGGTTTCGAGAAATACAACAAGAATGATCGTTGAACCTGCAAATCTATAGCGCATCCATAAAGAAAAAGGGCAGAGCCTCTCGAGTCTCTGCCTTTTTTTTTGTCGCCCCATCGTGATACGCGCGCAACGATCTATAGGGGTGCTGAAGTAGAATTCAGAGAAACTTGCGCCAGCCGTCAAGGTGCTTCGCCCCCAGGCGCGCCATGCAGAGGGCGCGCGTCGATCCGTACTCCCGAATCCACCCCTGAAGCATGAGCCTGATCGTGTCGTAATCCTCGGTTCCCGCTACCAGACTGCCGGCAGGGTCGATCAGGCTGAAGGCCTGTGCGAGGAGGCTTTCTTCGTTGGGTTGTGGCGGTATCGTCTCCATCCGCACCACCTTAAAAAATACTTTAATCGAATAGCGAATATGTCTTTTAAAATGAACTTAGCGCGATGCGGGAGAATGTCAACCGGTTCCGGATTGGAGCGCTCCTTTAATCTCCACACACGCTCCGGAGCGCCATCAGGCCGTTCTCGTATCATCGCGCAATGACGGTTGGACCGGGCGAAAGGGGACACTTGTACGGTTGTTGAAATAGGTTTCAAAAAGAGGATTGCATTCAGTCCGTAAGCCATTAAAATATCAATTCTACCATAAACACCTGCGCCGTCGGCCAGGAGCTTTAACGGTGTGAATAAGCCATCGTCGGGAAGCGTTCATGTTCGATCTTACAGACCCTGAGCTTCGTCAATTCGCGGTTAACATCTCGCGGGAGGCCTCTGCCGAAAAGTTGGACGCCCTCGCGGCGGCCATGGGGGATCAAAACTTCGCCCGGCGCATGGCCCGTGAAATCGTGGCGCGCACGAAACCCCAGGAGGCCATCCCCGAGGTCTACGCCCGCTACCGATCTGTCGTGCACGACGGCATCGCCTTCTTCCTTTCGCAGGTGAGCCATGAACGGCTTGTCGCACTGGCGCTCAGTCAGTTGAACCTGCCCCCCGATACGGACACCCGCAAGCGGCTGCTGGAACTGGCCAAGCGCTTTGCCACCCTCCACAAGCTGGGTCAGCTCATTGCCCGCAACCCCAACATCGATCCGGCGGTCCGAAAATGGCTGATTCATCTGGAAAATGGCGACTACGGCACGCCTCGCGACAAGATCGTGGCACGGGTCGAGCACCAGCTGGAGCAGACCGGGGGCCGGGAACAGGTGCAGATCCAGCCTTTCATCCTCGCCGAAGCCAGTGTCGGCGCCGTGGTGCGCTTCGATTGGCGCCCGGCGTCAACCCGCGGGCAGGTTCAGGGGGTCTTCAAGGTGCTGAAACCCGGTATCCGCCGGCAACTCCAGGAGGAATTGCTGATTCTGGAAAAAACGGCCGCCTTTTTCGAAACCCGCCGCCGCCATTATCCTTTTAAGGATTTCAAGTTCCTGGCGGTATTCCAGGAAGTGCGGGAGATGCTGGTCAACGAGATCGATCTGGCGGCTGAGCAGACCTATTTGGAGGAGGCGGCCGACTTTTTTGGTGACATGCATCTGATCCGCATTCCTGGGCTGCTGCCCTTCAGCAGCGATGCCATGACGGCCATGACCTATCTGCAAGGCCCCAAGATCACCGATGCCGAATTGAGCCGGGAACAGCGCCGGCGCCTGGCCGAGGCCCTCTTCGAAGCCCTCGTTTGCCGGCCGCTGTTCGGCCGCCAGGCCTTGAGCCTGTTCCACGGCGATCCCCATGCCGGCAATATCCTGGCCCTTGAGGATCCGGCCACGGGCCGCCTGCAGATCGGCCTGCTGGATTGGACCCTGGCCGGTCACCTGACCCGAAGCGACCGGATGAAAACCACCCAACTGATTCAGGCCGTGGTCAAAAAAGACCTGGGCAGCATACGCCGGGCGATCAAGGCCCTGGCCATTGACGGATCCTGGGGCGATCCCGGGCGCCGGCAGCGGTTTCGGCGGCAGGTTCTGAATCTGATCCATTCTTCCGCGTTCGATGAACTGAGCCATATGCGCAAGACGTTCAAACTTCTGGAAGCGCTGGCCTACGAGGGATTTGTCTTTCCGGCCGATCTGATGCTTTTTCGCAAGGCAATTTTCGCCCTGGAGGGGGTTGTCGAGGATCTGTGCCCGGGGTTCGACATGGATGCAGCGGTCATGCGCCATATGATGGCCCTCATCACCCGGGAAATTCCCGAACGGTTCGGCAACCTGTTCTTTCCCCTGGCGGACAGAGCGGACAACTATCCCAGCCTGATCTCCAATTCCGAATTGCAGTCCCTGCTGGTCCATCAGTACATCGACGCCGTGGGCGCCAGCTACCGCCGCTGGGCCGAATTCTTCTGGGGCTGGGGCGGACAGCCCTCCGGCCGCCCCCTGCGGCCGGCCGATTCTCCCGGCACGCCGGCAAACGATCCCGAGGCCGCCGATAGCACGGGGACC
>JAAUXU010168457.1_pt1 | contig 10043 bp, 11 predicted proteins | sample 7278151 | NCBI WGS metagenome assembly JAAUXU01 (sample SAMN14350113, study PRJNA611818) | marine sediment metagenome | isolation source: surface marine sediment (1.8m) | place: French Polynesia: Moorea | collected 2018-08 | reverse complement strand
TCTCAATCTCTGTCCACACCTTGGTGATGGAGTCTCCTCAAATCGGCCCCAGAGTCAAAGCGTTCAAGGAAGAAAATGACTGGAACAATTTGACTCTCGGGTCGAGTTGAGGAGACTCCATCACCAAGGTGTGGACAGAGATTGAGAGACTCAGTCACATTTTTGCTGTTACACCCTTTATGTGTATACTGACCAAGGTGCCCAACTTTGCTTGGGTTATTTTTAGACCGAACTACGACCTATGAAGTGCACTTCGTAGTCCAGCTTTGCTGGGCAGAAAGAATGGCAAAAACTTGAAGCGTTATGTGTGTCTGTCTGCGTCTCCTGCCTCTGCACCGATCGTCCTAAATTTTTCCATTCACGTGCCAAAAAATATCATTTTGCAAAAAGTAATTTGCTAATTAGCCTAATTTTATATGCGTCGTTTCATAAGGTAACTGTACACGCGACGCTGGATTTTGCAGCTCGAAGAGCATTGACGACCCGAGAGTCGTCATTCTCCGAGAGCTGTCAAGTCCGAAATCGCGTGCATTGTGCTACTTTGCGAAAAAGACACTTGCAGCTTAATGTCACATACTTTGTCATGAGCCTACTACTACTTTCCACATTTCCTGGCCACCTCATGCACTCGTCGTGACCACCTCAGCTCTCTGGCGTGCGGTAAAGTACTTTACTAGGCGCCCCAGCCGTGCTGTAAAGTCGAAAAGGAAAGTGCACAGCCAAAAAAGGCCGATTGCGGTTATTCTAACAAATGCTGACGAGATCCTCTGGGAGTTGGTTCCCCAAAAGAGCTGCGCCATCTCCCCTGAGGCCTGGTCAAACTTGGGCGTATTCCGAGCTACTTGGACGACCAGTGCGAGCGACATCAAGGTGAGGCAAGACATCGAGGCGACGCGGACACAGCAGAAGCCAAGCAACCGCGAGCCAAGTGGAGAAGGGGTGGGGCTACGACTCCTTTTGCAAAAACATGGCATCTAATTACAAGTTGCATCACTGCGCGTGGGTTTAATTTTCCTCGTGTTGGCCCTGGTCCTTATTTGACGTGTTCCTTACTTACACTGTTCTAACGCTTGATATAACAGGCCATAATATATATTACGATGCATTGAAGGTGAGCAATATGGCCTCAAGCCATATCAAGCACTCCATATATGAAATTCTTGTCACAATCTTGTATCGTTCGATGCTCGGCGCTGCCTTCACCCGTTTTCCTCATGATTTCCCTAAGCGTTTTGCAGTCCTGTGCATAATGGCAGTAGCAAGCCACTGCTCGCAGCGTTCGTGAGCGGTAGGATACAGACCAGTCGTTCTCATGGAAAGCTTCTGAAAAGTGGCAAGCGATCATCATGACTAGTGGGTAAAAAAACCTTATTGTAACACGCACAAGATGTAAATTTAATTCAGTCAAACTTCCAGAGCCATGGCTTCCTCACCAATGCTCCTATGGAGGAGTCACTACTGTAGGAGCACTAATAAGGGAGCTGAGGCTCTGGACCGAATTAAATTTATATTTTGTCCAAACATTTCCACTCATACCTGTGCACTGCCCAAGCCGAGCACCAAATGCCTCCATCGCGTCGTGGTCTTCCATCTTGACCATCTGCTCAACGGCCTCCCAATGAAATCTTCCAGCTCTGCCTTGGGCAAGGACAGGAACCAGATCGGAAATAAACGCCTTGGTTGCTTTTAGGTGGCACATGAAGCCAGTATTGACCGACGAGGAAAGGGATGAAAGATTATAACTGCCTGCGTACATCTCCAGCAGGAGTCTCAAGGCTGCCTCGTTCGAATCTCTGCAGCATTCATAAAGGCTCAAAGCGACATCATCCAAATCCCCCAAGTCCCTCATGTCTTTTGGGACTTGACCGCCCCTCTGGAAAGTCTCCTCCTGGAGAATCCGCGTGTAAACGGATAGAACTTCTGAAACGACTTCGTGCTCCTCTCTAGGACACTTATGGAGCTTCTTGGCTGCAAACAAATACAAAATAGACATAGTTTTAGACCTCCAGTCACATGTGACAGTTCTGTACAAAGCTGCTGGTCTCACCCTTCAGGTACTGCCATATCTTCTCGCTGCAGCCGTCCTCCGGCCACTTGGCGATGGTCAGGTACGTCTGGATAACGGAGAGATGCAACTTTTGCATCAGTCTCTCTGGGCCTTCGGCAAAAGAGGAAGGAAGTGGAAAACATAGAAGAGACATGGTCGTAAAGCGATCGAGGAACAGCTCTCGGAATGACCCCTATAAGTAGAAGTAGATGGATTTAGTACATGGATACCTTTTTTTCCGTTAATATTTTCACCTGCTCTGCCTCACTCGGGAGCAATCGGAACAACAGCAACAGGATGCTGGTGACCTCCAGGAGTATCTCCGCGCTCTCCTTACTAAGACCCACTGACTTGATCTGTCTGCCTTTACTTTTCGCCCCAGACGAGGTTGGCAGCAACTCAATCCACGTTTGCAACAGGAGTGGCACCAACGTCTTGGTAAAGCCAAATAAGAATGATTCTTTTTCCACGTCCATCCCCCCATCCCGGACTGAAAACGCTCTGGCCGTTTCCAAGAACTCTTTCAAGGTCGGTTCGACATTGGAGGAAGCCTTAAGCTTTCCCTTGTCGTACAAACCTCCTCGCCACAGCTTCGTTACTCTTTCACCGTCAATAGAAGTCTGTTGTTCCAAGAGACTAATCCTCCCAAGGTCAGAAGTTTTTTCTGGGGTCAGAAAAATGACATCCTCGTCACTATTCACCACGTCGAATTTGTCTTCATTGCCGCCTTCCAGCTTCTGGTCCCGAACAAGACCAAGGATGCTATTCAGTCTCTGGAAGACAGCCAACCTCCACTTTGTCGAGGTCGTCCGGCCGCTGATACCAGCAGATAAGGCCACTTCTGAACGACCGCCGTTTCCTTGTCCAGCTCGTCTCTTCTCAGTGATTTGGCCCAGACAATTAGGCAGGATTTGTTCATGATTGGCGGCGATGATTTCGGGAGCATGAGCTACGATCTGGTCCAGTAAAACGAGCGAGTCCCGCTTGATGACCGGATCGACGTGAGACAGTCCCGAACACACGTGTGCTATTATGAGGCGGTCGAAACTCCAGAAGAGGCGGGAAGGAAACTGTAAGAATGATCGATACATGACGGCGTCATCGCTTCCTGATGCTGCTCGTTCACTTATCCCACCTTCTCGAACATAAGTTCCAAGACCTGAGCCAGCAATTCCCGTATTTGCTCCTCTCTGTCAGTGGCCAGGGACATCACCCGAGTGATGACGTCGGACCTGTGATGATGCAAAGAATCTGGAGCTTCTTTGAATGAGGTCTTTAAGGCTCTTAAGGCTTCCAACCGATGCATCGGGCCGGGATGCTTCAATTTCGACAAGATGTCCTAAGATCAATCATGAGTGATCGAATACATCGAAAAACTTACATTCATAATCTTCGTCTTACCGTGATGGGGCGCAGGCGCTTCTTATTCTCTTGAAGATGTGTCTGATCAACATCATTGGTAAGCTTAGTCAAACCTCCTACAAAGAGCTCCTTGGTGCGCAAATCGATCTTGGTCTCGTTGAGTCCCTTGGGCAGCTTGATACCGCTCGCCGTCTTGGTCTTTTTCTTCCGGTCCGCCCGCCCCGCCGATTTCATCGACGTCTTCAGCTGGGTCTTGCTCTTTTCTGCCTTCTTTCTCTTTCTGCCGCTCTTGGCCATGGTGACGATTGGCTATGAGATCTTCCGCTCTGTAACGTGCTCAAGCCTTGATGGTCTCCCTCTTTGAGATAGATGTCTTGATCTCCTCTTCGGGAATCTCGGGCAGGTCGTCCGGGTCGTAGATGACCCTGACGACGAGTGAGCAAGAGGGGCAAGTGGCAGTCTCCTCCCCGCACTCCAGCTCTTCCGGAGTGATCTGAAATCGATCTCCACACGGACAAGGGTATGTCCAGGCCTGCAACTCGGACTCCCACTCGAAGTCCTCTAACTCGATCTCGTCGTGGAACGACTCCGACATGGCCACCACGTGCCTACGAGACCAGACAAGGCGACGGCTGAACTGAGCTGGACGATAAATAAACACAGCTTGGTACCAATGAAGATTGAAGGAAACGATGCCCACGCTCGCGAAAAGTCAGCTGTCGTGGTCTGTGTCAGCTGTCTCGCTCTTACATAACTTCTGACTGCAGTCACACATATGTGGGTATTCTTACCAATGAGGATGCCAAATACCGACGGTATTTGGCATTTGGCATTTATCGGGGTTCCTACCTAAAATGCCAAAACTTCCTAAATAAAACGGAAGGGGTGAAAAGTTGGCGGAGCTGTCGACTTCTTCATCCTTTCTGTTTTTCAAAGGTCCTTATGTAACTTTAGTTAGAAATACTTCTCTCTGTGCATCAGAATTCCTCATCGTAATACGAAAAAACCCCGCTCGGTTGACTGCAGCTTAAGCACGTTGCTCACTGTAAAACTCCAAACTAAGGAACCATCATGTCATTAACCATCATGGTCCACCACAACAGCTGACATCGTTCCACTGCTCCTTGGTCCTGGCCTTGTCATAGAGGAAGGAGATCCGCACCGTGCAGCCGACTCTATGGTCTTCCTTGCTTCGTGCAGACGTCTGCTGATTCGTCAGCTGCAAACTCGTATGAGGCGTCTCAGACATCTCTTGGGACGGAAGAATGCATCATCTGTTGGACTGGGGGTAGATTTGTTATTACAGTCGATTGGGATGATCGTCAGGACAGACAATGACTATTTCTGTGGATAATATGACAGTGTGTATATATGTGTGTTATCATATGTGACAGATAAGGCAATGATCTATGGCTGGGTTCCCCACATCGTCGAAGTGACAGACTGCTAAGGTCTTTAGGGTTTCTGTGAAAGACGAGCGGCCACAGTACGCTACTACGTTCGTGCTTGTGCTGCTTGTCCGTCTAACTTGTGTCCAGTTGTCAGTGTTTCGTGACATTTACTTCTTGCCCAAGTCCCATCCGACCTATTCCCACCATGCGCATCCTGGTTGGCGTGAAACGCGTGGTAGACTACGCCGTCAAGGTTCGCGTTCGCCCGGACAAGATGGGAGTGGTGACGGAGGGCGTCAAGCACTCCATGAATCCGTTCGACGAGATCGCAATAGAGGAGGCTGTGAGGATGAAGGAAAAGAAGACGGCCAAGGAGGTGGTGGCGGTAACAGTTGGCCCGGCGCAGTCGCAGGAAACGTTGCGGACGGCTCTAGCTATGGGCGCTGACCGCGCCGTCCACGTCGAGACGGCGGCGGAACTCCAGCCTCTCCATGTCTCTAAGATCCTCTGCGAGCTGGCGAAGAAGCAGGAGGCTGATTTGATACTCTTGGGCAAGCAGGCCATTGACGACGATTGCAACCAGACCGCGCAGATGACGGCTGCGCTGCTTGAGTGGCCTCAGGTATGTCCTCTGAGTCGTAACTCTTAACTTGGCCAATGACCATTGCTTAAACCTTCCTTTTAGGCCACCTTCGCATACAAGGTCGAGAAGAAAGATGAGAAGTTGGAGGTGACTCGCGAAGTCGACGGTGGACTTGACACCATTCAGCTGCAACTTCCCGCAGTCGTGTCCGCGGACCTGAGACTCAATGAACCGCGCTACGCCACCCTTCCAAACATCATGAAGGCCAAGAAAAAGAAGGTGGACAAAATGAAGCCTGAAGACTTAGGAGTGGACGTCAAGCCTAGAATCGAGGTTCGCGGGAGTAAAAGAATGCTGAATCATTCCTTAATTGCGTTTTTCTCTACTTAACTCACTTTTGCTAATGTACAGGTCTTGTCCGTGGAGGACCCGCCAGTGCGAGAGGCTGGCTCGAAGGTGGCTGATGTGGACGAGCTGATCTCAAAGCTCAAGGAAAAGGGCTTCGTCTAAATCGTGTGATAATGTGACAAGAAGAGCCTGGACTTTAAAAAATATAAGCGCACATAACTGTTAACATACAGTAGTTTCTTCATACTGAAAGTTTACGAGGAGCTAAACGCATCCCCCAATGCTTTAAAGTCGGTTACGCCGACGGGAGAGGGATGCTCTTATAAGAGGGTAGCACTGTACACATTAAGCAGCGAACTGAGAAGTCAAGAGCAATGGCTGCTCCTTGGTGAGTCAACAGTCAAGACACAGTCCGAAGAAACACTCCAAGACCTCGGAGAACGACTCGCAGAGGCACCAACCGGCCAGACAGCAGCAGCACATCTTGGCGCAGTCGGACGCGGCACTGTTGCTGCCGCTCTCCTTCTGCCTGCTGCCCCCTTCACCAGGATTTACGTGCACATTGCCAGGCGGGTATGGTTGCTGTTGGTGTGGATAGTAGTTGTAGCCTTGCTGATGTGAGTAACCTTGCTGTTGAGGGTAGTGTTGAGGAGGATATCTGTTAGGTCCTCCTTGAGGCTGGTACTGTTGCACAGCTCCGCCCGGATAGACACCTTGCTGCTGCTGCACCTGCTGCGTGTGGCTGTAGTTCGACATGGCCAGTTTCGTCTCCTCCTTCACCATACACCAATGAGTCAAGAGATGTGGCTGCTGCAGTTGTTACATCTGCAGCAACATGTTTGTCTTTGTGGCGTGAAAAACACACTGGTTGAATCAGCACCAGCTGTTGATCGCCCACAGAACGTCTGCAACTTGTGCTAGAACAATCTCTTGCATATGTAGAGGAGCAATCAATGCCACGGACTATTCCTGATGAATCTTGTGCAGGAGAGAAAGCTCCACTCAACACGTCATATATGTTATCTCGATTGCTTCACATTGCTAAAAGAGCATAAGGACAAAGGTGTTGGATTGGGGATATTTTGCTCTGCTGGCAAATTGCCCAACTCCTAAGATGCTTTCATCATACCAGCACCTTTCTCCTGAGGGGAATTCACGTATATGCATAATAAATAAACAAGGAATTTGTGTCACTCCTGTTGCAGAAATAGATTGCGACAGGGGCCAGAGAAAGGGTTGAGTGCAGACTGACTGAAACAAAGCAAACAATACTAGGACAATTATGTTATTAGTGGAGTTTTCAAAAAGTGAAGGGGCCAAAGCTGCGAAGAAACTGAAGAAGGGACAAAATTAAACTTAGTTACAGTTGTTAGACAACTCTCTACTTTGTGCTTTTCAGTGCTGTCAAATCAAGCGACTTCGAATTGAAGTCACTTCAAAATTTTTGGAATAACTTGTAATTGTAACTGATAAAAATCAAGCTTTCAGGGATTTGGTCAAAGTTGGGCAATACCAAGGATCCTCATGTCTTCTTGAGGCGGAAGAACTGCCTCACCTTGTACTGTGATGTACGATGCCAGCACAGCATGCAGGCTGCCTCGCGGGTGAATGTACAGGGTGAGGCGGAATCCCATGGCCACTTTTAGCACAATCGCAGTGAGTGAACGTGCAAAAGGAATATCGCTTCACCCTGTGCATGTAAAAGGAATATTGCCCCACGCTGCGGGTGTAAAAGGAATAACGCTTCACCCTGTACATCTAAAAGGAATTTGCCTCGCCCTGTACGGGTAAAAGGAATTTCACTTCATCCCGTCAGTGTAAATGGCTGATTTCAACCTGGATTAATCTCTGACTTGCAACTGCACCAGCTGTTTATCTCCGGCTAAATCACGTTTCGGGTGTGCCCGAAGGGGTTAAGTGTCCTCGTGAGTTCCAAGTATCGCTCTAGAGCGCGCACGAGGTCAACACTGCTAAAAGTGACTGTTGCGACTCTGTGAAATGTATTCACTGGCGCTGGAGGGAATCAGGAGTCAGGAAATTGTCCAACATGAGTCTCGAGTCAGGTCAGAATGTGACTCGAGTCGCGTCAGGCCTGACTCGACTTCTCCACTAGCATTCTTTTTGAAGAGACGTCAAACAATGCTTGGACTCATTTCTTCGCTCATCGCCTTCCTCGGGTCGCCGGGCATCGTTTAACGCTTCTTTTCAGTTTGGTCTCGGAGACGCGGACCTCGTCCTTTCTCCCCTTGTCCCCGTGCAGAATCTTGTGCACTTTTGCTCCGCCAAACTACTGCTACAAGGTAACAGAAATGTGATTCGGCTACCGCATTCATGAAGTGACCCCGTTCATATCAATACTGATCTACAACATACATTGATTGCATAAATAGCGATGCTCAAAAAGTGGACCTAAAATCTGTCTAAGCGTTTCAGAGCTGAATTTGAAATTTTTTGTTATGTTTTGCCCATCTGAAAGATGCTCAAATTTTATCGCTCAAGAAGTGAAGCGTCAGGAGGCTAAAACGACCGGGATTTAGCGAAGCATTATCATTCATCTGCATTAGTGTTCGTGAGGAAAACGTTCAAGTTGCACAATTTTTATTTATATGAACACCTCACACTGACGTCGATCATGACTCCTGCGTTCATAGATGCGGTATCGACAAGTTGAGTAAAACGCCCAATTCCTGAAGTTGACTTGAAGAGTCTTAAATGGAATAGAGAAATCAGGACGAATGTTTGACGAGGCAAATTAAACTCGGAGTACTGTTTTTTTTAAGCACTCGGGTCATCACTGTTTGCATTGCATGGATTTTCAACTTTCCTCCATAAATTTGATATGGTGACGGCTCAAATCCTGTCGGCATCAAAGATGGCAGAGACAAATGGCATGAAAAGATGTGTAAAGTGTCAGAGAATGTGAAATAGCGGTGTAAGAGACTGCACAGGAGTCTTTTGCGACGTTCTCCTGAGCTCGTTAAACTTTGCTATATACGGATTTAGGACCAGGCAAAGTGGCTGCTCTTGTAGGCACCGTAAGCAGTGTTCTGCACCACACAATACAGTGCGAGTCATAAGTATGTACACGCTGTTCAGATCATTATGCGCTGACCATAGCAATTTTGTCGCCTTGGAGCGTCGCAGTATGAGCAAAATACAGGTTTGAGAACAGCCAGAGCCAAAAGGGTCGGACTGAGAAAGTTGCCTGACAAGATCTTCACCACGGGTTTTCCTTTTCTTCGTCCTCTTCTCCTTCAAACCACCGTCGTCCGAGCAGACCTCGCAGTCCTCGTCCGGGAGTCGAAGGGTCAACATCTCCGCACACGAAGACGTCAGGAGAGACAGAGGTAGACGAGAAACAGGCGTGCGCAGGAGCCATGTACGCATATACAGGGGGTCCACTGCAAACTCTAGTGATAGTTTGGGGTCCCATTGCACGGCTCGGGATGATTTGAAGTGCTTCCATTGAAACCCCCAATCGACACCGCTGTTAGTTACTTTTGGCGTCTGATTTCTGTGCAGATTCGTGGTCTGAATTAGTGTTCGAGTTTCGATTGGTCTGGAGGACCAACTAAAGTCGATTATTTGACCTCTTTTTTGACCAATTAATCGATCAAGTTCAACTAAAATGAGACGCTCGTATTTTGGCCTCGCAGCCGATACCATCCTTATGAGCGTCAAACAAACGTACGCTTGTGTTTGAATCCCTGCAAGTGTCAAATGTCGAAATTTCCCAACGAGCGCAGAAGTGAGGCCACTCAAAATTTTGGCGAATGCCCACAAGCCTGAAAATCATGCATGACTTTAGTTATCCCTTTAAGTAACTTCATTCTGAAGCAGACAAGAAGAAATTTGATACCAGTAAATACAGTGCATTGCAAAAGTGAGCGTACACCTGCTTGAAAGACAAAAAAATCGCATTTTCAGTAGTGAAATGCAATTTGTTTTTGCTAGGAGAAGGACTCAGCTCCCCCTTCCTCCGCCCTGGGGGTAGGGACCCCAGGATTCCTGCTGGGGGTGAGCCCAGAGACCCCCAACATTTTTGGGGGCAATTCAAAAGTCAGCATACACCACTTTCAAGCATCATAACTTCCTTAACACTGCAGCTATGTAAATTCTGTTGACATCTTTAAAAAACTTGAAGTCTCAGCAATTATACTTATTTACTCCACTTTGGATGAAAATCCATGTATATGGCAGCACTGGCCATTTTGTCTACTGTACTGTACTGTAATTATGTGTTGGATTTGCACAAGTTATTTGCCAGCCCTACCTTTGATATGTGTTATTGCCCTAAACTTAAGCTAATGAT